>Ga0268257_1001680_pt1 | contig 18073 bp, 14 predicted proteins | sample AgamicAtPrz_FD_200249 | JGI IMG/M metagenome (GOLD analysis project Ga0268257, IMG submission 200249) | Agave microbial communities from Guanajuato, Mexico - At.P.rz (v2) (version 3) | ecosystem: Host-associated > Plants > Phyllosphere > Phylloplane/Leaf | place: Guanajuato, Mexico | collected... | reverse complement strand
ACGCTGGCCACGACTCCGGCCTGGCCGGGCAGATCACCGCGCGCGCCGAGCAACCCGGCACCTACTACACCCAGCAACTCGGCCTGGGCTTCGATGAAATCGCCGCCTCCAACCTGCTGCTGGTGGATGAAGACCTCAACGTGCTGCAAGGCCGCGGCATGGCCAACCCGGCCAACCGCTTCCACAGCTGGCTGTACCGCGCACGTGCCGACGTCAACTGCATCATCCACACCCACCCGCTGCACAGCGCGGCCCTTTCGATGCTGGAGGTGCCGCTGGCCATCTCGCACATGGACCTGTGCCCGCTGTTCGATGACTGCGCGTTTCTCAAGGAATGGCCCGGCGTACCGGTGGGCAATGAGGAAGGCGAGATCATTGCCAGGGCGATCGGCGACAAGCGCGCGATCCTGCTTTCCCACCACGGCCTGCTGATTGCCGGCCGCTCGATCGAGGAAGCCTGCGTGCTCGCCATGCTGTTCGAGCGCGCAGCAAAAATGCAGCTGCTGGCCATGGGCGCCGGCGACATCCGCCCCATCCCCGAGGCACTGGGCAAGGAAGCCCACGACTGGATTTCCACCCCGAAACGTCATGGCGCCGCGTTCAGCTATTTCGCGCGCCGTGCCTTGCGTGCCCACGGCGACTGCCTGGGCTGATCGACGATGTTGCTCCCCAACCCCTACAACGGCAGAGGTGCCTGCTCATGTCTACACCTGTAATTCGCGGCGTTATCGGCTACACCATCACCCCTTTCATGGCAGACGGCACGCTTGACCTGGATGCCCTGGGCCTGTCCATCGACCGCCTGATCGCCGACGGCGTGCATGCCATCGCCCCGCTGGGCAGCACCGGCGAGGGCGCCTACCTGTCCGACAGCGAATGGGAAACGGTGGTGCGCTTCAGCCAGGCGCGCATCGCCGGCCGTGTGCCAACCGTGGTCAGCGTCTCCGACCTGACCACCGCACGCACCGTGCAGCGGGCCCGCCTGGCCCAGGCCTGCGGCGCCACCGCCGTGATGGTGCTGCCGATTTCCTACTGGAAGCTCACCGAAGCCGAAGTGCTCGCCCACTACCGGGCGGTGGGCGCGGCGATCGACGTTCCGATCATGCTCTACAACAACCCGGGGACCAGTGGCACCGACCTGTCGGTGGAGCTGATCCTGCGCATCCTCGACGAAGTGCCCAGGGTGACCATGGTCAAGGAAAGCACCGGTGACATCCAGCGCATGCACCGCCTGTTCAAGGCCACCGAGGGTCAGGTGGCCTTCTACAACGGTTGCAACCCGCTCGCCCTGGAAGCCCTGGTGGCCGGTGCCAGCGGCTGGTGCACTGCCGCGCCCAACCTGATCCCGGCACTGAACCTGGCGCTGTGGGACGCGGTGCAGCAAGGCGACCTGGGCGAGGCCCGTGCGCTGTTCTATCGCCAGTACCAACTGCTGGAGTACATCACCCGCCGCGGCCTGCCCACCACCATCAAGGCCGGTTTGCAGATGCTCGGCCAGCAGGTCGGCGCCCCCCGCCTTCCGCTGCAGCCACTGGATGCGCAGGGCAGCGCCTACCTGAAAGGCTTGCTGGAGGAACTCGGCGCGGGCCACTGACCCGCTATCTGCCCCTCCCACGGTTAGCGCGCTGCCCAGCTGGCGCAGGCCCTGTGGGAGTGGGTCTACCTGCGGGCACCGGCATGGCCGGTGCCACGCAAGCCCATTGCCACAGGCCATTCATGCGGCCGGATTGGCATGCATCACCCGCCCCTGCGCCCCGGGCCGATTGACGAACAACATATCCAGCACACTGTTACGCAACCCCTTCAAGGCATTCCAGTTTGCTGACGTATGTATGTACTTGTGGCGCAACAGCTGCTCCTCCTCCCCGGTCAACCCCGGCTGCTGCCGGTCGCCGAAGGCGAAGGCATGCAACTTGCGGCTGATCGCCAGCAACTCCGCCGGCAACCGATGCTCGGCCTGCCCGCCCAACGCCGCAAACGGCACCCCCGCCCGCACCGCCAGTTCACGCATGATGCTCAGGTACACCCGCGATAGCTGCCCGGCGACTTCGCGTTCACGGTATACCGCCGCATACACCTGCTTTTGCACCTCATCCGACCGGCCACCGGCAACCGGTACCTCCCAGGCCAGCACCTGCCCTCCCGCTGAGTCCGGCATCGAGGCGAGCAAGGCGTCCATCGTGGCATATACGCGTGTCTGCTCGGCACGCATACCCTGCGGCACGCGCTGTGATTGCGGTTTGCACAGCAGTACCTGTTCCAGCGTGGTCGCCGGATAGCCTCCGCCGATGTTCGAGTGCACGCCTGGTAGCACGATGTCATGGCCGCTGCACACCAGCGGGTAGTTGTGCCGCTGCTCGTCCCGCGCTACCAGTTGCACCGTTTGCCGGGCAAGGCCGGGGGCCAGCCCCAGGCGCAAGCCGGCGTAGCGTTCGTCCGCCGGGTCGAAGTCACCCTGCAACGGTGCGACGATTGCCGCCACGGTGTCGAACAGGCCGATGAAATTGATCACGACGGCACAAGGCCCAGGTAACAGCAGGTCGCAGCCATCGTGCAGCAGGTTGGCCAGATGCCGGGCTGCCGCCGCACCCCGGCTGAAGCCGAACAGATCGAACTCGACGCGCTCGGGCCTGGCCCGGGGATGCGCCTGGCACCAGCCGCGCAGTTGCTGGGTTATCGCGCCCAGCGCCTCGGCAACCCGCGCCTCCACCCCGGTCGACCCGCACCCGGTGGCAGATGCGTATACCTGGTCCGCCTCGCCCGCCAAGGTCCCCACGCCTTCGACATAATGTTTCAGAAAGGCCATGCGGCCCTCGGCATCGGCCTCCTGCCCCGGATACAGGTCATGCAACAAGGCCACATTGCTCAAGGCGTTGGCATAACTGGCCCCCATGCGCACTGGCGCGTCCAGCTGTGCCGCATTGTTCTGGTTGTTGCCGGTGCCATCGAAGAACACCCCGAAACGCAGGGCGACCGGGGACATACATTCATTGTTGCAGCTATTCGGTACCATCAGCGTGCTTCCTGCTTGTTGAAGAAGCACAAGCAAGCGCCAGCGCGCCGCGACGGAACATCAGCCAATGGCCAGCCATGCCCAGGAAAATTCCGCGCATGCATGGCCCCGGCAAGGATAAATTTCCCTGCCGCCATTGGTCGCCGCCCCCCCGGATGGATTAAAGTATCAGCCCTTGCCGAAGCAGCTACTGTCAGCCGCCTGCGGCCCCCTACCAGGAACCGTCGCCGATGGAACACCGTGAAGCGCTGATCGCGCTGCGCACTTTTCTTTCTTCCCAGATCCTGGGCCAGGAAAAACTGGTCGAGCGACTGTTGATCGTGCTCCTGGCCGATGGCCACATGCTGGTCGAGGGTGCCCCGGGCCTGGCCAAGACCAAGGCCATCAAAGAGCTCGCCGAAGGCATCGAGGCGCAGTTCCATCGCATCCAGTTCACCCCCGACCTGCTCCCGGCCGACATCACTGGCACCGAGATCTACCGTCCGGAAACCGGCAGCTTCGTGTTCCAGCAAGGCCCGATCTTCCACAACCTGGTGCTAGCCGACGAAATCAATCGCGCGCCGGCCAAGGTGCAGTCGGCGCTGCTCGAAGCCATGGCCGAGCGCCAGGTCAGCGTGGGCCGCAGCACCTACGACCTGTCGCCGCTGTTCCTGGTCATGGCCACGCAGAACCCGATCGAGCAGGAAGGCACCTATCCGCTGCCCGAAGCCCAGCTCGACCGTTTCCTGATGCACGTGAAGATCGGCTTCCCTGACGCTGCGGTAGAGCGGCGCATCCTGTTGCAGGCCCGTGGCGAAGCCCTGGGCGGCGAGACCAAGCCCGAGCGCCGGGTCAGCCAGCAAGCGATCTTTGCCGCCCGCAAGGAAATCCTCGGCCTGTACATGGCCGACGCGGTGGAGGAATACCTGGTGCAACTGGTGATGGCCACCCGCACCCCGGCCAAGTTCGACAGCGAGCTGGCCGACTGGATCGCCTACGGTGCCAGCCCGCGCGGCTCCATTTCGCTGGACCGCTGCGCGCGCGCGCATGCCTGGCTGGCCGGGCGCGACTTCGTCAGCCCCGAAGACATCCAGGCGGTGCTGTTCGACGTCCTGCGCCACCGCATCATCCTTTCCTTCGAGGCCGAGGCCGCCGGGATCGACCAGGACCGCGTGGTCCAGCGCATCCTCGACGTCGTCGCCGTTGCCTGAGCCCATGCCCACCACGTCGCTGGCCGAGCCCGGCATCCGCATCGGCCTTGCCGAGCTGATCGACATGCGCCACCGCGTGCGCGAAATCCAGCTGTTTTCCCGGCCTGGCCAGCGCAGCCCGCTGGTGGGCCTGCACCATTCCAAGCTGCGCGGGCGCGGCGTGGACTTCGACCAGGTACGCGTGTACCAGGCCGGCGACGATGTGCGCAACATCGACTGGCGCGTCACCGCGCGCACCCAGGAGCCGCACACCAAGCTGTTCCACGAAGAGCGCGAACGGCCGATCTTCATCCTCGTCGAACAGAGCCAACGGCTGTTCTTCGGCTCGGGGCTGATGTTCAAGTCGGTGCTGGCCGCCCAGGCTGCGGCGCTGTTCGGCTGGGCCGCGCTGGGCCACAACGACCGTATTGGCGGGCTGGTGTTCGGCGACAACGAGCACCACGAAATCAAGCCGCGGCGCAGCAAGCAGAGCCTGTTGCAACTGCTCAATCGCCTGGCCAAGGTCAACCAGGCACTGCACACCGAGGCCACCCCCGGCACAGACAGCCTGGGCCTGGCCCTGCGCCGCGCCCGCGAGGTACTGCGCCCTGGCAGCCTGGCCATCATCATCTGCGACGAGCGCTCGCTGACCGCCCAGGTGGAACAGCACCTGGCCATGCTCTCGCGCCATTGCGACCTGTTGCTGATGCCGGTATCCGACCCGCTCGACCACGCCCTGCCCGCCGCCGGCCTGTTGCGTTTTGCCCAGCGCAGTGCGCAACTGGAACTCGACACCCTCGACGCCAACCTGCGCCAGGCCTACCGCCAGCAGGCCGAAGCGCGCATCGAGCGCTGGGAACTGATGGCGCAGAAGCTGCGCGTGCTGCTGATGCCGCTGAGCACCCAGAGCGAAATGATCGAGCAGCTGCGCGAATACCTGAATGCCCAACGGCCGCGGAGCGCGTCATGAAGAGCAGCGGCCAATGAACCCGCTTGACCAACTGCAACCGCTGATCGCCCCGGCGCCAATCGGCCTGTGGCCACCGGCCCCCGGCTGGTGGGTGTTGCTGGCCATGCTGCCGCTGCTGGGATGGGGCCTGTGGCGCCTGCGCCGCTGGCGCCCGGGCAAACGCCGCGTGGTGCGCGCCGAGCAACCGCTGGACCCGGTGCGCGCAGAGGCCCTGGCCGAGCTGGCCCGCCTGCCGCGCCCCTATGACGGCGCCCCCGCAGGTGCCTGGCTGCAACAGATCAATGCGCTGCTCAAGCGCCTGTGCCGCAGCCACTACCCGGGGGCCAACAGCCATACCCTCAATGGCCGCCAGTGGCTGGCATTCCTCGACAACCGCTGCCCAGCCGCCGGCCTGACCCGCTGGATGGTGCTGGTCGAAGGCGCCTACAAACCCGAGTGCAAGCTCGACGACAAGGCCATCGCCGGGCTCAGCCAAGCCGTCGAAACCTGGATTCGCAAGCATGTTTGAACTGGCCTGGCCGTGGGTCTTCGCCCTGTTGCCATTACCGTGGCTGGCGCGCCTGGTGCTGCCGGCTGCCGACAGCGGCGAACCGGTGCTCAAGGTCGGCTTTCTCAACGAACTGGAGAGCCTGGCCGGGCGCCGCGCGCGGCTGAACCTGCCGACCTGGCGCCAGCAGGCGCCGTTCGTCGTCATCTGGCTGCTGTTGCTGTGCGCCGCCGCCCGCCCGCAGTGGCTGGGCGACCCGGTCCCGGTGGCCGCCAGTGGCCGCGACCTGCTGGTGGCCGTGGACGTGTCCGGGTCGATGGACTTCCCCGACATGCAGTGGCAAAACGAAGAAATCAGCCGCCTCGACCTGGTCAAGGCGCTGCTCGGCGACTTCCTGCAGGACCGTGAAGGCGACCGCGTGGGCCTGATCCTGTTCGGCAGCCAGGCTTATCTGCAGGCTCCGCTCACCTTCGACCGGCGCACCGTGCGCACCTTCCTCGACGAAGCCCAGATCGGCATCGCCGGCAAGAACACCGCGATCGGCGACGCCATTGGCCTGGCGGTCAAGCGCCTGCGCCAGCGCCCGGCACAAAGCCGGGTGCTGGTGCTGATTACCGACGGCGCCAACAACGGCGGGCAGATCCACCCGCTGACCGCTGCCCGCCTGGCCGCCCAGGAAGGCGTGCGGATCTACACCATCGGCATCGGCGCCAACCCCGAAGCCAGTGGCACCCCGGGCCTGCTCGGCCTCAACCCGAGCCTCGACCTGGACGAAGCCTCGCTCAAGGAAATCGCCGAGATCACCCATGGCAGCTACTTCCGCGCGCATGACGGCGCCGAACTGGACGCCATTGGCGAAACCCTTGACCAGCTTGAACCGGTGGCCCAGCAACCGACCCAGTCGCGCACCGCGAAAGCCCTTTATGCCTGGCCGCTGGCCCTGGCGCTGTTGTTGAGCGTACTGCTGGTGGTAGCCGTGCAATGGCCCGACAACCTGCTGCAGCGGGTGTTGCGCAAGCCGCGCTTCCTGCAGCCGCACCCGGAATGGCGGCAACGCCTGAAGCGCCTGCGTCTGAGGAGGCGGCGATGAGCGAACTGTGGCCTGAATGGTTGCGCCCGCTGTGGCTGCTGGCCGTGCCGCTGCTCGGCTGGCTGCTGTACAAGCTGTGGCACCGGCGCAAGCGCGCCGGGCGCTGGCAGATGATTCTGCCACCAGCGTTCCACGGCGTGCTGCTCGGCGGTGGCAGTGGCAGCACCAGCAAGCTGCCCTGGGTAGCGCTGGGCCTGGCCTGGGCGCTCGTGATCCTGGCCCTGCTCGGGCCCAGCTGGCAGCGCGTGGAAGAAAGCCGCCAGCGCCCGGCCGACCCGCTGGTGATCCTGCTGGAACTGACCCCGCAGATGCTCGCCGAGGACAGCCCCCCCAACCGCCTGGAGCAGGCGCGGCGCAAGATCCTCGACCTGCTGGAGCACCGCCGCGACAGCCAGACCGCACTGGTGGTCTACGCCGGCTCGGCGCACACCCTGGTCCCGCTGTCCGACGACCTGGCGACCACCCGCAACCTGCTGGAGGCGCTCGACCCGTCGATCATGCCCAAACCCGGCCAACGCGCCGACCTCGCCGTGCAGAAAGGCCTGGCCCTGCTGGCCCAGAGCGGCCTGGGCCAGGGCCGCCTGCTGCTGATCGGTTCTGCGCTGAGTGCCCCGGAGCGCCAGGGTATCGCCCAGGCCCTCGGCCGCCAGGGCCCGAGCCTGCTGATGCTGGGCATCGGCAGCCGCGAGGGTGCGCCGGTGCGCCAGGCCAACGGCGAATACCTCAAGGACGACCAAGGCGGCATCCTCCTGCCACGCTTGGACAGCGCCAGCCTCAAGGGCTTCATCAGCGGCACCGGCGGGCGCTACCGGCATGCCCGGGTCGACGACCTCGACCTGCGCGGCCTGGGCCTGTTCGACAGCCCGCGCAGCGGGCGCAATGACGGCCAGACCTTGCAACTGGACAGCTGGGCCGACCAAGGGTACTGGCTGTTGTTGCCGCTGTTGCTGCTGGCCGCCTGTGCCGGCCGCCGCGGCTGGCTGTTCTGCCTGCCCTTGCTCCTGGCCCTGCCACAGCCCAGTCACGCCTTCGAATTCAATGACCTGTGGCTGCGCCCCGACCAGCAAGGCCAGCGCCTGCTCGAGCAGAACCGCCCGGCCAGCGCCGCGCGCCACTTCCACGACCCACAATGGCGCGGCATGGCCTTGTACCAGGCCGGCGACTATGCCGCTGCCGCCGAAGCGTTTTCCCAGGGCGATACGGCCGCAGCCCACTACAATCGAGGCAATGCGCTGGCCCGCAGCGGCGAACTGGAGGCTGCGCTGGACGCCTATGAACAAGCCCTGGAACGCCAGCCCGACCTGCAAGCAGCGCTGGACAACCAGGCGCTGGTGCAGCAACTGCTGCAACAGCGGACGGCCAAGGCCGACCAGCAACCGGCCAACAGCGATGCCCAGGGCACGCCCGGCAGCGAAACCGAAGGCAACAGCAGCTCGGCCAGCAGCCCGGCCCAGGGCGCACCCGGCGCTGATGAACAGCCTGGCAGCGAACAGCCCGGGGAAGGCAGCGGCAACAGCCAGGGCGCATCCGGCAACCAGGCGGGCGCAGATGACGGCGTGATCCAGCCGCCGCAGCGCCCGCTGTCGACCAGCCTCGATGCCGAGCAACGCCAGGCCCTGGAACAATGGCTGCGCGAGATCCCCGACAACCCGGCCGAGCTGCTGCGGCGCAAATTCTGGTATGAACAGCAATTGCAACAGGAAAACCCACAATGAGTCGCTTCGGCGTCTTTCTACTCTGCCTGCTATGGGCCGTGCTGGCCCAGGCCGAACCGCTGCTGCGCGCCAGCGTTGACCGTACCAGGCTGGAGGCCGGCGAAAGCCTGGAACTGACCCTGGAAAGCCAGGACGTCACTGAATTTGGCAAGCCCGACCTGCGCGCGCTGGAAAACGACTTCGAAGTGCGCGGCACGCGCCAGCTGAACAGCCTGCACAGCCTCGATGGTGAAACCCGCGCCAGCACCCGCTGGATCATCACCTTGCTGCCACGGCGCAGTGGCAGCCTGCGTATCCCCGAACTGCAACTGGGCCAGTCGCACAGCCAGGCCATCGACCTGCAAGTCCTGCAAGCCGATGCCAGCCGCCAGGACAGCGCTTCCCAGGTGTTCATCGAAGCGAGCCTCGACAGCAGCAACGTCTATGTCCAGGCCCAGGCCGTGCTGACCGTGCGCATCTACCACTCGGTGGCGCTGTATGACGACAGCAGCCTGAGCCCGCTGCAACTGGAGAATGCCAAGGTCGAACCGCTGGGTGAATCACGCACCTATGAAAAGGAAATCAACGGTGTTCGCCATGGCGTGATCGAAACCCGCTATGCCATCTATGCCCAGCAAAGCGGCACCCTCGACATTCCGTCGCTGACATTCACCGCCACCGCTGCCGCCAGCCCGGACGACGCCGCAGGCGCCAACGGCACGGCCCGGGCCGGCCGCCAGGTGCAGGTCAGCTCGCTGCCGCTGCGCCTGGCCGTGCGGCCGATCCCAGCGGCCTGGCCGGCTGGCCTGGCGTGGCTGCCGGCCCGCAGCCTGAGCCTGGAAGAGCACTGGAACCCCGACCCCGGCAGCCAGCAGGTACAGATTGGCGACTCGCTGACCCGCAACATCACCTTGCGTGCCGAAGGCTTGTCCAGCACCCAGTTGCCGCCGCTGCCAGCCACCGAAATCACCGGGCTGCGCCGCTACCCCGACCAGCCGCTGCTGCGCAACGAGATCGGCGAGCGTGGCATGACCGCCAACCGCGAAGAACGCGAAGCGCTGGTGCCGACCCACAGTGGCGCGCTGGCGTTGCCGGTGCTGGAGGTGGCCTGGTGGAACACCCGCGAAGACCACCTGGAGCACAGCAGCCTGCCGGCACGTACGCTGAACGTGCAGGACAACCCGGCACTGAGCGCCGACACCCCGGTGGGCGACAGCAGCGGCGTCAGCAGCCTGCTATGGCCATGGCAGCTGGCCACCCTGCTGTTTGCCCTGACCAGCGTGCTGGGCTTCGCCCTGTGGTGGCGCGCGCGTTCGCAACCGGCCGTGCTGCGCGCCGCACAGAGCGGGCCGAGCCCGCGTACCTTGCTGGACGACCTCAAGCGCGCCTGCCAGGCCAACGACCCGCAGGCGACCCGCCAGGCACTGGACGCCTGGGCCCGGCAGCAGCCGGAAACCCTGGCCGAAATGGCGGCGCGCTTCGTACCGCTGTCGGATGCGCTGGATGGCTTGAACGGGGCGTTGTACAGCGAGAGCGGGCAGTATTGGCAGGGTGAGGATTTGTGGCGGGCGATCGGTACCATTCCGCCGGCTGAGCAGGTACTGCTGCCGCCTGGCGAGAGCGGCAACCTGCCACCGCTCTATCCCAAGTAATCGGCTGCCTGTGCGGGCCTCTTCGCGGGCATGCCCGCGAACACCGGCGCAGCCGGTGCCACCGTAAGATATTTCTGAACCTGACAACCCGCCCCTTCTACACCATCAATCCGGACACCCCCTCGGTTGACGCCCTGATCCACACTCTCCAGCTGATGGCCGGCATCGAAGACTCGCTGGACGAATACATCTGCGCCAACGCCGGCAAGCCCGGTATCAACATGCTGGTCAACGCAGTGCATCACGTACAGATGACCAAGGCCCTGGCCGAGTTGCTGCTGCACCGGCAGACCGGGGATATCACCTGGCACTGGCCCGGCCCTACAAAAAGCGTGATCGCCTCATGGCTGCCAGGTGTTCGTCACCACATTTCCGACGAACAGCTGCCCGCCCTGACCCATTCCCCGCCCTGCACCCGGAACCCAGCTTGGGTTACCATACCGCCCTTGCGCAACGCCCATCCCCCAAGCCAAGCCCTCGCTTGCTCGACTCGACACCAACAGGTCATCCATGCGTCTGTTTCACACCTCCGACTGGCACCTGGGCCAAAGCCTGCACGGCCAGGAACGCGATTTCGAACACGCCTGCTTCCTCGAATGGCTGCTCGGCCAGCTGCGCCTGCGTCAGCCGGATGCGCTGCTGATCGCCGGGGATATCTTCGACACGGTCAACCCGCCGGTCAAAGCCCAGGAGCGCCTCTACGACTTCATCGTCCAGGCCCATGAGCAGCTGCCCAAGCTGGACATCGTGATGATCGCCGGCAACCACGACTCCGGCTCGCGCATCGAGTTGCCCGCCGCCCTCATGCGCCGCCTGCGTACCCATGCCCTGGGCCGCGTGCACTGGCTGGACGAGGGCCAGCTGGACGCCGAGCGCCTGCTGATCCCGCTGACCAATGGCCGCGGCAAGGTCGCCGCCTGGTGCCTGGCCCTGCCCTTCCTGCGCCCGGCCGAGGTGACCGGCCCGCAACTGGGCGACGATTACCTGCAAGGCATCACCCAGGTACACCAGCAACTGATCGCCGCTGCGCAGAAGAAGCGCAAGAAAGACCAGGCGCTGATCGCCATCAGCCACGCGCACATGGCCGGTGGCGCGGTGTCGGAGGACTCCGAACGCAGCCTGATCATCGGCAACGCCGAGGCGCTGCCGGCCAGGCTGTTCGACAAGGCCATCAGCTACGTCGCCCTGGGCCACCTGCACAAGCCGCAGAAGGTCAACCGCGAAGAACGCATTCGCTACAGCGGCTCGCCGATCCCGCTGTCGTTCGCCGAAATCAACTACCCGCACCAGGTACTGGAAGTGGAGCTGGATGGCAGCGGTCTGGTCAGCGTCGAGCCGCGCCCGGTACCGCGCGCGGTGGCCCTGCAACGGGTTGGCCCGGCACCGCTGGGCGAAGTGCTGGCGCAACTCGGCGACCTGCCGGTGATCGACCTGCTCGAAGACCCCAACCGCCAGCCCTGGCTGGAAGTGCGGGTGATCCTCGACGAGCCGCAACCCGACCTGCGCCAGCAGATCGAAGGCGCCCTGCAAGGCAAGGCCGTGCGCCTGGTGCGCATCAATGCCGAATATGCCGGCCGCAACAACGCCGAAGACGATGACCTGGCCTTCGTCGAACTGGCCCAGATGACCCCGCAGGACCTGTTCAGCCGCGCCTGGGAGCAGGCCTACGGCAACCCGGTCGACGAGCAGGCGCTGGCCGACTTTGCCCTGCTGCTGCAGGACGTGCAGCAGGAAGAGGAACAGCCATGAAGATTCTCGCCATCCGCCTGAAGAACCTGGCATCGCTGGCTGGCCCGATCGACATCGACTTCACCGCCGAGCCGCTGGCCAGCGCCGGCCTGTTCGCCATCACCGGTCCCACCGGCGCCGGCAAGAGTACCCTGCTCGACGCCCTGTGCCTGGCCCTGTTCGGCAGCGTGCCGCGGCTCAACGACATCGGCCGCGAGGCCAAGGTGCCGGACGCCGACGGCGACATCCCCACCTCCGACCCGCGCAACCTGCTGCGCCGGGGCACCGGCAGCGGTTTTGCCGAAGTCGACTTCGTCGGTATCGATGGCCGCCGCTACCGTGCCCGCTGGGAAGCCAACCGCGCCCGCGACAAGGCCAACGGCAAGCTGCAGCTCAGCCGCCAGAGTTTCTACGACCTGGACAGCGAACAGGTGCTGGCCAGCGGCAAGAACGAATACAAGCAACTGGTCGAAGCCCGCCTGGGCCTGAACTTCGAGCAGTTCACCCGTGCGGTGATGCTGGCCCAGAGCGAGTTCGGCGCCTTCCTCAAGGCCGACGACAAAGAGCGCAGCGAACTGCTGGAAAAGCTCACCAACACCGCCATCTATACCCGCCTGGGCCAACGCGCCTTCAGCAAGGCACGCGAGGCCGGCGACGCCCACAACGCCCTCAAGGAGCGTGCCAGCCACCTGCTGCCGATGGCCGTCGAAGCCCGCGCCGAACTCGACCAGCGCCTGGAGCAGGCACAGCAGCAGTTCAAGGCCGACCAGGCCGCCGAGCGCCAGCTGGAACAGCAATGCAACTGGCTGAATGAACAAGGCCAGTTGCAGGCCCAGCACGCCGCAGCCAGCAGCGCCCTGCAGGCTGCCGAACAGGATTGGCAGCAACTGGCCGAGCAGCGCCTGGACCTGGTCCGCCTGGAGCGCCTGGCGCCGCAGCGGCATCAGTTCCATCGCCAGCAGACGCTGGATGCGCAACTGTCACCGCTGGCGGAGAAAATCGCCGAGCAACAGCGCCAGCAAGCTGAGCTGCAGGGCCGTACCGGCGAGCTCGAACAGGCTCTGCAAGCGGCACGCCAGGCACTGGCCGACAGCCAGACACAACACGGCGAAAACGCTCCACGCCTGCGCCAGGCGTTCGCCGCCCAGGACAACCTGGCCCGTCTGGACCAGGAGTTGGCGGCACAGCACAGCGCCAGCCAGCAGGCCGACCAGCAGGTTGCCGAAGGCCAGCAGCAGGTACAGCAGTTGGAGGAGCACCAGCAGCGCAGCCTGCAGCAATTGACGCAGATCGACACTGCGCTCACCGACAGCCAGCACCTGGCGGGCCTGGCCGACGCCTGGCACGCCTACTTGCCGCAATTGAAGCAGGTAATGCTGATCGGTGGCCGCCTGGCCAAGGGCCGCGAAGAACTGCCCGGCCTGCAGGCCCAGGCCAGCCAGGCCAATGCGCAGCTGCAGGCCGAACGCGATGCCTTCGACCTGCTGTTCCGCGAAGCCAAGGCCGAGCCACAGGCGCTGGCGGAGCAGATCGACCTGCTCGGCGGCATGCTGCAGGACAACCGCAAGCAGCAGCGTGCCGTAGAAGAGCTGTCGCGCCTGCATGGCCGTGAACGGGAACTGCGCGAACAGCTGGCGGTTGTGCGCGAGCGGCAACAGCAGGCCATGCAGCAGCGCCAGCAACTGATTACCCAGGGCACCGCCGCCAAGGCCGAGCTGCAAGCTGCCGAGCAGGCGCTCAACCTCACCCGGCAGTTGCTGGAGCGCCAGCGCCTGGCGCGCAACACCAGCGTCGAAGCACTGCGCGAGCAGCTGCGCGACGGCGAACCCTGCCCGGTGTGCGGCAGCGTCGAGCATCCGTTCCATCACCCGGAAGCGTTGCTGCAGAGCCTGGGCCGGCATGACCAGGCCGAAGAAGACGCCGCACAGCAGCAGGTCGATACCTTCAACAGCAAGCTGGTGGAATTGCGCACCGAGCTGGGCGTGGTCAACGCCCAGCTCAAGGACTATCAGCAGCAACAGCAGCAACTGGGCGAGCAGCTGCAAGCCCAGGTGGCCCAGGTGCAGGCGCACAGCCTGTGGCCGGCCCTGGCGCCGCAGGACGACAAGGCCCGCAGCGCCTGGCTGGACGGTCAGCTGCGGCGCCTGGAGCAGGAAATCGGCCACGACGAGCAGCGCCAGAGCGCCCTGCTCGCCTTGCAGAAGGAGGCCGCCCGCCGCAGCCAGCAACTGCAGGCCGCCCACGAGGCGCAACAGCAAGCCCAGCGCCACCTCGAGCACCAGCACCAGGCCCTGGCCAGCGACGAGCAGCAATTGCAGCAGAGCCTGAATGACCTGGCCAGCGTGTTGCCCGACGAGGTTCTCAAGGCCCTCAGCGACGACCCGGCCAATGCCTTCCTTGCCTTGGACCAACAGATTGCCCAGCGCCTGCAGCTACTCGAGCAACGCAAGGACGAACAGCAGGAACAGCAAGCCCGCCAGGCCCAGCTGGACAAGCTGCGCGACCAGCACCAGACGCGCGTGCAAGCCCAGCAGCAGTTGCAGCAACAGCTTGCCGCCCTCGACGCACAGCGCCAGCACGCCCAGGCCTCGCTCGGCGAGCTGCTAGGCGAACACGCCAGCGCCGAAGCCTGGCAACAGCACATGGACGTCACGCTGGAACAGGCCCGCGCCCTTGAAGCGGATACTGTCCAGCGCCTGCAGGAGCTGCGTAACCAAGGCGTGCAACTGGCCAGCGAACTCAATGCCAACATCCGCCAGCAGCAGGCACTGGATGCCGAGCGCGAGCAGTTGCAGGCGCAGATTGCGCAATGGCGTAGCGCACACCCGGAACTGGATGATGCCGGCCTGGATCGCCTGCTGGGCATCGACGAGGCCCAGGTGAATGAACTGCGCCAGCGCCTGCAAAACGCCGAAAAAGCCATCGAACAAGGCCGCGTGTTGCTGCAGGAGCGTGAACAGCGCCTGCAGCAACACGCGGCGCAGATGGCCGTGGACACTTCGGCCGAAGCGCTGGAACAGGCCCTGGCCGAACTGCGTGAACGCCTGGCCGTGCATGAGCAGCAGTGCGCGGAGCTGCGCGCCCAGCAGGCCGACGACCAGCGCCGCCAACAGGCGCACCAGGCGCTGGCGGCAGAAATCGAGCAGGCCCACCAGCAATGGCAGCGCTGGGCCCGCCTGAACGCCCTGATCGGCTCGGCCTCGGGCGACGTGTTCCGCAAGATCGCCCAGGGCTACAACCTCGACCTGTTGCTGCACCACGCCAACGCCCAGCTGCGCCAGCTGGCCCGTCGCTACCGCCTTAAACGCGGCGGCAGCGCCCTTGGCCTGCTGGTGCTGGACACCGAAATGGGCGACGAGCTGCGTTCGGTACACTCGTTGTCGGGCGGGGAAACCTTCCTGGTGTCGCTGGCCCTGGCCTTGGGCCTGGCCTCGATGGCCTCCAGCACCCTGCGCATCGAATCGCTGTTCATCGACGAGGGCTTCGGCAGCCTCGACCCGGAATCGTTGCAGCTGGCCATGGATGCCCTCGACGGCCTGCAGGCCCAGGGTCGCAAGGTGGCGGTGATTTCCCATGTGCAGGAAATGCACGAGCGCATCCCGGTGCAGATCCAGGTGCGCCGGCAGGGCAACGGCCTTAGCGATGTGGAGGTGTGCGGGTGATGCTCTACTCGTTCCGCCGCTGCCCGTGGGCCATGCGTGCGCGCCTGGCCCTGCGCTATGCCGGCTGCGAGGTGGAAATCCGCGAAGTGGCGATGAAGAACAAGCCGGCAGAACTGCTGGCGTTGTCGCCCAAGGGCACGGTGCCGGTGCTGGATACCGGTACCGAGGTGCTGGAAGAGAGCCTGGACATCATGCGCTGGGCGCTGGCACGCAACGACCCGCAGGATTGGCAGCTGCAAGCCGACGCTACCGCGGCGCAGCAGGCTGAATCACTGATTGCCCGCAACGACAGCACGTTCAAGGCGCAGGTGAACCTGTACAAGTACGCCGAGCGCTACCCGGCGTACACCCGCGCACATTACCGGCAACAGGCCGAAACCTGGCTGGCCGAGCTTGAAGGCTTGCTCGCCGCCCGGCCTTACCTGCTGGCCGACCACCCGAGCATTGCCGATGCCGCGCTGCTACCCCTGATGCGCCAGTTTGCCGGGGTCGAACCGCAGTGGTTCGCCGAGGCGGCTTATCCGCGGCTGCGGAGCTGGCTGCAGGGCTGGTTGGCTTCGGACCTGTTCAAGGCCGTCATGGCCAAATAGGTTCATGCGACCGCTTGTGGGAGCGGCCTTGTGTCGCGATGGGGCGCGCAGCGGCCCCGGTTTTTCGTTACAGCTGAAATTGCCGGGGCCGCTCTGCGGCCCATCGCGACACAAGGCCGCTCCCACACGGGACCGAGTCAGGTTTACGCGTGCTGCTTGCCGCTCAGGGCCGCATGGAAGTTGGCACTCTGGCGCAGGTACTGCTCGGTGTAGCTGTGGGTCGCGGACGCCTTGGCGCTGCTGTCGGCATGGGCATGCGTCGGCAGGACGACCGAAGCGGAAATGGCGGATGCGGCAATGACCGGGAAGAGATTGAAGTTCATCTGGGTTGACCTCGACGGCGGTGGTTTGACGGTGGCCCATCCGGGCCTTGGGTCAAACTTACGCCGCCGAGGGCGCCGGCAGAAATTCATTGCGGCAGTATCGGTTATCACGCCAATCGATATCACTCGATGAATTTCAGGTCCGACGGGGCGTCCTGCTGCAACGTCTGCACCGTCTCGCCCAGCTTGCCGCTGCGCGGGTCGCGGCGTATCACCACGATCTGGTTGCTCTTCTGGTTGGCCACCAGCAGGAAGTTGTCACTCGGGTCGAGGGTGAACTCGCGGGGGTGATCACCCTCCACCGAGCGGCGCTGCAGCAGCGTCAGCTGGCCGTCCTGCTTGCCCACGCTGAAGGCGACGATCTCGTTGCTCGTGCCACGGTTGCTCACATACAGGAAGCGCCCGTCCGCCGACAGGTGCAAGCCACCCGCCGCTTTCGCCGCCGCCTCCTGGCGCTCGGCCAAGGGCAGGCGCTGGCGTTCGACCAGGTTGCCGTCCTGCACATCGAACATCACCACCTCGGCACTCATTTCCAGGGTCAGGTAGGCATGCCGGCCCTTGGCGTCGAATAACAGGTGGCGCGGCCCGCTACCCGGTGGCAGGGCCACCGACGCCGGGATCGCCGGTGTCAACGGGTGATCGGCGCTGGCGCCGTCGTAGCGGTAGATGAACACCTTGTCGGCACCCAGGTCGCTGGCGTACAGGTGCCGACCGTCGGGTGACAGCACCAGCGAATGCACGTGGGCACTGGCCTGGCGCTCGGGGTTTACGCCGCTGGCCTGGTGCCGGGCATGTTGCACCACCGGCTTGAGCTTGCCGTCCCTGGCCAGCGGGATCACCACCAGGCTGCTGCCAGGGTCGGGCTTGACCGCATAGTTGGCCACGAACAGGTAACGCTGGTCGCGGCTGAGGCTGGCATGGGTCGGCTCGTCACCCTGGCTGGCCACCTGGTTGAGCGGCTTGATCTCGCCCTTGGCGCTGACGCTGAAACTGCTGACCTGGCCATTCGGGGTCTCATTGACCGCGAACAGCTGGCGCTGGTCGGCCGAAAGCACCAGCCACGACGGACTGACGCTTTTCACCACTTGCAGCGGCGTGGGGTCGATGTGGCCGGCCTTGCTGTCGAAGCGATAACGGTAGATGCCCTGGCTGGCACCGTCGGTGTAACTGCCCACCAGCAAGGTGGCGGCAGCGGAATAGAGGCTCAGGCTCATCAGGCTAGCGGCCAGCAGGCTCGTCCAGATCCGCTTCATTGTCATTATCATCCGGGGCGCGAAAGGCACTCATACAGACTAGTCGATGCGCGCCGTGGGCATCGTCGAGTTGCCATTCGTCACCGATGGCGACAGCAGCGGCGACCTGTTCGGCGCTGAACACCCAGCGGCGCAACTGGCGGCCGTCCATGCATTCGACGGTGAGGCCGGAGGCGTCGGTGGTGAAATCGAAGGCATGCAGGCCGTCGATCAGGAGCATGTCGCAGGACTGCAGGGCGGTGGCAAGGGGGGACATGGGGTTACCTGTAAGGGATGTGCCGGCATTATAACCCTTGGGCCGCAAAGCGGCCCCGTTGTTCAATGGGCGAAGATCGAGCCGCCCTCCTTGCCCACCATCTTCTCCGGCTTGATCAGGAACCTGGCCAGGGCCGGCAGCAGCCACAGCGCACCAAACATGTTCCACAGCAACATGAAGGTCAGC
>Ga0268257_1001679_pt1 | contig 18093 bp, 13 predicted proteins | sample AgamicAtPrz_FD_200249 | JGI IMG/M metagenome (GOLD analysis project Ga0268257, IMG submission 200249) | Agave microbial communities from Guanajuato, Mexico - At.P.rz (v2) (version 3) | ecosystem: Host-associated > Plants > Phyllosphere > Phylloplane/Leaf | place: Guanajuato, Mexico | collected... | reverse complement strand
CGCCAGGCCGGCCCGGTCAAAGGCAACGTACCGCTGCCCTTCCACCTCGCCTACGACCCGGCCCAGGTCAAGCCCGGCCACCGCTATGCGCTCAGCGCGCGCATCGAACTGGATGGCAAGTTGCTGTTCATCAACACCGAACAGCATGCTGTCCGGCTGGATGGCCATGACCCGCAACCGGTGCGGATCAAGGTCGATCCGGTCCGCTGAAACCCGTATTCATCTGTTTACAAGGAAAGCTTCATGATCCGCACCACCCTGCGTTTCACCACCCTGTGCGCCGGCCTGCTGCTGTCGGCCAGTGCACTGGCCCTGTCGCTGGGCGACCTGAGCCAGAAAGACGCCACCGGCGGCCTGAAAGATGCCCTGACCCAGGGCGCGCAACTGGCCGTCAAGCAGCTGAGCGCCCCGGGCGGCTTCAGCAACAACCCGGACGTGCGCATCGAGCTGCCGGGCAACCTGGGCAAGGCCGCCAAGGCGATGAAGATGTTCGGCAAGGGTGACCAGGTCGAAGCCCTGGAAACCAGCATGAACAAGGCCGCCGAGGCTGCCGTGCCGCAGGCCCAGGCGATTCTGGTGGATGCCGTGAAGAACATGAGCGTGACCGATGCCAAGGGCATCCTCAGCGGTGGCGACGATTCGGCGACCCAGTACCTGAACAAGAGCAGCCGCGAGCAGATCCGTGCCAGGTTCCTGCCGATCGTCAAGCAGGCCACCGACAAGGTTGGCGTGGCCCAGCAGTACAATGCCTTTGCGGCCCAGGCCAAAGGCCTGGGGCTGGTCAAGAGCGACGCCAATATCGAGAACTACGTGACCGAGAAGGCGCTGGATGGCCTGTTCGAGATGATCGCCAAGCAAGAGCAGAGCATTCGCCAGAACCCGGCTGAAGCGGCTACCAGCCTGGCCAAGAAGGTGTTCGGCGCGCTGTGACGGCCCTGGGGCTGCCTTGCAGCCCATCGCGACCCAAGGCCGCTCCTGCACACCTTCCAAGTGCAGTGCCTTACCTGTAGGGGCGGCCATGTATCGCGAAAGGAGGGCGAAGCCCTCCCCCGCGAACTTCAGCCCTTCTTCACCCTGAACCACGCCGCATACAACGCCGGCAGGAACAGCAAGGTCAACACCGTCGCCACGATCAAGCCGCCCATGATCGCCACCGCCATCGGCCCGTAGAACACGCTGCGCGACAACGGAATCATCGCCAGCACCGCCGCCAGTGCCGTCAGCACGATCGGCCGGAATCGCCGCACCGTGGCTTCGATGATCGCCTGCCAACGGTCCAGGCCCGCGGCGATGTCCTGCTCGATCTGGTCCACCAGGATCACCGAATTGCGCATGATCATCCCGGCCAGGGCAATGGTGCCGAGCATGGCGACAAAGCCGAACGGTTGACGGAACACCAGCAGGAACAGGGTTACGCCGATCAGCCCCAGCGGCGCGGTGAGGAACACCATCACCGTGCGCGAGAAGCTGCGCAGCTGAATCATCAGCAGGCTCAGCACCACCACCACGAACAGCGGCATGCCGGCATTCACCGACTTCTGCCCGCGCTCGGAGTCTTCCACCGTGCCCCCCACCTCCAGCAGGTAGCCGTCAGGCAGGTTGGCGCGAATCGCCTCCAGGGTCGGCTCGATCTGCTTCACCAGCGTGGCAGGTTGTTCCTTGTCGTAGATATCGGCGCGCACGGTCACCGTCGGCAAGCGATTGCGGTGCCAGATGATGCCTTCCTCGAAGCCGTATTCCAGGGTTGCCACCTGCGACAACGCCACGCTCTGGCCATTGTCGGTGGGTAACGCCAGGCTGCCGAGGTTGCCCAGCTCGTTGCGTTCCTGGCGGGTGCCGCGCAGCAGGATCTCGATCAGCTCGTTGTCCTCGCGGTACTGGCTGACCGTGCTACCGGTCAGCGAGCTTTGCAGGAAGCCGGCCAGCTGCGCGGTACTCACGCCCAGGGCCCGCGCACGGTCCTGGTCGATTTCCAGGAATACCGCCTTGCTCGGTTCCTCCCAATCCAGATGCACATTCACCACATGCGGGTTCTCGCGCACCTTGTCGGCCACTGCGCGAGCCAGCGCACGGACTTTCTCGATGTGCTCGCCGGTCACCCGGAACTGCACCGGGTAACCCACGGGCGGGCCGTTTTCCAGGCGAGTGACCCGGGCGCGCAGGTCAGGGAACCGCTGGTCGACGGTGCTGATCAGCCAGCTGCGCAGGCGCTCGCGGTCTTCCATCGATTTGGCCAGCACCACGAACTGGGCGAAGCTCGCCGCCGGCAGTTGCTGGTCCAGCGGCAGGTAGAAACGCGGCGAGCCGGTACCCACGTAGGCCACGTAGTTATCGATGCCGTCCTGCTGCTTGAGCAGCGCTTCCAGCTGCTTGACTCGCTCGGCAGTGTTGGCCAACGAGGCACCTTCGGCCAGCTTCAGGTCGACCATAAGCTCCGGGCGCCCGGAGGCCGGGAAGAACTGCTGCGGCACGAAACGGAACAGCAGAATGCTGCCGACAAAGGCGGCCACGGTCAGCAGGATGACGGTCTTGCGCCGCCGTACACACCATTCCACCAGGCGCCGCACGCGCTGGTAGAACGGCGTAGCGTAAGGGTCTGGCGCGTGGCCGTCGTTGCCGTGCCGCGCGGCATGCAACCTGGCCAGGTCGGGCAGCAGGCGCTCGCCCAGGTAAGGCACGAATACCACGGCGGCCACCCAGGAGGTGAGCAAGGCGATGGTCACGACCTGGAAGATCGAGCGGGTGTATTCGCCGGTGCTGGAAGCTGCGGTGGCAATTGGCAGGAAGCCGGCCGCGGTGATCAGGGTGCCGGTCAGCATCGGGAAGGCGGTGCTGCTCCAGGCATGGCTGGCCGCCTTGAGCCGGTCATAGCCCTGCTCCATCTTGATCGCCATCATTTCCACGGCAATGATCGCGTCATCCACCAGCAGGCCCAGCGCCAGCACCAGCGCGCCAAGCGAGATCTTGTGCAGGCCGATACCGAAGTAGTGCATGGCGGCAAAGGTCATGGCCAGCACCAGCGGGATGGCCAGCGCCACCACCAGGCCGGTGCGCAGGCCCAGCGAGAAGAAGCTCACCAGCAGCACGATGACCAGCGCCTCGACCAGCACCTGGATGAATTCGCCCACGCCAGCCTTGACCGCCGCCGGCTGGTCGGAAACCTTGCGCAGCTCCATGCCGGCCGGCAGGCTGCGCGCCAGGCGTTCGAACTCGGCTTCCAGCGCCTTGCCGAGCACCAGGATATCGCCACCGTCCTTCATCGACACCGCCAGGCCGATGGCATCCTCGCCCATGAAGCGCATGCGCGGTGCGGGCGGGTCGTTGAAGCCCCGGTGCACCTCGGCGACGTCGCCGATACGGAAGGTCCGGTCACCCACCCGGATGGGGAACTGGCGGATCTGCTCGACGCTGCCGAAACGCCCGCTGACGCGCAGTTGCAGGCGCTCACTGGGCGTTTCGAAGAAGCCGGCGGTGCTGACCGCATTCTGCTCCTGCAGCGCCTGCTGCACGGCCTCCATCGGCACGCCAAGGGTGGCCAGCTTGAGGTTGGACAGCTCGATCCAGATTTTCTCGTCCTGCAGGCCGACCAGCTCGACCTTGCCCACGTCCTTGACCCGCTGCAGCTGGATCTGGATACGGTCGGCATAGTCCTTGAGCACGGCATAGTCGAAGCCTTGCCCGGTCAGCGCATAGATGTTGCCGAAGGTGGTGCCGAACTCGTCGTTGAAGAACGGGCCCTGGATCTCCGGCGGCAGGGTGTGGCGGATGTCCGCGACCTTCTTGCGGATCTGGTACCACAGCTCGGGGATGTCCTTGGAATGCAGCGAGTCGCGGGCCATGAAGGTGACCTGCGATTCGCCGGGACGGGAGAACGAGACGATCCTCTCGTACTCGCCGGTTTCCATCAGTTTCTTCTCGATGCGCTCGGTGACCTGGCGCGACACTTCCTCCGCGCTGGCGCCCGGCCACAAGGTGCGGATGACCATGGCCTTGAAGGTGAACGGCGGGTCTTCGCTCTGGCCGAGCTTGGTGTAGGACATCGCGCCAATGGCCGCCAGCAGGATCATCAGGAACAGGACGATCTGGCGGTTGCGCAGCGCCCAGGCAGAAAGGTTGAAACCCATCGGGACTTACTCCTTGACCGTCAGGTTCACTACACGGTTGGTGCGGTCCACGGGGCGTATTTCCTGGCCCTCGCGCAACACGTGGCCGCCGGCGGCCACGATCCAGTCCCCCGCCTGCAGGCCTTCGAGCACCGGCACACTGTCGGCCCCGTAGGCCCCCAGGCGCACCACCGCCCGCTCCAGGCGGCTGTCCCGGTTGACCCGCCAGACATACGCCTGGCCGTTCTCTGCGGTAACCGCAGACAGCGGCACTGCCAACGGGATCAGCCCTTCATGGGCAATGAATACCCGGGCGCTCTGGCCCAGTTCCGCCGGCGTGGCAGCGGAGGTGAAGGCGATACGTGCAGCGAAGGTGCGCGAACGCGGATCGGCGGCCGGTGACAGCTCGCGGATGCGCCCCTGGAAGCGCTCCTGCGGGTGCGACCACAGCTCCACGCTCACCGGCTGGCCCACGGCGAAGCGGGCAAACTGCTGCTCCGGCAGGCCGATCAGCACTTCCCGTTCGCCATCGGCAGCGAGGGTGAACACGGTCTGCCCGGCCGCAACCACCTGGCCCACCTCCACCTGGCGCTTGGCAATCACCCCGGCCTGCGGCGCACGCAGCACGGCATATTCGGCCTGGTTGCCGGCGACGTCGAACTCGGCCTTGGCCTGCTTGAGGCGGGCCAGCCCGGCGCGATAGAGGTTTTCCGCATTGTCGTACTGCGACCGGCTGACCATCTGCCGGTCCAGCAGTTTCTGGTAGCGATCGCGCTCGGCACGCACCAGCGACAGGTTGGCCTCGGCCGCCGCCAGCTGAGCACGGTTGGCCTCCAGTTGCAGACGTACATCCTGAGGGTCAAGCTCGGCCAGCGGCTGCTCCGCCTTGACCCGCTGCCCTTCTTCGACCAGGCGCTTGCTAACCTTGCCAGCGATGCGGAAGGCCAGCTCCGGCTCGAAGCGCGCCCGCACTTCGCCGGGGTAACTGTCGGCAGCGGCTTCGGCCGGCTGCGGTTGCACCACCAGCGCCGGGCGTGGCGCGGCAGGTGGGGCGGCTTCCTGGCTGCAGGCTGCCAGGAACAGCACGGCGGCCGTGGACAGGGCGATGGACAACGCATGGCGCAACATGATGAATCCTTTCGCGAGTGCACGTCGGAATATTTATACTGGCTAGTATATTAAATCAGCGAACCGAAGCCGGGAAGCCAGGGCGTCAAGAAAAAATCACGTCACTCCCGGCAGGTCGTCGAGTTCAACCAGCGCGGCCCGGCCCGCTCAATGATTGCCTCCTTACTTAACCCTTGCCCTCTCCACTCCGCAAACAGCTCACTCGCTCTGATCGCCTTCACATACCGATTGGCAACAATGCCCATTGGCGACCAGTCGCTGCCCGACAGCGCATAGACACCAAGGAAGCTCGCGTCGGCGTCGCTCTTCTGCGCGTCCACTACCCCCTCATCATCGCAAAGGGCGTATTGGCTAGGTAGACCGAAAGTCGTCAGGCTGGGGTACAGAAAGAGTACAGAAAAGGTGCAACTTGAGTGCTAACGGGGTGTAGGAAGGGTGCAAGAAGGCGACAAAAAGGGGGCAGATAGGGTGCAAAAACACCGGCGCAAGGCCGGTGTCGAGGGTGTCAGATACTCCACGTCGGCGATAGGGTCATCCCCGGCATCAAGCTACGCGGCTACTGGCTGCAACGGGCCGGGTTCGAGATCAACGAACGGATACGCATCAGAGTCATGGAGGGCTGTTTGGTGATTACGGCGGAGTGCCCCCCCCCCCGGCAGTACCGGGGGATTTTTTTATCACCCCTTTTGAAATAAATGATTTGGCACTACTTCTATCAACTTGCGAAAGCTGATCAGCCTCAATTAACTCGCGCAGCTTTATAACAACCGCCCTATCCGCATAGAACCCTCCCTGACCGACCCAGGATAAAGCCAAACCAATCCAATACTCAGATTTGCTATCCAAACCCGCCAAAATTACACCTGGATAAGCAAATTCATCCCCAAGTAATGATCTGGCTTTTTTGTAGGGTATTTCAAGCAAGCTAACGACCCTCCAGAAATCTTCAGCTTCTTTAAGGTAGAAAGATTGACTCGCTCCCGCTATCCGCCATTCACCATTCACGTCACGAGACAATTTAAGGCCATTTTGTAATATGCATTCCATCTGGTCAAATTCCTGGCCTATGCTCAACCTTTATTCCGTACTTACCCGTAGCCTACTCAAACAAACTAAGAACTTCTGGCGTCCAGTTCTTCCAATAATGCCCACTAAACTCGTTAGTCATAAACTTTCCGTTCTTTCCGCGCCTAAACATGCCACCAACCACAGTACTATCAGAGGCTTTAATTGAGTCTACAAGCTGCTGATGAGGAGACAGACCTGGGCGGAAGTCAGTCGGCTTACCAAAAAAAAAGGTTTGCGTCTTAGTATCAAAGACGAACTCTATAGAGCCAGTTTTAGTGCTGGCGTAATAGTTCTGAATGGCTTTAGAAGATAGTGAGCCAGGTTCCAAGCCTAAAACGCCCGGTGCAGGGCCAGAGCCCTTCGGGGTCGCAGCAGGTAAATTCGCAGTTCCTTTTACACCGCTGGTAGCTTTGCTTAGTATCACCACCGCCGCCAATTTTACTACATCATCCCGCGAAGCACCTTTATCGACAAGGCTTATGATCCCTGGCACATCCACCGGCGCCAAAGTCGAGCCGAGCAAGTCATCCTGACGTGCCCGCTCAATGATTGCATCCTCACTTAACCCTTGCCTTCGCCATTCCGCAATCAGCTCACTCGCTCTGATCTTCTTCACATACGGATTGGCAACAACGCCCATAGGCGACCAGTCGCTGCCCGACACCGCATGGCTAAGGCCGATCATAGGGCAGTCACGCCCAGAACTGAACGTTTCGGCACCATCGCCGCCGACTGCTGTCCGCCGCGCGGTGAACCGACCCACAGCAGGGTCGAATTATCCTCGGCATCAAGCTACGCGGCTACTGGCTGCAACGAACCGGGTTCGAGGTCAACGAACGGATACGCATCAAGGTGATGCTAGGCTGTTTTGTGATTACTGCTGAGTAAAATATATAGCCCCGGCTAGACCGGGGATTTCTTTGAGTAACGCTCTTCTAATCTTTTAGCCGAATTTAAAACACCACCCCTCTCTTCAGGGAAGAACTCAGAATAAACATCGGCCGCAATTTTCATTAAAAAAACATAATCGAACACAGGAATACTTGAGGTCCCCACCTCCCCCAAAAAGAAACTAACCTCATTAAATTCTTCAGGATCATCCCAATCCTGATCAAGAGAATAGAAATACCCTCCGCCCACAGAGAAGCCGAAACCCTTCGAAGCCTCATAGATAAACTTAAGCCCAATCACGTTCGGAATTGATACATCAAGAGTAAAACCGCCTGCCCCACGAGCAGACAACGTCACACCGATTGGTATTGGGCTTGCATCTGTGTAAATAGGCAGCGCTCTATAGCTTACTGTTTCACCCTTCTGCACTGCGCCCCTGACTTGACGCTCAAATGAACTCATACTTGGATGATTTGCGTTGCGCTGAAAAAAAGTGTCACCAAATTTCTTGCATCATCACCAGACCCTCCTAGTGAATTTGCAAGCAAATGTCCTCACGCATGGTTAGCAGGCTGCCCCTCAAAACTAGGAGGACGAATCGCTGGGTTAGCGCTCGAACCGCTTCCCAATGGGTCTTCTCTAGGGAATGCTGTCGACCAAGTGAGTCTAACTCGCCCAGAATCCCATTGCTTGGGACATTTGGACTTGGCTTGGCGCGCGTTGGGCAGCTGCTTTCTGGAATTGCTTTTGTACCAATTGAATATCGAGCAAAATTTCAACCACCCCTTATGCTCACCCCATCAAGCAGACATTAGAGTTGCCTTCCACAAATTACCAACTTTAGAAAATTCCATACGCAAAGCATGCATCTCAAACTCGTACTTCACCCACGGATGCACATAGCCGATTAACATATCAAGCCTACCTTGCCCCCCTTTATTGGCATGACCTAACTCTTGAAGAACCTCTTTTTCACTCCACGCCTGAGCCACGCGACCAAGCATATCCCCTCTATACGCTGAATACCTCTCATGAGCTTGTACAAAAAAATGAATATGATTTAATTTTCCCGCGCGAAACCCAAATTCCAAACCTGACTCAAAAAATTTATAAAACTTGGTTTTCCCCACCGGATCATCATAACTGTCTGGGGTTTCTAAAATGATCGGAAGCTCTCCAACCCTGTGACACACCTCCGTCACTATCGGCTCTTCCTCGCCTTGACCAAGAGCTCGAACAAAATCCGACCAAGCATTCATTATTCAATAACCCCCGTCTGACGATTTCTTTCCACAATTTTTTGAACGGTTTCATCCACAAGCTTTGAGTCGTAACCTCGGCTCGTCAAATTAGCTCGCAACGCATCTGTATCACGACAAACTGCACCGCAAAGGTCTGCCGCATCTTTCTAAATTTGAGCTTGCGTATTTTTTCCGCCGTACGTAGGACCTACAACATGTACATCTCATGGAACCTCTACAGCAGTCGCATTTTGATAAAGGGCCTTCGTTTCCACATCAGTAAGAGGGCGGCCTAATTCAGCTTCCTTTGCCGTACGCAACGCAGCAAATGAAGGAATATGGTCATGTTCTAGACCATCACCCACCACTTCTCTCGCTTTCAGATTTTGATAAGAGTCTACCTCAAGCTTTTGAACTGCAGTTTTGGAAGGTAGTTTTCCTTTTGCACCATACGCTACGTACTGACTGGTCTCATTAATCAGCCGAGACGCTTCAGCAAGGTTCCCTTTCTTTAGCACTGTTTCAGCCGCTTTAATCGCCTTGCCCGCAGCATCCCCTACACCCGGGAAGATGCCTATGGTTGCGGCGAGATAATCCAGCGCGCTCTCCACTTCCGCATAGCTCTTTATATCACCAATTACGGGTACAAAATCAGCCCCCGTCGACAGTGTATCTTTCAGGTGTTCCCGTCGCTCCTTGTACATCTTGACCGAGCAGGCATCCGAGCTTAACCCGGCGCAGTTCTGCTGCCTGTAGCGTTCGTTTTCTGCCTTGACATGCTCTTCGGCCACCATCTCCGGTGTCTTGCCTGCCGCCAATGCCTCAGCAATATCGCTCAGCGCGTTGTTTTCCGCGGCGTTCCTTCCCGCCTGCCCAATAAATACGCGGTCTGCAGGGCAGTCTTTAGTCGCCTCTAACTACACGCTGCACCCCAGTGGATTCGGGACTTTGGCCGCACCGGCAAGGTGCGTATGGTGTATCGCCAACAGACTGGGTTTAAGGGCAGCCAAACACCGCGAAAACCGCACCGATTTAAGAGCAAGCATCGGCCAGAGGATCAAACCCTTTGCCAGCGTCCCGACCGCTGGCAGCGGTAGCCGAGAAGTAGCACAAAGATAGCCGCCCAATAGCTGAGAGACAGTAACAGATGGCTGATAACTCGGCAGCCCGATAGCACAAAAGAAGCAGTTCACCGGCGTGAGGCAGACATGATGCGCCGATGATGCAAATCGGCTACTGCCGGCCGAGTGGGACCAGCTAGGACGGCATTTCCCCAATCATGGGGCAATGCATAGCTGGTCACTGCAAGAACATATCAATGTCATCCAGAGCATCCTCAACCTGCTCTGAGATAGCAGGCTCATCTAGATGACCAGAAGGGCATTGAGCACCTTCTCTTTCTCAAGCTGGCGATGAATTCTTGCTATATGCCCAAGGCAAGTTGCCGCAAGCCCTCTAATTTCGGGATTTTCGTTGTTGAGAAACTCTAAGCATTTGCTCTGCACCCACTTCCAATCTGACTCATAAAACGCAATGGACACCAATGCCTCACAAATACGCTTAACCTCAGTCGAGGCAAAGGCTTTCTCAGCAGCTTGCTTACTCATTCGTTGGGAGTCCTGATAGTTCATCATTGCTTTCCGCCAACAAGAATGTTGCCTTTGCGATCAGCCATTCCAGGCTGTTGCAAGGCTTTTTGCATATCTGGATGCAAGTCTATCCAAGAGCGGACATGGCCGTGATAAGTCGTATCCAAAGTCTTATCAAAAACCACAAACTCTTTCGACTCGTAATCAATTCCGACTCGGCGAGGGGACGTAGTCTTAACTTGGATTGAACTATCCAGTGCATCCTGCCCATTAATCGGGGCACGACTCTTAACGGCATTATCAACTTTCCCTTTATAGGGCGCTGCTTCGTAGTCCAGCCGGCGCATAGCACCAGCACTGTCTCCAGCCACACCTGTTGCCTTTGCGCCAGCATCCTTCTCCGGGTGGGTATACGGCATGCCAGTTTCAGCATCCGTCGAGACAGTCGAGGTGTATGGCGCCTTTCCTATCCCTGCCCCTTGTGCAGCCGCTCGCGCCGCGCTTTCTCGCTTCATCAGCGACTCGGCGACCTGCCCTAGCTTAGCAGCACGGTAGCCACAAAATTTTGACTTCCAGAGCCAATAAGCCCTTTGCCGACATCAAAAACTTCGCTGTGCGCAGCCATCGTAAGCGATCCATGAACCCCACCTACCGCCAGATGGGCCTCAGGTTTACCGTGGCATCTCTGGCGAGCAGTTCCACGGCAGCAGCGCCTCGAAGTCTTCTACCAATGAGGCCTGCGGCAACCGCTCCAGTACGTGGCGCAGCCACGTATAGGGCTCTTGGCCGTTGACCTTCGCAGTCTCGACAAGGCTGTAGATCTGCGCACTGGCCGTCGCGCCCATGGCCGTATCACTGAAAAGCTACGCCTTGCGCCCGATGACAAATGGCTTTATCGCCCGCTCCGCCAGGTTGTTGTCGATCGGCAGATGGCCCGCCTCGACATACCGTTCCAGGCGGTTCCAGTTGTTTGCCAGGTAATGCACCGCCTTACCCAGTACGCTTTGCGGCGTGATTTGCGAGTGCGTCTTGTCGAGCCAACTTTTCAACTGATCGAGGACCTCGGCAAAAACCGTCTACGCAAGAATGTTTTATAGTTGTCAGGCGCCGCACTTATTAACGCCTCGAGATCATCACCACGAACCAGAGAATGGTCGACTATAGACTCAACAAAATAGTACAGATACTCAGGATTTTCACTTAACTCTAACTCAAAACCCCGAAGAAACTCCAGTATGCATTCAAATGAATTTTTCTGCACCAGAGTGCAACCTAAAAACTCGTACGCAGATATATAGTATGAGTTCTCAACGATGCCACCCACCCCGCCCAACTCTTCTAATGAAGCCTCCAGAGCTTCAGCGGAACAGAAGGGTAAAGAAGCCAACCACAGAACAAACTTTCTGAAGTACTCATCGGCCAAGAGCATTGTCGATATCCTTTATTAGCTGTTTAGCAAAATCAATATCCCGCTGACTGTAAGGGTATTTGCCGGGTGATTGATTGTCAGCATTACGAAATAGATCGCTTAGTCAATTCCTGACCTCGATGGCTTTTTGCTCATGCCCAGCTGGAGACAACATGTCACCTGTAGCTTTCTCATAACGCACAGCGTCAGCCAATCCACCGTTTCCGACCCTGCTGCCAGTTTTATCCGCACCGTAATACGAAGTCAGAATCTTTTCGAATTGGTCGCTATCTGCCGGCCGATAAGTAGCCCCCCTTAGGCGCATCCACGCTAGCTTTTGCACCACTAAATCAGACCAAGCTCTCGCAACTGCCTTTCACGCGCAAACTCTAACCCACCAACCTCAACCCTAGAACCATCCGAATAGTAGGCGTATCCACACACATTGCACTGGCAAGCCAATAATCCATTATGCCTACCCACGAAAATTCGCATCCCTTCCGATCCGCACTTCGGGCATTGCTGGTCAACTTCAATAGTCACCAGCTCCTCAACCGTATCACGCAAAAACCTTGCAATAGCCTCAACATCTCTAGCCTGACGCCTCTGAACAACACTCTTAAAATTTATTAGATCACTCATTTTAAATGATGAATACTCAACCGGCATCGCCTCTTCATCTATCTTCGCAACTTCATCAAACCCATAGATAGAAAACGGCTCAACAGCAAGATATTTACAATTTCCTCTAATCCAGGACAGCACCACCTCAAGAACTTCTCTCAAAGGTGCCTCATCACTCAAAGCAGCTACTGCGAACTGAAATTGCTGCCATATATTCGTAGGAAGTGCGCGCATCAATTGCCTGCCTTAACTGGGAAAGCTGTTATCAAGTTCCCCGCTTTATCGGTGAACACCCTTATCACTGAGGTGGGAGCACCACCATCCTTCAGCGTAGTAGTGCCAATGGCCCGACCTACATCAACCGTCCTAACAAATTGACCATCTGGCAGAGCTGTAACAGGAGACTTTACGACAGATCTGCTCTGAAGAATCCCTTTTAGCTCATCCGGAGCGATGGTAAACACGGAGCGCGAGTTAGAGATTTCTCTGTTGAAGTGCCCATCTATAACATGGTCAAACCCCGCAGAGACTGGGTTGCCGTTATCACGGAGAGGAGTCATTTCCGTGCGGCCACTGGCTATATTTATACGAGACTGTACTCGGCCAGGAACCTGTATAACAGCTTCGCCTGTCCCTTTTGCACCGCTGGTAGCTTTGCCTAGTATCAGCACCGCCGCCAATTTTACTACATCATCCCGCGAAGCACCTTTATCGACAAGGCTGATGATGCCTGGCACATCCACCGGCGCCAGAGTCGAGCCGAGCAAGTCATCCTGACGTGCCCGCTCAATGATTGCCTCCTCACTTAACCCTTGCCCTCTCCACTCCGCAAACAGCTCACTCGCTCTGATCGCCTTCACATACGGATTGGCAACAATGCCCATTGGCGACCAGTCGCTGCCCGACAGCGCATAGACATCAAGGAAGCTCGCGTCGGCGTCGCTCTTCTGCGCGTCCACTACCCCCCTCATCATCGCAAGGGCGTAATCCGTTACCAGAAGGTCGTATTCCGCTTTGCTCAGCCTGCCGCTCTGGCACAGCTCAACAAGCTTTTCCCCAGCCTGTTTCTCCTGCTGCCGGTATTCATCACGAATACCAACCTCGCAGTTGCCATTTCCTCCACAGGCTTTATACCGCTCGTGCAACTCATCAATGCTGCCAATACCAGCAGCCTTGAGCTTCTCGTACAACGCCCGGCTGGCTGCATCCAGCCGTTCAACGCCGTACTTGTTCGCCAGCAGGTTGTTTTCAACCGCGTTACGCCCCGCACCAGCACCTGCGACCGCCCCAGCGCTATTACCTTCCACCAGGCCACCCGAAAGCCCGGCTGCCAGCGTCGACAGCGCAGAAACGGTCTGTTTCTGTTCTTCGCTGAGCGAGTTGCTGTCGCTGGTGCCATACAACTGCTGAGTGATCAAGCGGGCAACCAGCTCGCCGCCGGCCGCACCCGCTGCACCGGCCGCCGCCGAGTTGCCCTGCGCCTGGGCGACAACGGCACCCAAAACCGCATGGGCCATGACGTTGAGTGCTTTATTGTCGCCAGTGGATTTCTTGATTACCTGCGCGAGGTATGGTGCCGATGCGCCTGCCAACGCAGAACCGATATCACCGCCCGCCAGACCTTGCAGTGCCGCTGTCACGGCCTGGGTCACGCGTTGGTAATCACCACTGGTGCCGTACTTACCCATGATGCGCTGGTAAGCCTCGGTGGCGATCAGTTGTTCCTGGTACGCCTTTTTCGCCGCCTCGCTTGCCCCTTCACCCGGCGCCGGGATGCCGCGTGCATCAAGTTCCGCACGCGCCTCCTTGTCGGCCTTCAGCTGCCCCTCGGTACGGACGATGTCCGATACCTGTGTGCCGATTTCACCAATCAGCTGCACCTGCTGCAGCCGCCGCTGTTCCTTCTCCTTGTCGAAGATCGGGCTGATGCTGTCGTTGGCATGCTCGACGTCGTGACTGAGGCTGGCCACATCCTGCTGCTGCTGGCCTGGGTCACGGATTTCCAGCGTGCCCTCGGAAACGGCCGAAGCCGTGGTGCCGCTGGCCCTGCCGCTATGGTTGTAGGCGATCAACGTGCCGCTTGGCATGTTGCTGGTGAACCTGTCAGTGCCACCGTTGCCACCGCTGATGCTGGCGCTGGCCATCTGGCTCTTGAACTCGGCCTTGTTCTCGATACTGCTCCAGCCCAGGGTGCCGGTGCTCAGGCGGTTCTTGTCGGCATCGGCGGTACTGGCAATGACGCTGCCGTCGAGCTGGGTGTGCTTGCCGACATCGACCTGATAACCGCCCTTGCCGGCGAACAGGCCGGTCTGCTCCTGCACGCTCTGGTACTTGGAGTCGAGCTTGGTCTTGCTGACGCTGAGACTGCCGCTCGCCCCGCCGGTACCGATGATGGTGACGCTCAGCCCGCCGCTGAGATTGCTCTGCTTGGACTTGTAGTTGTCGGTGTCCTGCAGGCTTTGCAGCGTCAGGTCGCGCCCCACGTCGGCGGTGATCTTCCCGGCGTTGACCTGCGCGCCTTTGAGCGCGGTATCCCGCCCGCTGCGCAGGGTCGCCTCATTACCGGCATCGAGGGTGGTTTCGGTCCAGGTCGTGCCGTTGCCTTTCTCGTTGCCGGCACCCTTGTTGGCGTTGGCAAAGATGCTGAGGCCAACACCGTCGGGACCACCACCGATGCTGGCGCCGATGGCGCCGCCACTGCTGCTGTTCTTGCCATCGAGCTTTTGCGTATTGGCCGCAGCCTCAAGGCGGATGTCGCGTTCAGCGGACAACAGCAGGTCGTTGCCGGCCTTGAGTTGGCTGCCTTGGACCCGGATGTCCCCGCCGTTTCCGGCCCCATTGCCGGTGGTCACAATGCTCAGGTCGTTGCCACTGGTCAGGCTGCTGCCCTGGCTGACGGTCTGTTCCTGGGTCTGCCGCGAGCTCGATTTCTGCCCGCCCAGCGATACGGCGATGCCGACGAACTGGCTAGCATTAGCCGCCGTCATGCCGCCGTCCTGCTGGGCTGCCTGCCAAGCCTGAACACCAGTCAGGCCAGCCTTGATGCCCTGAAGGGCAGAAAGCCGGCTGTCCTCTTCCCGGGTCGCTTGCTTGGTAATCTGGTAAGCGGTGTCGATGGCACTGCCAACCGTACCGGACAGCGCCAGGGTCAGGCCGCTGCTCTTGCTCTTGGAGGTTTGCTCGCTGCTGTTGTGGTTTTCGGCAGCAGTGATCTCGACGTTCTGCCCGACCAGGGTGATGTCCTTGCCGGCGATAACCTCCGACCCCTTGATGCCGAGGTCCTTGCCCGCCTCGATGGTGACATTGCCCAGCACACTGCCAATGGTGCTGGCCTTGGCGTTCTCACTGGTGCTGGTCGAGGTTTTTTCCAGGCTGGTCGAGCCCAACGTGAAGCCGATGCCACCGCTGCTGAGCAGGCCCGACTTCTTCTTCGAACTCGCGTGGCTTTGCTCGAACGTTTCGGTCGCGCTATCGATCTGCACATTGCGGCCCGCCAGCAGGCTGGTGTCGTTGGTCGACACGATGCTGCTGCCCGACACGCCGATATCCTGCCCGGCGCGAACGACCACCGTGTCACCACTGACCGACGAGCCTTGCTGAGTGATGGCCGTCGAACTGTCGATGCGGGTCTTCTGGCTGCTGGATAACCCGGAGTGGCTGGTCTTGGTCTTGCGGTAGTAGCTGTAGTCGCTGTTCTCCTGCGCGACCAGCTGCACATCGCCGCCGGCGTAAAGGTATGCCTCATCGCCCGCAGTCACGCGGCTGGCGCTCAGGGCAAGGTCGTCTCCAGCCTTCAAGGCCACATTGCCACCAGCTACCACGGTGCTGCCGACCTGTTGGACATGGTCCTCCTGGCTGGTGACTTTGCGGGTCTTGCTCGCCGAGTGCTGCTCGTTGGCGGCCGCTGTCAGCTGCAGATCGCCCGTCGCCGCCATCGCCACATCCCGCTTGGCCTCGATCGCACTGGCCACCGCGCTGATATCGCGCCCAGCGCTGACGGTCAGGTCACGCCCGGCCTGCACGCTCGAGCCGTTCTGGGTCACGCTGCTGTCGGTGTGGCGTACGCCGCGGTCGTTGACCACGACCTGCTCGACCGAGGTCAGCTTCACATCGCGACCAGCCTTCAGGCTGGTGTCGGCAGCGCTGCTGAGCACGCCGCCGTGGTTGCTCAGGTCGCGCCCGGCGTTGATCGCCAGGTTGTTCGCGGCCTCCACGCGGGCGGCGTTATCGACGAAGTCGCGCTGCTGGGCGTAGCTGCCGTTGCTGCTCTGGTGCGAGGTCAGGGTGCGTTCGTTGATCACGTCCTGTACGGCGGACAGGCTGACGTCGCGCCCGGCGATGATGCCGCCGGCCTTGTTCACCAGGTTGTCGCCAGCCAGTAGGTCGAGGCGGTTGCCAGCCTCGACCAGGCCGCTGTTGACCAGGTTGTTGCCAGCCTTGGCCGAGAGGTTGTTGCTGGCGCGCAGGGTGCCGACGTTGTCGAGGTTCTGGCCGGCGATCAGGTTGACATCGTTGCCGGCGATCAGCGCGCCGTTGGGGGCCAGGCGATTGTTGCCGTGGGCCAGGTAGAGCACCGGCACCAGCACCTGCTCGCCGTTCACCTCGGCGCTTTCCAGCCAGACGATGTCGTGGGTCAGCGCCGCCACCTGTTCAGAGGTCAGGCTCACGCCCACCGCCAGGTTGAGCTTTTGTTTGCTCTGGATGGCGTTGTCCATCAGGTACTTGAACAGCTGTTCGTCAGTGTTCTGGCCATCGATGTAGCGTTGCCCGGTACGGGCAACCACGGCCTGCTGGATCAGCTTCTGCTCGTAGAAGCCATCGCCCAGGCGCTTGGCGCTTTCGTCCGGGTTGTAGCCAAGGTTCGCCAGCAGGTAGTCGGAACTCATGAACTGCTTGAGGTCGGTGAGCACCGGGTTGGTTTCGATCAGGTACTTGTGCGGGTTGCTGCGCACGCTGCTGTCGGGCAGGCCTTGCACGCGCTCGAGGGTGAGCGGGCCCTGGCCATTGAGCGTGGAGGCCTGGCTGATGCCGTCGTCCACGGCCGAGCGACCTGGCAGCGCGGGGCCGCCCACGTTGCCAGGCAGGCTGGTGTCGACGACGCTGGCATTGCCGGCGACGTTCGCCTGCGTGCGGTCGGCAGTGTTCAGGGTGGTGCCGCTAGCGGTTGCCTGATCGGCAGCACCGATGCTGAGCGTACGCCCTTGGGCCAGCGGCAACGGCTGCTGGCGCTGCGCCACACTCAGGCTCGCGCCGCCCATGCTCCAGCTTTGCGGGCCGCTGGCGGGTGTGCTGCCCGCCTCGCTGCTCAGGCGGAACAGGCCGTTCTGCCCGCTGGGCAGGCTGAAACCGGGCAGCGCCAGCGGGTTGACCTGCTGCTGGGCCAGGTCTGGCGGCAACTGCTGGTTGAGGGTGATGCGGGTGGAGAATGCCGTGCCAGGTGCCGTGGTATCGGTACGCGCACCGCTGCCGATGTAGGCGTAGCCTGGGCGCACGACGCTGTTGTCGATGCCATTGCCGGCGCTGATGCTCACTGCGCCATTGGCCTGCATCACGGCGGCGTAGCTCTGGTCGCCAGCCGCCAGTTTGCGGGTGCTGCCCAGGCTCACCAGCTCCGCTTCGGTCATGCCGATGAACCTGGCCAGGTCGGCTTGCAGGCCGCCCAGGTTGTCAGGGTTGTAACCGGGGCTTTCATACCAGTATTTGCTGGTGATCGAGCTGGCGAGCTGGTACCAGGCACCGGCGTTGCGGGTGCGCTCGGAACGGAAAATGCGCGTGGTTTCGGTCTCGCCGGTTTCCACACCGCTGTTGGTCAGGCTGCCGACCGTGGCTACCAGGTTGCCAGCAGCGCCGATGGTGCTGCTGCTGTTGAGCAAGTCACCGCCGTGGATGGTCAGGTTGCCGCCGGTGGTGATGCTGGAGGCGGCGCTGGCGTCGATCACCTCGAACTTGTCACGCTGGACGATTTCCCACACGTGGTTGCGCTTGCCACCGCAGTCGCCGGCGTTATAGCCCTCGATGCAGGCCACCTCGCCGACGCGGGC
>Ga0268257_1001677_pt1 | contig 18099 bp, 15 predicted proteins | sample AgamicAtPrz_FD_200249 | JGI IMG/M metagenome (GOLD analysis project Ga0268257, IMG submission 200249) | Agave microbial communities from Guanajuato, Mexico - At.P.rz (v2) (version 3) | ecosystem: Host-associated > Plants > Phyllosphere > Phylloplane/Leaf | place: Guanajuato, Mexico | collected... | reverse complement strand
ACCGCTAAACTGGTGAAAACGAAAGCGTCTAATCTGCTTTATACCCGTAACGATGTATCGGACAGCGATAAAAAAGCAACGATTGAGTTGCTCAATCGCCAGGTGATCCAGTTCATCGATCTTTCGCTGATCACCAAACAGGCCCACTGGAATATGCGCGGTGCAAACTTTATTGCCGTTCATGAAATGCTGGATGGCTTCCGCACAGCACTGGTCACCCACCTGGACACCATGGCCGAACGCGCCGTGCAGTTAGGCGGTGTGGCGCTGGGTACCACGCAGGTGATTAACAGCAAAACGCCACTGAAAAGCTATCCGCTGGATATTCACACCGTTCAGGATCACCTGAAAGAGCTGGCAGACCGTTATGCGATTGTGGCTAACGACGTGCGTAAAGCGATTAGCCAGGCAAAAGACGAAGATACTGCGGATATCTTCACCGCCGCATCTCGCGACCTCGATCAGTTCCTGTGGTTTATCGAATCTAACATCGAATAATCCATATGAATTTTCTATCAAACCCTCGCCTCCGGTGAGGGTTTTGCACATTTGTGGTGCACACTTTTCCCCTGAGACGCTGCAAAAGTGAAGAAAATGTAATAATCACCTCACACAACCGTTAATGGAAGATTGTTTTTTCGTCATTATTTGCGCTAAATATCTCCCCGTCAGTTGAGCCAAACGACACGCACCAAAACGGTGCTTCATCTTGGTGCAATCAGACATCATTGCCACGTTTATTGTGCAATGCATGACATCCTCCCCTTTGCAAAACAACAGCTTGTAAAGTTGGCACGATTTTTTCATTGTGCCAGTCGTTCTCGCAGGGGATCGCCCCGTGGATATAAAAGGAAATGCTATGAAGTCTGTATTAAAAGTTTCACTGGCTGCACTTACCCTGGCTTTTGCGGTCTCTTCTCAGGCCGCCGACAAACTGGTTGTGGCAACCGACACGGCGTTCGTTCCGTTTGAATTCAAACAGGGTGATAAATACGTTGGTTTTGATGTGGATCTGTGGGCCGCTATCGCAAAAGAACTCAAACTGGATTACACCCTGAAGCCAATGGACTTCAGCGGTATTATCCCGGCACTGCAAACCAAAAACGTTGACCTGGCACTGGCAGGCATCACCATTACTGAAGAGCGTAAAAAAGCGATCGACTTCTCTGACGGCTACTACAAAAGCGGCCTGCTGGTGATGGTGAAAGCTGACAATAACGATGTAAAAAGCGTGAAAGATCTCGACGGTAAAGTGGTGGCGGTGAAGAGCGGCACTGGCTCCGTAGATTACGCGAAAGCGAATATCAAAACGAAAGATCTGCGCCAGTTCCCGAATATCGATAACGCCTATATGGAACTCGGCACCAACCGTGCTGACGCCGTTCTGCACGATACCCCGAACATCCTGTACTTCATCAAAACCGCGGGCAACGGCAAGTTCAAAGCAGTCGGTGATTCTCTGGAAGCACAGCAGTACGGTATTGCCTTCCCGAAAGGCAGCGACGACCTGCGTACGAAAGTTAACGGCGCGCTGAAAACCCTGAAAGAGAACGGCACGTACAACGAAATCTACAAAAAATGGTTCGGTACCGAGCCTAAATAATTTTACCTGAATTCAGGTTTGTAACGCCCGGTGGCGCTCACGCTTACCGGGCCTACGTTTTTCGTTTTTCACCACGGTATACAGGAATACATCATGCAGTTTGACTGGAGCGCCATCTGGCCTGCCATTCCTCTCTTGCTTGAAGGCGCTAAAATGACCCTGTGGATTTCGGTCCTCGGTCTGGTTGGCGGGTTGATTATCGGTCTTGTCGCCGGTTTCGCCCGCACCTACGGTGGCTGGATTGCAAACCACATCGCACTGGTATTCATCGAAGTGATCCGCGGCACCCCGATTGTGGTGCAGGTCATGTTCATCTACTTCGCCCTGCCAATGGCCTTCACCGACCTGCGCATTGACCCGTTCAGCGCCGCCGTCGTGACCATTATGATCAACTCCGGTGCCTACATCGCGGAAATTACGCGCGGTGCGGTGCTGTCGATTCATAAAGGCTTCAGTGAAGCGGGTCTGGCGTTAGGCCTTTCGCGTCGCGAAACCATCCGTCACGTGATTCTGCCTCTGGCACTGCGCCGCATGCTGCCGCCGCTGGGCAACCAGTGGATCATCAGTATCAAAGACACGTCACTGTTCATCGTTATCGGCGTTGCTGAACTGACCCGCCAGGGCCAGGAGATCATTGCTGGCAACTTCCGTGCGCTGGAAATCTGGAGTGCGGTAGCCGTGGTCTACCTGATTATCACTCTGGTTCTGAGCTTCGTTCTGCGTCGTCTTGAAAGAAGGATGAAAATCCTGTGATTGAATTTAAAAACGTATCCAAGCACTTTGGCCCAACCCAGGTGCTGCACAATATCGATCTGAGCATCAAACAGGGTGAAGTGGTCGTCATTATCGGCCCATCCGGTTCCGGTAAATCAACCCTGCTGCGCTGCATCAACAAGCTGGAAGAGATCACCAGCGGCGATCTGATTGTCGATGGCCTGAAGGTGAACGACCCGAAAGTGGACGACCGGCTGATTCGCCAGGAAGCGGGCATGGTGTTCCAGCAGTTCTACCTGTTCCCGCACCTGACGGCGCTGGAAAACGTGATGTTTGGCCCATTGCGCGTGCGCGGTGCCAACAAAGCGGCGGCGGAAGCGCTGGCCAAAGATCTGCTGGCGAAAGTGGGCCTTGCAGAACGTGCGCATCACTACCCTTCTGAGCTCTCCGGTGGACAACAGCAGCGTGTGGCGATTGCCCGCGCACTGGCGGTTAAACCGAAAATGATGCTGTTTGATGAGCCAACCTCCGCACTCGACCCGGAGCTGCGCCACGAGGTGTTGAAAGTCATGCAGGATCTGGCCGAAGAAGGGATGACGATGGTGATCGTGACCCACGAAATCGGCTTTGCCGAGAAAGTGGCGTCCCGCCTGATCTTTATTGATAAAGGCCGTATTGCTCAGGACGGTAACCCGCAAGAGCTTATTGCTAACCCGCCAGGGCAGCGTTTGCAGGAGTTCCTGCAGCACGTCTCCTGATCGCCGTTCATCCGCTACACAGAGCCGGGCATGCCCGGCTTTTTTACGCCAGATTGTTCCCAAAAATCCCTCTACGCGCCCCGACTTCTATACTTATCATTTTGTTCGACATTTTCACCGGAGGACGCCGTGCCGTGGATCCTGTTGTTGTTGTTTAGCCTGTTTAGTGCGCCATCATTCGCCGTCGCGATCCCCGGCGTCACCACCGGAACCACCGCGACGAAGGAGAGTACGCCACCACCAGAGCCCGATGTCGAACAGAAAAAAGCCGCCTACAGCGCCCTGGCCGATGTGCTGGAAAACGACACCTCCCGGCAGGAGCTCATCGATCAACTGCGAAAAGTGGCCGCCACGCCGCCGCAGGAGCCCGTTCCGACCATCACCCCGCCGCAGGTAGAGGAGCAAAAAACGGTGCTGGAAAACGTGACCGACGTTAGCCGCCACTATGCTGATGCCCTCTCCTCGCGCTTTGCCCAGCTCTATCGCAACCTGATTGGCTCTCCACATAAACCCTTTAACCCCCAGACGTTTACCACTGCCGCCACGCAGTTTTTAATGCTGGCGGCGGCGGTATTCATTTTTTACTGGCTGGTGCGCCTGTGCGCGTGGCCGCTGTACCGGAAGATGGGACAATGGGGCCGCAAGAAGAATCAGCAGAAAAGCAGCTGGTTACACCTGCCGCTGATGATAGCCGCCGCATTTATCATCGATTTACTGCTGCTGGCACTGACGCTGTTCACAGGACAAGTGCTGGCTGACAAACTGAATACCGGCAACAAAACCATCGCCTTCCAGCAGGCACTTTTCCTGAATGCTTTTGCGGTCATTGAGTTCTTTAAGGCCCTGCTGCGACTGATATTTTGCCCGCACGTACCGGCACTTCGTCCTTTCTCCATACAGGATGCCAGCGCCAGATACTGGGCACTGCGTCTGAGCGTACTCAGCGGGTTGATTGGCTATGGTCTGCTGGTTGCCGTGCCGATCATCTCCAACCAGGTGAACGTCCAGTTTGGTGCTCTGGCAAACGTGCTGATTATGATCTGCATTACCGTCTGGGCGCTGTACCTTATCTTCCATAACAAGAAGACCATTACGGAGAGCCTGCTGCACCTGGCCGATCGTTCCCTCTCGTTCTTTAGCCTCTTTATTCGCGCTTTTGCCCTGGTGTGGCACTGGCTGGCCAGCGCCTATTTCATTGTGCTGTGCTTCTTCTCGCTGTTCGATCCCGGTAATAGCCTGAAGTTTATGATGGGGGCAACATTTAAGAGCCTGGCGATTATTGGCGTGGCAGCTTTTGTCTCCGGCCTGCTCTCCCGCTGGATATCCAAAACCATTACCCTGTCGCCACAGGTACAGCGCAGTTACCCGGAGCTGCAAAAACGGGTGAACGGCTGGCTCTCGGTTTCACTGAAGGTGGCGCGCATTCTCACCGTCTGTGTGGCGGTTATGCTGTTGCTCAATGCCTGGGGACTGTTCGATTTCTGGAACTGGCTGCACAACGGCGCAGGGGAAAAGACCGTCGATATTTTGATCCGTATCGCGCTGATCCTGTTCTTCTCTGCCGTGGGCTGGACGCTGCTGGCCAGCCTGATTGAGAACCGCCTGGTCTCTGACATTCACGGCAGGCCGCTGCCGAGCGCGCGCGCCCGCACGTTGCTGACTCTGTTCCGCAACGCGCTGGCGGTCATCATCAGCACCATCACGATTATGATTGTGCTATCGGAAATCGGCGTGAATATCGCGCCGCTGCTGGCGGGGGCGGGGGCACTGGGTCTGGCTATCTCCTTCGGCTCGCAGACGCTGGTGAAGGACATTATCACCGGTATCTTTATTCAGTTTGAAAATGGCATGAACACCGGGGATCTGGTGACGATTGGGCCACTCACCGGCACGGTTGAACGAATGTCGATTCGATCCGTCGGTGTGCGCCAGGACACCGGGGCGTACCACATTATTCCGTGGTCATCGATTACCACCTTCGCCAACTTCGTCCGGGGTATTGGCTCGGTGGTGGCGAATTACGATGTCGATCGTCATGAAGATGCTGATAAAGCCAAACAGGCGCTGCGGGATGCAGTCGATGAGATGATGGCCATGGAGGATATACGCGGGCTGGTAATTGGCGAGCCATCGTTTGCCGGTATTGTCGGGCTGACCAACACGGCGTTTACCCTCCGCGTGTCCTTCACCACCCAGCCACTTAAACAGTGGACGGTGCGCTTTGCCCTCGACAGCATGGTGAAAAAACACTTTGATCTCGCGGATGTGCGCATGCCGGTGCAGACATATCAGGTATTGCCGCCACCCGCCTCGCCGCTCCCGCCGCAGGAGCCGACGCTGTAACCGAGCCGGGTAGCGGCTTCGCCTTACCCGGACTACAACGGCGTGCTATTTGCGACGTTTGTTATCGTCCATAAACGACCAGGCGATAAAGCGGCTCTGTTTCTGGCCTTGCGCCATCTCTTTTTTCACCACCTTCACGGCGCCAGCTTCGGTCAACGCGCGGTAAAGTGGCGGCAGGTTATCACCGCGGGAAACCAGCGTCGTGAACCATTTTACCTGGCGGGCAAACTGTTTGCTTTCCGCGATCATGCGCAGAATGAACGCCACCTCGCCCCCTTCGCACCACAGCTCCTGCTGCTGGCCGCCGAAGTTCAGCGCGGCGTCTTCAGCCTGACCCAGATTACGGCGCTTACGCTCACTGCCTGCACGGGCGGCGGCGGCCGAATCATGGAACGGCGGATTACACATCGTCGCGTCATAGCTTTCGTTTTTGTGAATAATGCCGTTGAAGATCGACGTCACCTCTTTCTGACGACGTAAGCGAATCGACCGGCTTAAGCCTGGATTGGCGTTAATGATCGCCTGCGCGCTGGCAAACGCCTCCGCACCAATTTCACTCCCGGTAAAGCGCCAGTGATATTCATGTACGCCGATCAACGGATAAATCAGGTTCGCCCCGGTACCGATATCCAGAACAGTGGCCTGCTGAGGAATAAGGCCGTCACGATCGTCAGCCAGAAGATCGGCAAGATAGTGAAGATAATCGGCACGCCCCGGTACGGGTGGGCAGAGAAAGCCTTCCGGAATATCCCAGTGCGCGACACCGTAAAAATGCGCCAGCAGGGCTTTGTTCAGCATTTTTACCGCCTGCGGGTCAGCAAAGTTGACCGAACGTTCACCGGCAGGCGTCTGCACAATGTAATCCTGCAGCGGAGGACAGCTCTGGCATAACGCATTCATGTCGTAGCGGCTGCGGTGGCGATTTCGTGGGTGCAATCCCGGCTTGTGGGAAGTCATGGCATTCTCCTTTAAACAGCGGCGTAAGATACCCTGTGCGGACGCAACGGTAAATATCTCTCTACTGCGCGCAAAAAATCGCCAAAAATCAGGGACCTTTATGTCTATGATCTGTCAGCGAATTGTCAATTTATATCGTTCAAAAAATAAGCAGATCATCATCAAATTTTTGCGCTAAATCACACTCGTCAGGCTTCTAAACTTAAAGGGAATCACCTGTTGTTTCCCCTGAGGATGTGATTATGAAAAAATACCTGACCCTTGTTGTTATTGCTGGCGCACTGGCCAGTGCATCATTTTCTGCCATGGCCGTTCAGTCCCTGACCGAAAGTACCGACACCAGCCAGCTACGGCCTGCGGGAACCGTCTCGGTGAGCCGTGCAAGTAACCTTGATGACCTGCAAAACAAACTGGCCGAAAAAGCCCGCCAGGAAGGTGCGAAAGGTTTCGTGGTGAATTCCGCCGGTGGCGATAACCATATGTATGGCACAGCAACCATCTATAAATAAGTTCCTCATCTGAGAATCACTGCATCTGGCTGACAGATGCAGTTCTCACCTCTTCTCTTGACTGTTCGTTTTTTGACCCCATCTTTATAAGAGACACACCCCACGTGAGGACAAGGCTATGGCTTCCGGATGGGCGAATGACGACGCCGTGAACGAACAGATCAACAGTACCATTGAAGATGCAGTTGCCCGCGCTCGCGGTGAAATTCCGCGCGGGGAAAGTTTTACGGAATGTGAAGAGTGCGGAGAAACGATCCCGGAGGCGCGCCGTAAAGCCATTCCCGGTGTACGGTTATGCATCCACTGCCAACAGGATAAAGATTCGAAAAACAGTTCACATTCGGGATATAATCGCAGAGGATCGAAAGACAGCCAGTTACGTTGACTTTCCTTTACCTAAGTTAACCGCGCAAGCGCTTTCCTTTACGCTCACGATTTTTTGCCAGGCGCGTAGCAAAATGTGCCCTTCATCACACGTCTGTAAACCGCAGCGACAAGAAATGTAAATCGCCCTTCTGAATTTATTAATATTCAATAAGTTATTTGTCATTCAATTTTTTTGAGCAACCACGTCAATTCTCTTCGATTTTATCTGCCGAAAAAAAACGTGATACTTATCACATCGACGGAACATCGTCCCTTTAACAGAAAAACCTGCGAGAGATTAATTATGAAAACCATCAAATATGCTGTTGCTGCTGTTGCCCTGTCCGCTCTGTCTTTTGGCGCTTTCGCTGTAGAGCCAGTTTCTTCTGCTCAGGCACAGAACATGAATAAAGTAGGTGTGGTGAGTGCTGATGGCGCAACCACGCTGGACGGTCTGGAAGCCAAACTGGCTGAGAAAGCGGCAGCGGCTGGCGCAAGCGGATACACCATCACTTCCGCTAACGGCAATAACAAGCTGAGCGGCACTGCGGTTATCTACAAATAATCGACTGAATTAATGCTCCACCCTCACCGTACCCTCTGGTGAGATGCTCCAACCCTCATTGACCCTGTTGTTACCCTTGCTTGCCCGTCCGCCACTGGACGGGCTTTTTTTTGCCTAAAACATCTCTTCCACGCGGGCTAACCCTGCCTGGACGGCATCCACTTCCCCGGTTGCCAGCAGGCAGCAGGCCATCTGCAGTTTAATGGCGTGCGGAACCGGAACATTACCGGCAAGACACTGTTCAATCCAGTGCGCGGTGGTATGCGGATCTTTTGCTTCCGGCACTATCACATCAGCAGCCTCGTCCTGACGCTCCAGCACAGGACGCGTGCCGGCAGGATCAATCAGCACTAACTGCGGACAGCGCTGCGGATTGGCGTAAACTTCACCTTCGGTGCCGTGCATCAGCAGCGCCCGGCCGCCGATATCTTCAAAGAACTTGCCCACCCGCGCCACGTACTCCGGATGCGACACGCTGGAGAGACGCAGGGCATCCGCTTCGCCAAACGGCGTCGCCAGTTTCGCAAGCGTGTGCGCACTGTTGCGCACCCCCATGCGCCAGCGCATATCCAGCTGTTTTTCCAGCGGCGGGCAGAGCGCCTTAACCGGAATATAGACCGGCTGGTGACCATCCAGCTTCGCCTGCGCCTGCCCGGCGTGCAGGGTCGGTTCGATACCTAACATGCCGAAGATGGTCTCCGTCAGTACCCGGGTTGGATCTTCGCTGACACCATGGACCACCACCGGGAACCCCAGCTTATGCAGCAGAATAGCCAGCAGTGGCGTCAGATTCGCCTGTTTACGCGCGCCGTTATAAGTGGGAATGACAATTGGCATTGGCTTCGCCACCGGGGGCGTTAAGCGCAGCGTTTGCGCCTGCATCGCTTCATAGAAGCCACGCATCTCCGCTTCGCCTTCACCTTTGATACGTAGCGCAATCAGGATACCGCCCATCTCCAGATCGGGTACGTCGCCATTGAGCATATGGGTGTACAGCGCACGGGCAGTTTCCTGATCCAGGTCGCGGGCATGGTTTTTTCCACGCCCTACCTCTTTGATAATTTTACGATAATCCACGACATCTCTCCTTGCGGCTCTTTGCAGATACTATAGCCCTGATAAATGCCTGGCGGGTAATCATTTTCCTTTCTCTCCCGCCCCCCGAACAAACGCCCTTCGAGGGTAAAAATGGTCTGAAGATAAATTGAACGAAAAATAATTCTCAGCGATAGTTCCTGCCGAATTAATCAGCCAGGTGATGATTAATACCTGAAGTACCAAACTTTCATTCAGAGGATTAAAATGAAAAAATTAATTATTGCGGGGATCGTCGCCGGGATGGCGTGTGCTTCCGTTTCTGTATTTGCATCCAGTGGTGAAGGTCAAATTAATTTCACAGGCGAAATTATTGACTCTGCATGTACTGTGGTGAACGGTTTAAGTAATCCACTTAATGTGTCATTAGGTAAGGTTTCTAAATCTGCATTTACCGGAAGTGGTTCGACGACGTCGACAACCCGTTTTAGTATTCAACTTAAAGATTGTCCTGACACGGTGACCAGCGCCTCGGTAACGTTCGGCGGAACGCCTGACAGTAACAATAAGGATATCCTTGCTGTGACATCAGGAACCGGTACGGCATCGGGAGTAGGTGTTCAGTTGCTTGATAAAACTGAAAACCCACTGAGTTTATATACGGCCTCTGCGGCGTATACGCTCACACCAGGCACCACAACGAACGATTTGCAGTTTGGTGCACGCTATATCCAGACCGGACCTGCTATTTCTGCCGGACTGGCGAATGCCGCCTCGACCTTCACTATCGTTTACAACTAATAAAACGGATATTAGCTACCCCAGTGGCTAATATCTGTTATTGCTTTATTACGGTATTACTATGCGAAAATATCTTCTGGCCTCCTCCTTTTTATTTATTGCTTCTGTCGCCCATGCCGGCATTACCATCGGCGGCACACGCGTGGTCTATCCCGAAAATAAAAAAGAATCTTCCATTGGGATCACCAACCCGGACAACCTCGACTACCTTGTGCAGTCATGGGTCGAAACGGAAGATAATGCCCGCGAGAAAGCACCGTTTCTGATTACACCGCCTCTGTTCCGCCTTGATGCGAAGCAAGAAAACGTTCTGCGCATCATCAGAACCGGGGGGAATTTACCAGCGGATCGCGAATCACTGTTCTGGTTGAATATTAAATCCATTCCCTCTTCTGCGCGTAATGAGAGCGTTAATACGTTGCAGATCGCGATTAAAACCCGCATTAAACTGCTTTATCGTCCGTCGGGTATTACGGGCAAACCGGAAGATGTCACCACGCAATTAGTCTGGCACACGCGGGGTAATCAACTTATTGTCGACAACCCCACGCCGTATTATATGAATTTCCAGGAAATAAAACTCGACGGTAAAAAAGTGGATAAAGCCACCTATGCCGGACCTAAAAGCGAAACGCATTTCGCGATGCCAGCCAATATCTCAGCACACACCGTGTCCTGGAAAATCATCAATGACTTTGGCGGCATTAGTCAGTCATATACCGCACAGATTAAATAACTTCCGGAATTTCTGAATATCATTATGCGCTGGGAATACACCACCAAACCACCGAAACAGCACGGACGATCAATGCTTATCGCATTAGGTTGTGCCCTGTTGGGTGTTTGCGTGCAAAAAGTTCTCGCCGATGATTATTTCAATCCGGCGCTGCTGGATATCGACAACCCGGGTCAGGGTAAAACCGACCTCAGTATTTATGAGATTGGTCCCGGTCAGGCTCCCGGTAAATATCACGTTGACGTCTACGTCAACAATAATAAAGTGGCAAGCAAAGAGATTGAGTTTACGCTGAAGAAAGACGCCAGCGGAAAATCAACCCTGCAGCCGTGCCTGAGCACGGCCCAGCTAAAAAGCTTTGGTATTAATATCGATAAATTCAGGATAGATGATAAAGCTCAGTGCGTTGACCTGAGCGTTATCCCTGCCGCCAGCGCAACGTTTCATGTTAATCCGCAGCAGCTGCTGTTAAGCATTCCGCAGAGCGCGATTACCCAGGTACCGCGTGATTACGTCGACCCGCAGGAGTATGACGAGGGAATTAACGCCCTGCTGCTCAATTACAGCTTCACCGCCGGGGACAACCGCGGCAAAGGTGAAAACGGTACCGATCAGCGCAGCGAGTTTCTTAACCTGCGTCCGGGTCTTAATCTCGGGGCATGGCGTTTTCGTAACTACTCCACCTGGAGCAAAACCAGCGGTGACGGTGACGCAGAGAGCCAGTTTTCGTCGGTCTATACCTATGCCCAGCGGGATATTATCGCCCTTGGCGGGAACCTCAAAGTAGGGCAAAGCTCTTCCCCTTCCGACGTGTTTGACAGCGTCTCTTTCACCGGGGCGCAGATCGCTTCGGATGACGACATGCTCCCGGACAGCATGAAGGGCTTTGCGCCGGTGATCCGCGGGACGGCGCACAGTAACGCCCAAGTGATCGTCCGCCAGAACGGTTACGTCATTTACCAGAACTATGTCGCCCCCGGCGCGTTTGAGATCAACGACCTCTACCCCACCGGCGGAAGCGGAGATTTAAACGTCACCGTCAAAGAGACGGACGGCAGCGAACAGCACTTTGTGGTGCCTTATGCATCAGTGCCGGTGTTGCAGCGTGAAGGCCGCTTTAAATACAGCCTCACCGCGGGACGCTATCGCAGCTATGACAACGACGTCGAAAAAACCCCGTTTATGCAGGGTACGGCAATCTATGGATTGCCTTATGGCTTTACCGCCTACGGCGGCGTACAGGCAAGCCAGTATTATGATGCACTGGCGCTAGGAGTCGGCAAAAATATCGGCGATCTCGGGGCCTTCTCGGTGGATGTCACCGACGCCAAATCAGAGATGCAGGACCAGGCCCCCACTGACGGACGCTCCTGGCGCATCCGCTACAGCAAAGATTTCGCCACCACCGGCACCCATTTTTCCATTGCTGGCTATCGCTATAACAGCAAGGGGTTCTACACCCTGCAGGACACGCTGGATTCCCATACCCGCAATGATGACTGGGAAACGCCGGACACCCGACGCAGCCGCGAAGAGGCCACTGTCGATCAGTCCCTGGGCGGCACGTTGGGTTCGCTGACGTTAAGCCTGGTCAAAGAGAGCTACTGGAATTCAAACCAGGGGATGACCTCGATGAACCTCGGGTACAACAACACCTGGCACGGGATCAGCTACGGTCTGAGTTACGGACTGGATAAAAACACGCGTGACAGCGGGGCTGATAATAATGAGAAAACCAGCGAGCAGACGATCGCGTTTAACGTCTCCGTTCCGCTCGATCGCTGGCTCAGCAACACCTGGGTGAACTACAACCTGAACAGCACGAAGCACGAAACCACCCAAAGCGTGGGCCTGAACGGCACCGCGCTGGCCGGCAATAACCTTAGCTGGGGTGTTCAGCAGGGCCACAGTCAGAGCAGCGGCGACAGCACCAGTCTGAATGCCGATTACAAAGGCACCTACGGTGAAGTGAGCGCCGGGTATTCGCAGGATAACCAGCAGCAACAGCTCAACGTCGGTCTTCAGGGCAGCATGATCGCCCATGCTCACGGCATCACCCTTGGTCAGCCAATGGGTGAGACCGTCGCACTGATCGAAGCGCCGGGCGCTGACGACACGAACATCACTAATCAGACAGGCGTGAACACCGATTTTCGTGGCTACGCCATTGTGCCGTACGTTTCGCCTTACCGTCATAACACCCTCGCACTGAATACCGAGACGTTGCCAGGAAATGCTGATATTGACCAGGCAGCCAGAACGGTGACACCGACGCGCGGCGCCATCGTGCGAGCACATTATGAAACGCATGTCGGCAGCCGGGTGCTGATGACCTTAAAACGTGCGGATGGTCGTCCGATACCGTTTGGGGCAACGGCCTCTCAGGCCCGTCAGGAGGGTGAATTTATCGTTGGGGATGGCGGCCAGGTGTATCTGACCGGTATGCAGGAGACAGGCACGATTAACGTCAGCTGGGGGAAAACCGCCGACAGCCACTGCACCGCAGCGTATCACCTGCCGGTAGAAGACCAGAATCCGGTCCTTAACATTACGGCGCAGTGTGTATGAACCTTTCCGAGGAAAAAATGAACATGTTGAGATATGCCTTTGCGTTGCTGGTTTTGCTCACGAGCGTGGGTCTGGTACCGCATGCCCATGCAGCGACAACCTGTAACAGCAACGATCTGCCTTATACCCTGGATGCCGGCACGCTTTCTGTACCCACGACCCTCAATATTGGCAGCGTTATCCCGGGTTCAGCAAAAACACATACTGTTAACGGCAGCTGTACCGGAACGCTCACCAGTCACACCATTATTTCCTGCTATTACGGAACGGGAACGGAAGTGCCGGGCATGCCGGGTGTTTACACGACCAATATTGACGGCATCGGCATTGAGCTCCTGAACAGCAACGGGCAGATCATTCGCGGAACCGGTTACTCATGCGACAGCACCGCAACCCCCACAGGAACAGTCAGCAGCGACAGCGGACAAACGTTTTCTTTCAGCTATACCCAGCAGTTAATCAAAACGGCGACACATATCGGGACCGGAACCCTTTCGGTTTCGCAGGATCCCTACGGATTCGGTGTTTTTAATTCGGTTGGGATTTCTGGCGAAGGCAATAAAAGCCGCTATTCCGCCACCGTCAGCGAAAGAACGGCGACCTGTTCTGTCGATCCCTTAAATCTGACGGTCACGCTCGGCGATTTCCCGGTGTCACAATTTACCCACGTGGGCAGCTATACACCCTGGAAGTATTTCAATATCACCGCCACCTGCACGGAAGAGGTCAACCTCACGGCCTCGGTGACCAGCGCAAATGGCATCAATAGCCAGTATGCGGATGTACTGAACCTCACGCCCGGCAGCGACAGCGCCACGGGCGTCGGGGTGAGAATGCTGCTTGACGGTGTCGATCTGAGATATGACTACCCTATCCCGGTCGGTGGAAGAGCCGAACCTGACGTTCCGGATGTGATCCCCTTCGCCGTGCAGTATTACCAGACGGATGCCACCGTCACTGCGGGAAAAGCCAACACGATTGCCACAATCGATTTTGAATATCAGTAACGGAGCGATGATGAAAACATTCCCCCTTTTACTCGCGCTGACGAGCCTCTCTGCGGGCGCGACCGACGTCACACTCAATATCGAAGGGAATATTTACGAGAGCACCTGCCAGGTAGACAGCGCCAGCCAGAATACGGTGGTGGATCTGGGACAGGCCGTCGCCACTGATTTCAAAAATATCGGCGATACCGGCCCCTGGAAAAATTTCGATTTAACACTCACGAACTGTCCGTCCACGCTGACGGTTGCCACCATTTCCGTTGACGGCCCGCGCGATACGGACCACCCCTTTAAATTCGCCAATAGCGGTACCGCCAAAGGCGTGGCGTTAGAGCTGGCCGATCGTCTGGATTATATCGTGCTTGCCCCCCAGGCCCGATTCAGCGTGGTGATTGATGGCGGCACCCACACCGCGGACTTCCCCATGGCGGCACGCTATTACGCGACCGCCATGCCCGTGACGGCGGGCACGTTCAGCAGCGTTGTTCAGGCCACCTTTACTTACCAGTAGGACCGCGCCCCTTAGCACGGATGCTTTTTTTACGCCCGGCGGCCAGTTTTGCCGGGCGTTTTTTCACTTCCGGTACCTCTGGCTGTTCTATCGGGAATACCGGCAACGCATTCAGCAAGCGCTGCCCGTAGTTTTTGGTGAGCAGACGTTTGTCATAGATCACCACTTCCCCCCAGCAGCCGTGGCTACGGATAAGACGCCCCACCTGCTGAATGAGGTTAAACGAGGCTGCCGGTAAACTTTGCACTTCAAACGGATAGCGGTTGAGGCTTTTGAGCCACTCACCTTCGGTGATCACCACCGGGCTGTCGATGGGCGGGAAGGCAATTTTATGAATGTGCACCTGCGTCAGGTAATCGCCTTTTAAATCGAGTCCTTCAGCAAAAGACTGCAGCCCCACCAGCACGCTGCGCTCACCGTTATCGATGCGCTGGCGGTGGAGTTCCACCAGCCGGTAGCGCGGCTGATCGCCCTGCACCAGCAGCAGTAACCTCAGATCGGTAACATGTTCCAGAAAGCGCTGCATGGCGCGTCCGCTGGCAAACAGTACCAGCATGCCGGGGTATTTTTTACTCTCGACCTGTTCGCGGAAATAGGCGGCCATTTCGGCTATGTGCTGCTCTTCGTTATCGATAAGCGGCTCATAATTCATGCGCGGGATCACCAGCTTGCCCTGCTCGCAGTGGTTAAACGGCGAGTCCAGCGCCACGAAGCGGTCACCCGCTTTTTCTTTCAGGCCACTCATCTCCTGCAGCCGCGAGAAGCTGTTGAGGGAACGCAGGGTCGCAGAGGTCACCACCACGTGTGGCACGCTGCGCCAGATCAGCTTTTCCAGCTGATCGGCCACGCGGATCCCCACACAGTGGAAAAAGAGATGTACCTGCCCGTCTCTCACTTCCCGGGTGGCCCATTTGGTCACCGGCGCGCCGGACGCCTGCGCCATCGAAGCCAGCCGCCAGAGTTTGCTCTGTGCTTCAAACATGCCCAGCGCACGGTTCATCTGCAGCAGAATACGGTGCAAACGCACCACGTCATGAGTGCCGGTCTTTTCACTGAGATCGTTTAAGAACATCTCTGCCAGGCCGCGCAGCTTTTCCAGATGCTTCGCCAGCTGCTGGCAAATCTCCATCACCTCGTCCGGCAGCTCCCCCATGGCAAAACGGTGCTCGGCCTCCTGGGTCGCCGGAAGATACAGATTAAGGATGTTGTTCAGCGACGAGATAAGGCTGTAGACCTCTTCGCAGTGTTCGCTCAGACGCTCGGGCACCGCCAGCGGCGGCGTGGTTTTCGGGCGGAACTGCTCCATGCAGGTGGCCACCAGCTTGCAGAACAAATCGAGCTGCAGGCGGAACCACGGCGCCGTGATTTCAGCGCTCATCTCCAGCGCATCCCGCGCCACGTCGGGCAGATGGTGGCCTTCATCAAGCACCAGCAACAGGTTTTTCGGCTCCGGCAGCACCGCTTCGCTCTCCAGCGCCGCCATCACCAGCGCATGGTTGGCGACCACCACTTCCGCTTCCTGGATCTCCCGCCGGGCGACAAAAAACGGGCACTCACGGTAATAGTGACAGTTGCGGTTAAGACAGCTGGCTTTATCGGTGCTGAGCCTGCGCCATAAGTCATCGCCGATTGCCTGGCTGGTGTGATCGCGCAAACCGTCCCACTTGTAGCTGTCGAGATCGGCTTTCAGCTTCGCGCACTGTTCCTGCTCCGCCTTGTTGTTTGGCGTCAGTTCGTCATCAAGAAACGCCAGCAGATCCTGCTGGGTGGGCTCACTGCTGGCGAGCGCCGCCAGGTTACGCGGGCAGACATAACGTCCGCGGCCAAAGGCGGCGGTAAAACGCAGCTCGGGGATAATTTTGCGCAGCAGCGGCAGGTCTTTGCTGAAGATCTGATCCTGTAGCGCCACGTTAGCGGTGCTGACCACCAGCGTCTTTTGTTCTTCCCGCGCAATAGCGATGCCCGGGATTAAATAAGAGAGGGTTTTACCGACCCCGGTTGGCGCTTCAATCGCCAGATGTCGCCCGTCGTCACCGGCGAGCGTTTTTGCCACATCGGCAATCATCTGCCGCTGTGGTGCCCGGGGGATAAAGTCGGGGATCTGCTGCTGGAGTGCCTTATACCAGGCACCAATCTGCGCTTTCAGCGCCGCGGTTAAAGCCATCGGAAAACCTGAAATACTGTATAAACAGCCACTATTGTGGCACTTTCTTTTCGTCGCCGCAAAAAGAAAAGCCCGGCTTTACGGCCGGGCTTCCAGATTACTGTGGGTTAGCCGGTTTACGCGGACGGCGACGGCGCTGCCCTTCCCCTGCCGGTTTCCCTTCGCCGTCGCGGCGAGGCGGTTTATTGCCCGACTTCGGCGCACCGCCTTCGGTTCGGCGCGGCTGCTGCTGACCACGGCCACCGCCCTGACCGCGTCCACCGCCGCCACGCTGCTGGCGACCGTTCTGAATTGGCTCCGCTTTAATGGACGGATCCACTTCGTATCCCGGCGTTTCAATACGCGGGATCTCTTTCTTCAGCAGGCGTTCGATATCGCGCAGCAGTTTGTGTTCATCCACGCAGACCAGCGAGAGCGCCTCACCGGTGGCGGCCGCACGACCGGTACGGCCGATACGGTGAACATAGTCTTCCGGCACGTTTGGCAGCTCGTAGTTCACCACGTGCGGCAGCTCTTCAATGTCCAGACCACGGGCAGCGATGTCGGTTGCCACCAGCACGCGGATATCACCGGATTTAAAGTCCGCCAGCGCACGGGTACGCGCCCCCTGGCTCTTGTTACCGTGGATAGCCGCACTGCGAATACCGTCTTTGTTCAGCTGTTCCGCCAGGTGGTTTGCACCGTGCTTGGTACGGGTAAAGACCAGCACCTGCTGCCAGTTACCCTGACCAATCATCTGGGAGAGCAGTTCCCGCTTACGCTTTTTATCAACGAAGTGCACGTGCTGGGTCACCTGCTCAGAGGCGGTGTTGCGGCGCGCCACTTCCACTTCCAGCGGGTTATGCAGCAACTTTTCAGCCAGCGCCTTGATCTCGTCGGAGAAGGTCGCGGAGAACAGCAGGTTCTGACGACGCGGCGGGAGCTTAGCCAGTACGCGGCGAATATCGTGGATAAAGCCCATGTCCAGCATGCGGTCGGCTTCGTCCAGCACCAGAATTTCGACGTTATCGAGCTTCACGGCGTTCTGGTGTTCCAGATCCAGCAGACGGCCCGGCGTTGCCACCAGCACATCCACGCCGCCGCGCAGTTTCATCATTTGCGGGTTAATGCTCACGCCGCCGAACACCACCAGCGAACGAATGTTGAGATAGCGGCTGTAGTCACGCACGTTCTCGCCAATCTGCGCCGCCAGCTCGCGGGTTGGGGTGAGGATCAGCGCACGAACCGGACGACGTCCCTTCGCGTGCGGCTGATTTTTTACCAGCAGCTCTAACAGTGGCAGGGTGAAGCCTGCGGTTTTACCGGTCCCGGTCTGGGCACTGGCCATCAGGTCACGGCCCTGCAGAACGGCAGGGATCGCCTGCTGCTGGATTGGGGTTGGCTCAACGTAGCCCTGCTCTGCGATCGCGCGCAGAATTTCCGGGTTCAGGCCAAGGGAATCAAAAGACATAAAAACTCCGAA
>Ga0268257_1001675_pt1 | contig 18109 bp, 14 predicted proteins | sample AgamicAtPrz_FD_200249 | JGI IMG/M metagenome (GOLD analysis project Ga0268257, IMG submission 200249) | Agave microbial communities from Guanajuato, Mexico - At.P.rz (v2) (version 3) | ecosystem: Host-associated > Plants > Phyllosphere > Phylloplane/Leaf | place: Guanajuato, Mexico | collected... | reverse complement strand
GTTCCTTATTATGATAGTTCTTTGCTTTTGAAAAAATACTTTCCGTACGAATATGATTTAATTGTTCTAGACATAAACGTTCCGGGAATAAATGGAATTGATGTTTGCAAAGGCATTCGGGAAACTGATAAAAAAACACCTATTATAATGCTTACTGCCTTTAGCGAAATTGAAGATAAATTGTCTTCTTTTGATAATGGTGCCGATGATTATCTTGTAAAACCTTTTCATTTTGAAGAATTATACGCTCGCGCACAATCACTTTTAAGAAGGAAAGAAGTTCCTCAGCAAATAGAAAATAAAATCGTCATTAAAGATTTAGAAATCTTTGAAGAAGATATGAAAGTTTTTAGGGCGGGTGAAGAAATTAAACTTACTCCGAAAGAATTCAAATTAATTCTGATTTTGGCGCATGCCAAAGGAAAAGTGCTTTCTAAACAATTTATAGCCGAGAAACTTTGGGATTATCATATTGAAACCAATCAGAATACTATCGAGGTTTATGTTAACTTTTTAAGGAAAAAAATCGATAAAGACCACGAAATAAAACTTCTTAGAACCAAAGTAGGTTACGGGTATTATTTAAGCGACCAAGAATGACATTAAAAAATCGAATATCACTTTTAGTAAGCTTGCTGTTTACCATTCTTTTTGGATTGGCTTCTACAGTGATATTCATTTTGTATTCCAATTATCGAAAAGAAGAATTTCGAGATCGATTAGAAATCAAAGCTTTATCTAATATTAAGCTATTAGTAAATGTAAAACAGGTTGATAATCAGCTTTTAAAAATAATAGATCAGAATTCCATCAATAAATTATATGATGAAAAGACTTTGGTTTTTGATTCAAATTACAAACTGATTTATAGCAGTATTGACGATGCCAAAATCAATTGGTCTGTTGATGATTTAAAATATCTTAAAAAAAATAAGACCTTTTTTAAACAGCAAGGAGATTATGAAGTATACGGTGTTTTCTACGATACCAACGATAAAGATTTTTATGCTTTAATTTCTGCTACTGACAATTACGGCAAGAAGAAACTACTTTTCTTGAGGTACACTTTAATTATTTCATACATCTTTTTTACTTGCGTTTGTTGGATTTTGACTTCTTTTATGGTCAAAAAAGCAATGAATCCTCTTCATGCTTTCCACCAGAAAATCAAAAATATAAATGAGAACAATCTAGATACTAGGATTGAATCTAAAAGCACTAAGGATGAAATTGATTTAATAGCAGATGAATTTAATTTCATGATGGACCGTATTGAAGTTTCCTATCAAAGGCAAAAAGAATTTACCGCTCATGCATCTCACGAATTAAGAACACCGCTTTCTAGAATAACGTCTCAGATTGAAAATGCTATTGTCAATCCCGAGATGCAATCTAAAAATAAATCGTTTTTAAATTCCATATTAGCCGATGTCAATCATTTAAGCGAATTAATCAATTCTCTACTTATCCTTTCTAAAATTGACAACAGAAAAGCAGATCATCATGAAATACAAAGAATAGATGAAATTTTATTTTCTTCTATCGAAAAAATAAACAAAGCTTTCCCTGATTTCGTTATTCTTTTCGAAATGGAAGAAAGTGACGATCTTGATACTGCTTTAGAGGTAAAAGGAAATAGAAATCTTTTAGAGATAGCCTTAACCAATATTTTAAAAAATGCCTGCGTTTATTCAGACAATAAGCAGGCAAAAGTAAAAATAAGCACTGATCACCATCATCTTATCATTTCTGTATCCAATACAGGAGAAACCTTAAATGAAGAAGAACAAAAAAATCTTTTTCAGCCTTTTATGCGTGGCCGAAATTCGAAAGGAACTTCTGGTTTTGGACTTGGCTTAAGAATTGTGCAACGCATCCTAATTCTGCACAAATCAAACATAACTTACTCTGTATCAAATATTAACACGAATTTATTTCAGTTATTTTTTAATTTGTAAACAATTTTAAGCTATTTTTAAGGTAGATTTTAAGCACTCTTAAAGCCTGTTGATAGCATATTTGTACAACTTAAAGATGATACAATGAAAAAGTTATTCGCATTGCTGTTATTTGCACTTTTAAATCAAGCTGCAATAGCACAAAAATCACTTACTCTCCAAGACTGTGAAAGTCAATTTTTAAAAAAGAATCTATTTTTACTGGCATCTCAATATAATCTTGATGCCTCAAAAGCACTCACCATTCAGGCTCGTATTTGGGACAATCCCACGCTCTCAGCAGAGTTGAATGCCTACAATCCTGAACGAGACAAATTTTTTGATATTGGCAAAGATGGTCAGAAAGTTTTTGCAATAGAGCAACTAATCTATCTTGGCGGTAAAAAACGCAATGAGGTTAAATTAGCGCAAACTAATGAAAAACTGGCAGAACTTCAGTTTAACGATTTGCTTAGGACTTTAAAACTGCAATTGCGTAAAAGTTTTTTCACTGTATATTACAACACTAAAAATCTTGACAATACCGATAAACAATTAGCTCATATCGAAAATTTGATTAATTCTTATTCCGTGCAAGCTCAAAAAGGAAATATTCCTTTAAAAGACGTTGTTCGTCTACAATCACTCTATCTTAATTTCAAAAACGAAAGATTAGAGGTTATAAATAACAACATCGAAGAACAGGCTAATTTAAAATTGCTTTTGAATGAAACTGAAAATGTAGTTCCGGTTGTTAGCAAAGATGATTCTGATAAATATCTAAAAGTTATAGCTTTTGATCTTAAAAATTTTGAGGAACAAGCCATAGCAAATAGACCTGATTATTTAGCAAAACAAAAAGAAATCGATGCTAATGAGCTGAATGTAAAATTACAAAAATCACTTTCAGTTCCAGATATTACGCTTGGAGCAAATTATGATCAGCGAAGCGGTGCTTTTAATAATGAAGCCAATTTAACTGTTGGAATTCCTTTACCACTTTGGAATCAAAACAAAGGAAATATTAAGTATGCAAAAACAATTTTGGAACAATCTAAAATTGAAAAACAAAACTTCGAGTTACAGCTCAAAACAGAAATCACGTCAGCATGGACCAAATGGGACGAGTCTAGACAAAACTACAGCGTGATCAAACCAACCGTAAATTCAGATTTTGAAGCGGTTTACAACGGAATGCTAACCAATTTTCAAAAACGAAACGTAAGTCTTTTAGAATTTACCGATTTTATGGAAAGCTACAATCAGGCAATAATTCAATTAAATGAATTAAAGAAAAAAGTAGTGATTGCAGGCGAAGAATTAAATAGTACCATCAACAAAGATTTATTTTAAAAAACTACAGAAATGAAACATATATTATTCATCGGAATCGCATTAGCAGGTTTATCTCTTACGAGCTGCAAAAAAGAAGTTGAAAATCCTGAGACAAATAGCTCTTTTGTTTTGAGTGATGCTATGCTTAAAAGTACTACAACTGCTGAAGCTAAAACTCAGCCATTAAAAAACGAACTTAGTTTTTACGGTAAAATTACTGCTGACAATAATAAAATGATTGATGTTTATCCATTAGTTGGCGGAAACGTAATGAAAGTAAATGTTGAACTTGGTGATTATGTAAAAAAAGGACAAGTATTGGCAACTATAAAAAGTACCGATGTAGCCGATTTTGAAAAACAATCCATTGATGCTAAAAGCGATTTGCTTGTCGCTAAAAATAACTTGAAAGTAGCACAAGAATTATTTGATGGAAAATTGAATTCTGAAAGCGACGTTCTACAGGCAAAATCGGAAGTAAATAAAGCGCAGTCACAATTAAGCAAAATTCAGGAAACATATAAAATTTATAACATCAAAGCAGGTTCTATTTATGAAGTAACAGCTCCAATAAGCGGTTTTATTATTCAGAAAAGTATCAATCAGGATATGCTTTTGAGAAATGATCGTTCTGAAAATATATTTGACATTGCAGAAATCAGTGAAGTTTGGGCAATGGCGAATATTAATGAAATTGATATCAATAAAGTAAAATTAGGAACCAATGCTGCAGTGACCACTTTGAGTTATCCAGATAAAACGTTTTATGGAAAAGTAGATAAAATTTATAATGTTATTGATCCAGAAACGAAAGCCATGCAGGCTAGAATTAAGCTTAATAATCCAGATTACATGCTTAAACCCGATATGAATGCTAATATCAAACTATCTTTTAATGAAAATCAGTCTATGATAGCCGTGCCTAGTAAAGCGATTGTTTTTGATAAAAGTAAAAACTTCGTTGTGGTATTTAAAGACCGAAATAATATTGAAACCAGACAAGTAGAAGTTTATAGAGTGGTTGGAGACACCACGTATCTTTCAAGTGGTTTAAAGGAAAATGAAAAAGTAATCACAAACAATCAGCTATTTATTTATGGTGCTTTAAATAATTAAGACATGAACAAATTCATAAAAAATATTATTGCTTTTTCGCTAAAGAATAAAGCATTTACCTTCTTTTGGGTGGGATTGTTAGCTGTTGCTGGATTTATTTCATTCAAAAATATGCCAATCGATGCTTTTCCTGACGTTACCAATACTCAGATTATTATTATTACGCAGTGGAATGGGAAAAGCGCCGAAGAAGTAGAGCGTTTTGTTACTTCTCCAATTGAGATTGCCATGAACTCAGTACAGAAAAAAACAAGCGTTCGAAGTATAACTATGTTTGGTTTATCTGTAATTAAAATCATTTTTGATGATGGTGTAGATGATACTTTTGCACGTTTTCAGGTAAATAATCTATTAAAAAATGTTTCTCTTCCTGATGAAGTTGAACCAGATGTACAGCCACCTTATGGACCTACAGGTGAGATTTTCAGATATATTGTAAAAAGCGACAGCAGAGACAGCAGAGAATTATTGACCTACCAAAACTGGGTTATCGATAAACAATTGCGTTCTCTTCCTGGAGTTGCCGACTTAAATGTTTTTGGAGGTCAGACTAAAACCTATGAAGTTGGGGTTGATCCAATCAAATTAGCAAAATACAACATTACGCCTTTACAAGTTTATAACGCAGTAAATGCTGGTAACTTAAATGTTGGCGGTGACGTCATTGAGAAAAACGGACAAGCATTTGTTGTCCGTGGAGTTGGTTTATTAAAGTCTAGAGAAGATATTGGTAATATTATTGTTGATGACGCTGGAGGAAATCCAATTTTGGTAAAAAATTTAGCTGATGTTTACGAAAGCTCAATGCCAAGAGTAGGTCAAACGGGTATTGGAAATAATGACGATGCCGTTGAAGGAATTGTGGTGATGCGAAAAGGCGAAAATCCGCAGGAAACTCTTGCCTTAATCAAAGCTAAGATTAAAGACCTAAATGACAATGTTTTACCAAAAGACATTAAAATTGAAACCTTCTATGACCGTGATAATTTAATGAATTTCACGACAGAAACTGTAATGCACAATTTATTTGAAGGTATTATTCTAGTTACCGTTGTCGTATTCCTTTTCATGGCCGACTGGAGAACAACTTTCACCGTTTCTATTGTCATTCCGCTTTCCTTATTATTTGCCTTTTTATGTCTTAAAATGATGGGAATGAGCGCCAACTTATTAAGTTTAGGGGCAGTCGATTTCGGAATTATTATCGATGGAGCCGTCGTAATGGTTGAAGGTTTGTTTGTGGTTTTAGATCATCGAGCGCATCAATTGGGAATGGAGAAATTTAATAAAATTGCCAAAGGAAGCTTAATCAAAAAGACAGGAACTGAAATGGGTAAAGCCATTTTCTTTTCAAAACTGATTATTATTACAGCTTTGCTTCCTATTTTCTCTTTCCAGAAAGTAGAAGGAAAAATGTTCTCTCCCCTAGCCTTTACATTAGGTTTTGCCTTATTAGGAGCGCTTATTTTCACCTTGACTTTGGTTCCCGTTCTTTCTCATATTTTATTAAATAAAAATGTAAAAGAAAAACATAATCCGTTTGTAAATTTTTGGGATAGAATTGTCAGCAAAGGTTTTCAATGGACATTCAAACATAAGGTGCAGACCTTAATTGCATCATTAGGATTGTTAGCAGCTGTTTTCTTCTCAGCAGGTTTCTTAGGAACCGAGTTTTTACCACAATTAAACGAAGGAGCATTATGGGTTACGGCAGAATTGCCAATGAGTACCTCTCTCCCTGAAAGTGTGAAAACAGCAGCAATTATTAGAAAAGATCTGGAAAGTTTTCCTGAGGTTAAACAAGTTTTATCTCAAACTGGACGAAGCAACGATGGAACTGACCCAAATGGTTTTGGATTTATCCAACTTCAAGTTGATTTACTTCCAAAAGCAGAATGGAAACGTAAAATTTCTATGGACGATCTGATTAATGAAATGGATAATAAACTAAAAGTCCATCAGGGAATCACATATAATTATTCTCAACCCGTAATTGATAACGTTGCAGAATCGGTAGCTGGGTTTAAAGCTTCGAATGCCGTTAAAATTTATGGGGACGATTTGAATAAATTAGATGAGCTTGCGAATGAAGTCTTGGCTCAAATTAAAAATATTCCAGGTATAAAAGATGTTGGAATTTTGCGAAATGTTGGACAACCTGAAATTAGCGTAATCTTGGATCGCGAAAAAATGGCGGCCTATGGAGTAACTCTAAGTGATGCACAAGCAGTTTTAGAATTAGCTTTCGGAGGAAAAACCGCAACAGAAAAATATGAAGATGAAAAGAAGTTTGATGTTCGTGTTCGTTTTTCTAAAGAATACCGAAAAGATGAAAAAGATTTGGAAGAAATTAAAGTTCCGACCATCAGCGGAATCAAAATCCCTTTAAAAGAAATTTGTGATATTAAAACTATTACAGGTCCCGCATTTATTTATCGAGATAACACCAAACGTTTTATTGGTGTAAAATTTTCTGTTCGTGATCGTGATTTAGGAAGTACAATTGCAGAAGCCCAACAAAAAGTAAACAAACTTAAATTACCAGCTGGTTACACGACAGGATGGACAGGAGAATTTGAAAATCAAGTTCGTGCGAGTGCGCGTTTAGCGCAAGTAGTGCCCATTAGTTTAATTGGAATTTTTGTACTATTGTTTATTTTGTTTGGAAACTTTAAAGATTCTCTTCTTGTTTTGGCTAACGTCCCATTTGCTATTATCGGCGGAATTATTGCGCTTCATATTACAGGAATGAATTTCGGAATTTCAGCAGGAGTTGGATTTATAGCGCTTCTCGGAATCTGTATTCAAAACGGAGTTATTTTAATTTCTGAATTTCATCATAACTTGAAAGCCAAATTCTCTCTCGAAGAATCTATTTTTATGGGAGTAAAAGCCAGAACCAGAGCGGTAGTTATGACAGCATTAATGGCATCTATAGGATTAATGCCTGCAGCAATTTCTACAGGAATTGGATCTGAATCGCAGAAACCGCTTGCCATTGTAATTATCGGTGGACTGATGACAGCTACTGTTTTAACACTATTAGTATTTCCAATTTTATTCTGGATATTCAACAGAAAAAAACATGTACCGATAGAATAAATAATTAAAATATTTAGTTTTAAATCAATTTGTTGGGATTTAAAAAAGAAGAAGCATCATTCTCGTAATGATGCTTTTTTGTTTATAATCAAGTCTGCACAAAGCAAAAAAAAGACCTTTTGCTCAGAAAGGTCTTTTTACTAACTCAAAACTTTTAAAATCTTATTTCAAATCTTTCAAAAGCGCAATTGCTTCTGAAGCATTTGATGCTTGTGCATATTTTAATGCAGTATAACCTTTTTCGTTTTTAGCTTTAGGATTTGCCCCATTCGCTAATAAAATTTTAATGATTTCATGTTTATTGTATAGTGCAGCTATCATTAAAGGAGTAAGATCCTCTGATATTTGGTTCACATCTGCACCATATTCAATAAATTTTTTAACTGTTTCTAAATCTCCTTTACTAATAGCAACATTTAAAGGAGTTCCTACGTAATTTTTAAATTCAACTTGATTTTTAACAGTTGAGATTTCATTTGAAGCCATTGCTACATTTCCAAATGTTACTAAGGCTAATCCTAAATAAATAACTGATTTTTTCATAATGATTGATGTTTATTAAATGATTGATGATGATTTTTAATTTGATGATGTAAAAGTAAATCATTTTATCGTATTATGCATTACAAAGTACCATGTTTTAACCAATTCTTAACACTTACTTAATAAAACGATAATCAAAGAGCTTTAACGTTATCAAATTATTGATTTTACTATAATAGACTACTAAAAAGAAAAAATGTTACAACAAATCTTATTTTTTTTTTAATTCTTTTTAAAATCAATCTGCTTTTCAACGCATAAATTATTTTTTTTAAATTTACTATAGCATTAGAAATCAAAGGCTAACATATCAATGCCCAAGCCTTCTAATTCTTAGCTTTAAAAATAAAAACAAACAATAATGTAATAACCTTAAAGCAGACCGTCATGATTTTTATTAAAAGAATTCTCGTCATTTTAATTTTATTTATTTCAATTGTTTTAATTACCGCTTATTTTATGCCGAAAGAATATTCGGTAGAAAGAGAAATTACAATCAATAAACCCGCTGATAGCATTTTTAAATATGTTCGTTCTCTAAAAAATCAAAATGAGTTTAGCGTATGGGCAAATATGGATCCGAAAATGAAAGTTCATTATAGAGGAATTGACGGCATGATTGGTTCAGTTTCTTCTTGGGAAAGCGATGTGAAAGAAGTTGGCGTTGGCGAACAAGAAATTACAAAAATAACAGAAAACAGACGTTTAGATTTTGCGCTCCGTTTTAAAAAGCCAATGGATGACACTGCTGTCGGATTTATGTCTACAGAACCAATTTCTGAAAACCAGACAAAAGTGAAATGGGGAATCAGCGGTGCAATTCCATATCCAACAAATATCATGCTTCCATTGCTAAGAATGGATCAAATGATTGGAAATGATTTGCAAAAAGGTCTTGAAAATTTAAAAGATAAAATGGAAAAAAAATAAATCTTCTCTTAAAAAAAACATCATCCTTATAAAAAGATGATGCTTTCCTTTCTTTTGTTCTTAAAAATTACCTCAATCCTTTTAAAATCTCGGCAGACTCAGTTGATTTTGCGTATCTAGCATAATCCAATGCTCTTAGTCCGTGAGCGTTTTCTATTGAAGGTTTAGCTCCACTTGCCAACAAAATTTTTACAATTTCAACGTGGTTATAACGAGCGGCGAGCATCAAAGGCGTCATATTGCGCACAATTTTATTTACATCTGCGCCGTATTCAATGCTTTTCTTTACGGTTTCAACATCTCCGTTGCATACTGCCAAATGTAAAGGCGATGATAAATCAAAAGGAATTTCAGTTTGATTTTTATTTTCTAACTTCAAGTTAGAAGCTGTTGCAAAATTTGCAAATAAGGCCAAAGCCGTTCCTAAAACGATTACTGTTTTTTTCATGATTGATTGCTTGTTTAATGATTAATGATTGTGATGATTACTTATTAGACGCACATTAGGTATAAAACGTTGCATCGAGAATGAAAAAAAATGCAAATTTTATTTTAACAATAAAAAAAGCGCGGTCAAAATAATTGAATCGCGCCTTTTCATAAATTTCAATTTTTGAATTTCTATATAAAAAAATGCCTCACTTGTACAGTAAGGCATTTTATAAACGTTAAAGCTTAAATGTTCATTTAAGCACGAAATTATTATTTTGAAGAAAGGTAATCTAATACGTTTTTTTCAATACGCTGATCAATATTATCAATATCCGCTTTTACAAATTTTTCTCCTAAAATATTCTCGTATAATTCGATATATCTTTCAGAAACTGACTCGATATATTCATCTGTCATATTTGGAATCTGTTGCCCTTCTTTACCTTGAAAACCATTTTCAATTAACCAGCGGCGAACAAATTCTTTAGATAATTGTTTTTGCTCTTCACCTTTTTCTTGTCTTTCAGCATATCCATCAGCGTAGAAATAACGAGAAGAATCTGGTGTGTGAATTTCGTCAATTAAAACAATAACACCATCTTTTGTTTTTCCGAACTCATATTTGGTGTCTACTAAAATCAATCCACGTTTAGCAGCGATTTCAGTTCCTCTTTGAAATAAAGCTCTCGTATATTTTTCTAAAACTAAATAATCTTCTTCTGAAACAATTCCTTTTGCCAAAATATCCGCGCGAGAAATATCTTCATCATGAGAACCGTTATCTGCCTTTGTAGTTGGTGTAATAATTGGCTCTGGAAATTTATCGTTTTCTTTTAAACCTTCAGCCATAGTAACACCACAGATTTGTTTTCTTCCAGCCGCATATTCACGAGCCGCATGTCCTGACAAATAACCACGGATAACCATTTCTACTTTAAAAGGTTCGCATAAATGTCCAACAGCAACATTTGGATCTGGAGTAGCAATCAGCCAGTTTGGAACAATATCTTCTGTCAATTCCATAAACTTTGTTGCAATCTGATTCAAGATTTGTCCTTTGTATGGAATTCCTTTTGGCAAAACTACATCAAAAGCCGAAAGTCTATCGGTAGCTACCATTACTAAAAGTTCGTCGTTAATATTGTAAACTTCTCTAACTTTTCCGCGGTAAACTGATTTCTGGTTCGGGAAATTAAAATTTGTAGTTGTAATTGTATTACTCATTATCTTTAGTTGTGTTGTTTTTTATGAATGCAAATTTAAAACTATTTCACATAGTTACACAATGAAATTTCAGATAAGAAAATAAAAAATCCCTAAATAAGTAGTTCATTTAGGGATTTTCCTTTCTAATATCTTCTAAAATTAACTTGTTGCAAACTCTTTATCTAAAATTTTAGATGCAATATATCTAGCAACGCCATCCTCGGCATTTGTTTTAATTACTTCTAAATCTGGCAGAGTTTCTTTCAAAATTGATGGAGCATTTCCCATAATCAATCCTTTTCCAGATGAAGACAGCATTTGCACATCATTAAATCCGTCTCCAAAAGAAACCGCTTCAGACAATGTAAATCCTTCTCTTTCCAATACCTGCTCAATTGCAACTGCTTTATCTATAGATTTGTCCATAAATTCTAAACAAGTCGGCAAACTAAAAGCATGATGCAAATGTTCTGAAGAATTGGCTAAAATGGCATCTTTCAATTTGACTAATTTTTCGTGATCGCTGCAAGAGAAGAAAATTTTAATAGCTCCAAAATCTTCTAAATTCTTATAATCTACCAGTTCTGGACGATATTTTAATTCTGTTTGAAAAGAATTCAGTTTTTCGTTCCATTTATTGGTTTGCCAAACATTTTCTTTGAATAAAACGACCGTAATTTCTGGATCAATTTCAACATTTAATGCGGCCTTAACTACATCACTGTCTAAGTTGAAAGCAAAAAGCTGTTCTTTATTTGGCGAATGAATTCGGGCTCCATTAGAACTTACCAAATAAACTGGAACTTCCAATTTATCAATAATTGCCATTGCATCTAGATGATGGCGGCCTGTAGCTACCACAATTAGATATCCTTGATTGTGAAGTTCTTGAAAAATTGATTTAGTATAATCTGAAATAGTGTGTTGTGGGTTTAGCAAAGTTCCGTCAAGGTCGCTTACTACAACTTTTATATTTTTAAGTTTTGTCATATTAAGTATCAAATATCAATGATAGGCAAATTTAAGGTTTTAACCTCGTTTAGACAAAGTTTACAAGCTTTTAAGGTTAGAATTGAGGGAAGTTTATTATTTATTTAACTATTTCGTTAAATATTGCTTTTAAACAATTTTAAACTTTAACAATTTTCGTTTTGTATAATTTACTTTCCATTTTTTCATCGGCTAATTCTTTGTTCAGTGATAATAAAAAATATTCGTTTTGCATTTTTCTAAAGAAAACATACAAAACGAATATTAATAAATGTTAAAACACAATTCACGATTTACATTTAACATTTGACTAAATTAAACTTAATCGTGGTTTTCTATTTGCTTGTAGGCATCAATTACCTTTTTAACCAATCTATGGCGAACGATATCTTTATCATCTAGATAAATAATTCCGATGCCTTCAATGTCTTTTAGAACCAAAAGTGCTTCTTTAAGACCAGAAATTGTTCTTCTAGGTAAATCGACTTGACCTGGATCACCAGTAATCATGAATTTGGCATTTTTTCCCATACGGGTCAAAAACATTTTCATTTGTGAGTGTGTGGTATTCTGAGCCTCGTCAAGAATTACAAAAGCATTGTCAAGAGTTCGTCCGCGCATGAAAGCTAGAGGTGCAATCTGGATAATTCCTTTCAGAATATAATCTTCCAATTTTTCGTTTGGAATCATATCTCGCAATGCATCATAAAGCGGTTGCATGTAAGGATCAAGTTTTTCCTTCATATCTCCAGGCAAGAAACCTAGATTTTCACCCGCTTCTACCGCTGGACGCGTCAGAATAATTCTTTTTACTTCTTTGTCCTTCAGCATTTTTACCGCCATAGCGACTCCTGTGTATGTTTTACCAGTTCCAGCGGGACCTACTGCAAAAACCATATCGTTCTTTTTAACGGTATCAACCAGCAATTGCTGATTTGGTGTCATTGCTTTTACAATTTTTCCGCCAACACCGTGAACTAAGATTTTATCATGATCGTATGCTCTCTTTTCATCCTGACCATCACTCATTATCACACGCTCAATTACGTTATCGTCAATATTGTTGTAACGTGTAAAGTGAAGCATTAATCTTTGAAATCTTTTTTCGAATTCGTCTAAAACTTCTTTTTCGCCAAATGCTTTTAAAGTTGTCCCTCGTGCTACGATTTTAAGCTTTGGGTAATACTTTTTAATAATTTCTAAATGGCTATCCTGTGCGCCCCAAAATTCTTTTGGTGCAATATCTACTAGCTCGATTATTCTTTCGTTCAAATGAAGTTGTTTTAAATTAAAATAATTCCTTTTAATATTTAGTGGCTGTCGGGTCTTTTTTTAGTCGCAGTATCCGGTCGCAGTTTTCAGCTTTTCTTTTCTTGAACTTAAATCTGTGTTTCTGAATATTGTAACAGGCAAAAACTTTTAAAAAACACAAATTGTCTTTACTTTCTTTCAATTTGTGTTTACTATTATTAGCTTTGCATTTCTCAAATTTAATGAAAATTAGATTTAAATACTATCAATAGTTATAAACAAAAATATGTCAATAATTACCCTTACTACAGACTACGGCTTGAAAGATCACTTTGTGGGGTCGCTGAAGGGTAAAATACTTTCTGAAAATCCAGAGGTTCAAATCATTGACATTTCTCATGACATTGATCCCTTTAATACGGCCGAAGCAAGTTATATTATTGGAGCATCTTATTTGAGTTTCCCAAAAGGAACTGTGCACTTAATTGGTGTCGATATCGAGCGTAATAAAGAAAACCAGCATATCGCTATGCAATGGAACGATCATTACTTTATTTGTGCCGATAACGGAATCTTAAGCATGCTTACGCAGAAAATTGTTCCGCAAAAGATTGTGGCAATTAATATTCACGATCGTTTCCCCATTGAAGCGACAGATCTAGATATCTTTATTCAAGTTGCTTCTCACTTATCTAGAGGCGGTTTATTGAATGTTATCGGAAAAGAAATTTCTTCTATTAAAGAAGCTACCGAATTGCAGGCTCTAGTTGCTGATGACGGAAACTCTATAAAAGGAAACATTATTTACATTGATCATTTTGGAAATGTTGTAACCAATATTTCTAAAAAACAATTCTTAGAAGTTTCGCGCGGACGTCCGTACGAAATTGTGATGAAACCAAAGAGCATCAAAACAATTCTGCCAAATTATTCGGCTATTGCCACTTCTGACAAATATCCGATTAAAACCTATGAAGGAGAAAAACTAGCCATTTTTAATGAAGCTGGATTTCTAGAAATTGCTATTTTCAGAAGCAATCCTTCTAAAGTGGGTTCTGCAAATAGTTTGTTGGGATTGAATTATCGTGATGTGATTACGATTAAGTTTTCTTAGAAAAATTTTAGATTTTAGATGTCAGATTTTAGATTTGGAAACTTTAAAATTTAGAATTTGGAATTTCTTTATTGGAATTTTACTTTTTTATAAAAACAACAATCAAATTTGGTATTTTTGCGCACCTGTAAGACTTTAGACAATTCAAAATCTAAAATCAACAATCTAAAATCTAAAATAATAAGATGTTTGTTCGAATAGTAAAAATGAGTTTTCAAGAAGAAAAAATTCCTGATTTTCTGGAGAATTTTGAATCGGTGAAAGAAAAAATACGAAATGTAGAAGGGAATCGTTTTTTAGAATTGTATCAGGACAAAAATGATAAATGCATCTTTTTCACCTACAGTTATTGGGAAACGGAGCAAGATTTAGAAAATTACAGAAAATCCGAACTTTTTAATACGGTTTGGGATTTTACAAAAAAACTATTCAATGCTAAACCAGAAGCGTGGAGCGTTGATAAATTGGTAAGCTTAAATTAGTTTTCAGTCACAGTCACAGTCGCAGTTTGCAGCGTGGCCAGAACAAATCAACCGCTAAACAAAAAACGATTACACGATTAAACAAACAAACGAATAAACCTTATACATGAAATCAATCATTTTAAGAGAAATAAAATCTTTTTTTGGCTCTCCAATTGGCTATTTGGTCATAGCTGTTTTTTTAATCAGCAACGGACTATTTTTATGGGTGTTCGAAGGAGATTATAATATCCTAAATACAGGTTACGCCGATTTAACTCCATTTTTCACATTGGCTCCATGGATTCTGATTTTCTTAATTCCAGCTGTAACGATGAGAAGTTTCTCTGACGAAAAAAAACAAGGGACTTTAGAATTACTTCTAACAAAACCTTTATCAATTTGGGAAATCGTAAACGGTAAATTTTTCGGCTCATTTTTGCTGATTATTCTAGCGATTATTCCAACATTAATTTACGTAAAAGTAATTTCAGATTTAGGTTCGCCAGAAGGCAATATTGACATGGGCAGCACAATTGGTTCTTACTTCGGATTATTATTTTTAATTGCTTCTTATTCAGCAATTGGAATCTTCACTTCTACCCTTTCAGAAAATCAGATTGTGGCTTTTATTGTGGCCGTTTTTCTGTGTTTTTTCTTTTATTTTGGTTTTGAAGGTTTGAGTTCGCTAATTCCAGGTTCAAACAATTTTATTTCAATCTTAGGGATGCAAAATCATTTTAAAAGTATGAGTCGTGGTGTAATTGATACTCGCGACATTATTTACTTTTTAAGCATTGCCATTGCTTTTTTGTCTTTTACTGTTTACCAATTAAAATCTTATAAAGCCTAATGAAACCATCTATAAAGCAAAATTTAAAAACATTAGGTATTACTATTTTCATTTTAGTAGTTTTAAATGTACTTGGAACTCTATTTTCCCATCGTTTTGATTTAACGAAAGATAAACGTTATACGTTATCTCCAACTTCGTTGGGCATTATAAAACAAGTTCAAAACCCACTTTCTATTAAGATTTATATGGCTGGAGATCTCCCAGCCGATTTTAGACGTTTACAGCAGGAAACCAAACAATTACTGGAAGAATTTCAAGCTTATAACAGCAATATTGTTTTCGAATTTGTTGATCCGCTAGAAAATGAAGATGAAAGCGAAGAACTTACAAAATCACTTTTCCAAAAAGGATTAACTCCTGTAAACATTACAGTTGATGATAAAGGAAAACAATCTCAAGCTATGGTTTTCCCATGGGCTGTTGCAGTTTACAATAACAAAGAAGTTAATATTCCATTATTAAAAAACATAATGGGAGCTTCTACTACGCAAAAAGTAATTGGATCTATTCAGCATTTAGAATATTCAATTGCTGATGCCGTAAATAAAGTGACTAAAAATAAACAGAAAAAAGTTGCCATCATAAAAGGAAATGGCGAATTAAACGAAATTCATATCGCCAAAATGCTGATGCAGATTCGTGAGAGTTATTTTATTGGACCTTTTACTTTAGATTCTGTTGCAAAAGATCCAAACGGAACTTTAAATGCGTTGAAAAAATATGATTTAGCTATTATTTCTAAACCAACAGAAAAATTCTCCGATGAAGAAAAAGAAGTTCTGGATCAGTTTATTATGAATGGCGGAAAAACCATTTGGCTGATTGATCAAGTTGCGGCCGATATGGATAGTTTATACAACGATGCAGGAGCAACTTTAGCTTACCCGAGAGATTTGAATCTAAACGACATGTTCTTCAAATATGGATTCAGAATTAATCCCGATTTGATAAAAGATGAATATGGAAGTCCAATAAAATTGGCAACCGGCGAACAAGGAAGCGCAACGCAATATCAAGATTTTATTTGGAAATTTGCTCCTCAGGTTTATCCAAAGAGCCAGCATCCTATTGTTAAAAATCTTGGCGGAATTAAGTTTGATTTTGCCAACCCAATTGATACGTTGAAAAACGGAATCAAAAAAACAGTTTTATTGCAGTCTTCTCAATATTCCAAAACTATCGGAACACCAGCAGAAATCAATCTGAATATGGTTACTGAAAAATCAACTCCGCAAGATTATTTGAATAAAGGGAATCAGAACCTTGCCGTTTTATTAGAAGGCTCTTTCCATTCTGCTTTTGAAAACCGAGTTTTGCCCTTCAAAGACAATTCGTTTACAGCAAAAGGAAAACCGAACAAAATGATTGTTATTGCTGACGGAGACATTGCAAAAAACCAATTGGACAAAAACATGATGCCAGTCGAACTAGGTTACGACCAAAGAACTGGAAATTTATACGACAATAAAGACTTTATCATGAATTGCATCAATTATCTTCTTGATGATACAGGACTTATTAACATTAGAAGCAAAGATGTAGAACTACCATTATTAGACAAAGAAAAAGTTTACGAGAGCTATACTCAGACTCAATTCATAACTATCGGAGTACCAATTCTAATTTTAACCGTTTTTGGACTTGTATTTACTTTTGTAAGAAAAAGAAAATACAGCAAATAGATGTTAATAAAAAAATGTAATACTTTGGATAGTTTAAGATATATTTGTAATCCGTATATTTAGCCCTTTATTTGCTAAAGCATCCATCAAAAAATAAAATAAAACAGATGAAATTTATAGTATCGAGTTCGTACTTATTAAAACAATTACAAGTTTTAGGTAGTGTAATCAATAGTAATAATACGTTGCCTATTTTAGACAACTTCTTATTTGAACTAAACAATAATGAGTTGACCGTTTCGGCTTCAGATCTTGAAACGACAATGTCGGCTACATTATCGATCGATTCTACAAGTAAAGGAAGTGTAGCGGTTCCAGCTAAGCTTTTACTTGAAATTTTAAAAACTTTCCCAGAGCAGCCGTTAACTTTTACTGTTGAAGACAACAATACAGTAGAAATTAGCTCAAACTCAGGTAAATATGCACTGGCTTACGCAGCTGGAGAAGAATTTCCTAAAGCAGTAAGTCTTGAAGATCCATCTGTAACGCTTGTTCCTGCAGAAGTTTTGGCAACTGCGGTAAGCAAAACCATTTTTGCTGCTGGAAACGATGATTTACGTCCGGTAATGTCTGGAGTTTTCTTCCAGTTCTCGCCAGAGGGATTAATTTTCGTAGCTACAGATGCTCATAAATTGGTAAAATATGCACGTACAGATGTAAAAGCATCTCAAGTTGCAGATTTTATTATGCCTAAAAAACCTTTAAATATTTTGAAAAGTATTTTAGGAACTTCTGATGCTGAAGTGAAAATCGAATACAACGATTCAAATGCGACTTTCTCATTTGACAACTATATCTTAATGTGTCGTTTAATTGATGGAAAATACCCGAACTACGAAGCGGTAATTCCTAAAGAAAATCCAAACAAATTAATGATTGACCGTTCTTTATTCTTAAGTTCAGTTAAACGTGTTGCGATTTTCTCTAACAAAACTACACACCAAATTCGTTTAAAAATTGCAGGAGCAGAATTAAACGTATCTGCAGAAGACATCGATTACTCAAACAAAGCAGAAGAAAGATTGACTTGTGATTATCAAGGAGATGATTTACAAATTGGCTTCAACTCTCGTTTCTTAACAGAGATGCTGACTAACCTTCAATCTGACATGATTATGCTTGAAATGTCATTACCAAACAGAGCTGGTATTTTA
>Ga0268257_1001672_pt1 | contig 18149 bp, 9 predicted proteins | sample AgamicAtPrz_FD_200249 | JGI IMG/M metagenome (GOLD analysis project Ga0268257, IMG submission 200249) | Agave microbial communities from Guanajuato, Mexico - At.P.rz (v2) (version 3) | ecosystem: Host-associated > Plants > Phyllosphere > Phylloplane/Leaf | place: Guanajuato, Mexico | collected... | reverse complement strand
TTCGTCGTGCTGAAGCGTTCGCGCCCGGAAGGCGACGAAGCGGCGGCGCTCGCGAAGACGCTGCGCGACTGGGTCGGCAAGCAGATCGGGCCGATCGCGAAGCCGAAGGACATCCGCTTCGGCGACAACCTGCCGAAGACCCGCTCGGGCAAGATCATGCGGCGCCTGCTGCGCTCGCTCGCGAAGGGCGAGGCGATCACGCAGGATACGTCCACGCTCGAGAATCCGGCCATCCTCGAGCAGTTGAACCGCTCGATGTGACATCGCCCGCCACGGCGGGCGTATCGCTTCAACGCGGCGCCGCAGCACGGCCGCGATCCCGTTTCCCACGCCGGGCTCGCGGCCGCCTTCGCGCCGGCGACAGGCATCGCCGCGCGTTCCCCGACAGCACGGCATGCAGGCGGCTCGCATCGCTTTCGCCGCCTTTTTAATTAGTCGTACGTATTACAACACTCACAAAACGGAGACAGACGATGAAGAGCAGGACATGGACGATTTGCGCCGCGCTGTTCGGCGCGGCCGCCAGCACGAGCAGTTTCGCGCAGAGCAGCGTCACGCTGTACGGCGACCTCGACGCCGCATTGCTCTATACGAGCCGATCGCTGGACGCGGCGACCGGCGGCAACGCCGGCCGCCAGTTCGCGCTGACCGACACGGGCATGACGCCGACCAACTTCGGCCTCACGGGCACCGAGGATCTCGGCGGCGGGCTGCACGCGAGATTCAAGCTGGAAAGCGGCTTCAACATCACGGACGGCGCGTTCGGCCATTCGAACGGCAACTTCTTCGGCCGCCAGGCGTGGGTCGGGATCGACGGCGGCTTCGGCGAAACGAAGGTCGGCCTGCAGTTCTCGCCGTTCGTGCTCGCGATACTCGGATCGGACCCGCGCAACGTCTCGCACTTCGGCGCCGCACTGGTGCCGTATGTCGACAACGTGCTCGTCACGGGCCTCTTCAACCCGAACGCGATTTCGTACACGAGCCCGACGATCGCCGGGCTGACGGCCAGCGCGATGTTCGGCTTCGGCGGAAAGGCCGGCGACTTCCAGGCGGGACGCCAGTATTCCGGCAGCCTCACCTATACGAACGGCGGGTTCATGCTCAACGCGGCGCTCTACGACGGCAACGGCGGCACGTCGCCGACGCCGGTCGCGAGCACGGTCGCGTTCGTCGGCCGCACGATCGGCGCCGGCTATACGTTCGGGCCGGTGACCGGCAAGGCGTCGTTCACGAGCTACAAGGTCGCCGGTTCGTTCAGCAACAACGTGTATAGCGCCGGCCTCGACTATCGCGTCACGCCGGCCCTCGACCTGAATACCGGCGCGTGGTACACGACCGACCGCAACGATTCGCACAACCATTCGCTGCTTGCCGCCGTTGGCGCCGACTACAGCCTGTCGAAACGAACGGGCCTGTATGCGCAGGTCGGCGTGGTCAACAACCACGGCGCGATGAATACGGGCCTCGGCATCACGGGCGGCGCGTTGTACGGGTTGCCGGGCACGACGGTCGGCGTCAACGCCGGCATCCACCACGTGTTCTGATACAGTCCCCGAGGACGGGCGGCCACCACGCGCCGTCCGTCCGGCCACGGAAACGTCGCACAAACGTCACGCGAACGTCATGCAAACGCGCGTCGCCCGGCGCCGGCCCCGCCATCCGGCGCGTCGATCTCGATGTTTACCCGACCTCAAGTCCGCGGCCGTACGGCCGTCAAGTCAGGAACGCACGCCCAACATCCGCCGGGAACCCGGCGCGCGTGCCCTCAAGGAGACCTACCAACGTGAACCTCTTCGGAATCGGCCGCGGCCGTCGTTCGTCGCGCGCGCTCGTCGGCGACATCGCCGAACAGGCCGGCAGGCTCGGCATCGAGATCTGCGACGTATCGGGCCACGTCGAGGAAGTCGCGGCCCGCATCGCCCGGCAGGCGGAGGTCTGCCACACGCTGCGCGAATCGGCCGCCCTCACGCTGCGCGGCAACCATCGGATCGCCGAAGCCGCGCAGCAGGTGCGCGACGTCAGCGCCAATGCGTCGAATGCGGTCAGGCAGTCGCAGCAGACGATCGAGGCATCGCTCGCCGACATCCACGGCCTCGTCGAGGGCGTCACCACGATCAGTGACCAGATGGGCGCGCTGCGCGACGCGCTCGACCACGTGCGGGCCGTGTCCGAGGAGATCTCCGTCATCGCGCGCCAAACCCACCTGCTTGCGCTGAACGCCGCGATCGAGGCCGCACGCGCCGGCGAGTCGGGCCGCAGCTTCGCGGTCGTCGCGGCCGAGGTCAAGAACCTGTCCGCGAAGACCGGGCAGGCGACGGCCCAGATCGAGACGACCCTCGCGCGGCTCGCCGAGCAGACCGAACACCTGCTCGCGGAAGGGACCGACAACGCCGCCCGCGCGCATCGCGTGCGCGAGGGTACGCGCACGATCGGCGAGGTCGTGCATGCGACCGGCCACGCGATCACCGAGCTCGCGGGTGAAGCCGAACAGATCGCGTCGCTGACGGACGAGATCGAGGCGCAATGCCACCGTCTCGACGAGCAGGTGGGCGAAATGGCGTCCGGCGTCGAGAACTCGGCCGACAATTTCTCGCAGGCCAAGGACCGCCTCGGCAATCTGCTCACCGTCTCCGAGACGCTGATCGAACTCACAGCCGCGACCGGCATCGAATCACCCGACACGCGCCTGATCGACACCGCGCGGCGCACGGCCGCCGCGATCAGCAAGCTGTTCGAGGACGCGGTCGGCCGTGGCGATATCGCACTCGACGCGCTCTTCGACACGCACTACGAACCGATTCCGGGCACCGACCCGCAGCAGTTCATGACGCGCTTCACGGCGTTCACCGATCGCGTGCTGCCGGCCATCCAGGAGCCGGTGCTCGACCTCGACGCACGCGTCGTCTATTGCGCGAGCTTCGACCGGCAGTGCTATCTACCGACCCACAACCGGAAGTTCTCGCTGCCGCAGCGTGCGGACGCCGCCTGGAACGCGGCGAATTGCCGGAACCGCCGGATCTACACGGACCGGACGGCGCGCATGTCCGTGGCGCACGACAAGCCGTTCCTGCTGCAGACCTATCGCCGCGACATGGGCAACGGCCAGTTCGTGCTGATGAAGGACGTGTCCGCGCCGATCGTCGTCGGCGGACGGCCATGGGGTGTCCTGCGGATCGGCTACAGCGTCTGAACCGGCGCGCGCGGGCCGCGCCTACTGCTCCAGCCCCACACCCAATGGCCGCTGATCGCTGCGCCCGTGATCGTCGACCACCCGCACCGTATAGCTGCCGGCCGTGCGCGGCTGCCAGAACAGCGCGTCGCCCGGCGCACTGCGGCCGACGTACGCGTCGTTGACGAACCAGTACAGCGCATGCGCGCTCGCATCGGCGCTCGCGTTGAACGCGATGCGCGTTTCGTCGGTGCTTTTCACGCGCATCGCATACGTACTGCCGCGCAGCGGCGACGTGATGCGCGGCGGGTCGCCTTCGACCTGCCCGGCATCGCGACAAGCCGCATTCTGCGGCGGCTGCCGCCGCGGAATGCCGGCCTGCGCGAATACCTGCTGCAAGTCCGACGGCCAGAACTCGAAGATCTCCGTATGCGTGCGCTTGCCGTCGTACGGCGGGCAGGCGGCCTGCCCCGTCGCGTCGTCGATCACGACGGGCCGGTGCACGGTGCTCACGCGAATCGGCGACGTGCCCGGAATGAACCACGTCCAGCCCTGCTGCGGACACCACTCGTTCGGCAGGTCGCCGCTCGCGAGGCAGACGCGCACGCGCTTCAGGCGCGGCGGCATCGCACGCGGCGGCTCGACCAGCGTGCGCTCCGCGTTCATCGCGTCGACGACCTGGAAGAACAGCGGCGCGGCCGCATCGACGCCGACGAACGCGGTATTGGTCGAATTGTCGAAATTGCCGACCCACACGACCAGCACGTACGGGCCGAACACGCCGGCCGTCCACGCATCGCGGAACGACCATGACGTGCCGGTCTTCCAGTACACGGGCACGCTCGACGGCTGCGCGCCGCTCGTCTCGTCGGGACGCAGGTGCTGGCGCAGCATGTCCATCGTCATGTAGCTCGCCTCGGCGCTCAGCAGGCGCCGGCCGGGCAGCGCCGGCTCGTCCGCGCGCAGCCGCAGCGGTCGGAACTCGCCGCGGTTCGCGAGCATCGCATACAGCGCCGCGAGATCCTGCATCGTCACTTCGCCGCCGCCGAGCACGAGCGCGAGCCCGTAGTGCTGCGCGCTCGCGAGCCGACGCACGCCGGCGTCCTGCAGGAACCGGTACAGGTCCGGCGACTTGAGCTGCGACGCGACCCACACGGCCGGCACGTTGCGGCTGCGGTTCAGCGCGTCGGTCGCCGTGATCGGCCCGAGGAAATGGCCGTCGAAATTCTCCGGCGCATACGGGCCGAACGAAGTCGGCACGTCGCGCAGCACGGTCTGCGGATGCAGCACGCCCTGGTCGAAGCCGAGCGCATAGATGAACGGCTTGAGCGTCGAGCCCGGCGAGCGCCGGGCAAGCGTGCCGTTCACTTGCCCGTCGATCGTCCGGTCGAAGAAGTTCGCGGAGCCGACCAGCGCCTTCACGCCCATGTCGCGCGTATCGACGAGAATGGCGGCCGCGTTGCGCACGCCGCGCGTATCGTTGCGTGCGACATAGCGTGAAATCTGCCGTTCGAGCGTGCGTTGCAGGTCAAGATCGAGCGTCGTCGCGAGCCGTGCGCCGCCATCGCTGTCGCCATCGTCCGCCGCACCGCTCGACGTCGTGCGCCACGCGCTGCGCGCGGCAAGCGCCTGGTCGACCGCATGCGGCGCGTCGAACGGCAGCGCGGACAGCGGCCGCATCGCGAGCGGCAACGCGAACAACGGCTTCAGCGATGCATCGGCCGGGTGCTTCGTCAGCCAGCGCGCATACAGCCGGTTGCGCGACGCGGCCAGCGCCCGGTTGATCTCGTCCTGCCCGCCGCGCACGCGCCGCGCCGGGTCCTGCGGAATCACCGCGAGCGCGAGCGCTTCGGGCAACGTCAGCGCATCGGGCATCCGGTCGAAATAGACGACGCTCGCGGTGCCCGCGCCTTCGACGTTGCGGCCGTACGGCGCGTCGTTCAGATACGCTTCGAGAATCTGCCGCTTCGAGTAGAAGAGTTCGAGCTGCACCGCGCGCGCGACCTGCTCGAGCTTGCCGGCCGGCGTGCGCGTGTTCAGCTTCCACAGCGAGCGCGCGAGCTGCATCGTCAGCGTCGAGCCACCCTGCGGATTGCCGCCGCGCACATAGGTGATCCACGCACCGCGCGCGAGCCCGTACGGATTGAAACCCGGATGCCACCGGAACCAGCGGTCCTCGTGCAACATCACGGCTTCGACGAGCTGCGGCGACATCCGGTCGAGCGGCACCCACAGCCGGTAGCGGTCGTCCTTCGCGAGCGTCAGGCGCAGCAGCCGGCCTTGAGCGTCCGTCACCGCGACCGACGACGGTTTCCAGTCGCGCAGCGGCGCATGCGGCCACAGCCGGCACGCGGCCAGCGCGCCGAACACGAGCAACGCACCGACGAGCCAGTTCTGCCAGCGATGCAGCCAGCGGCTGGCGCCGTGCAACGCGCGCCGGAGCACGGACGCGTCAGCCACGCCCGGCCGCTCCTTGCGACCTGGGCGGCCGGCGCGGCCTGCAACTCCGATGCGGCCGCTTCGTCATCGCACGCGCTCCACCGTCATCGCCGTGCCGCCCGGCGCCTGCGCCTGCACGCGGCGGTCGTACATCGATTCGCCGTAGGCCGGCGGCGCAATGAAGCGGCCCGCGTTGCTCGCCTTGATCCGGTAGACGAACTCGCGCACGTCCGTGGTCGCGGTGCCGTAGATCACCACGCGATCCTCGCGGATATCGGCGAACTGCGGCTGCCACGTCGAGCCCTTCACGCCGATCGGCGAATGCCACGGCGCATCGGCCACCGGTGCCGACGCACTGCCGTCTCCGTTGCCGTCGCCATCCTGCGTATCGGTCACGGGCGGCGGTGCGATCACCGGATCGAAGCCGCCCGGCAGCAGGTCGACGATCGCGACGTTGCCGACGTTCGCCGAACCGGTCGCGCGAATCTTCAGGTGCACGTCGATCTCCTGGCCGAGCGCGATCCTGGCGAGCGGCTTGCCGTCCGTATCCGTGTAGTCGCGCACGATCTCCAGCCCGTTCTTGATCGCCTTCGTCGACGTGCCGTGGTCGTAGCCCGACTGGCTCGCGACCCACCACGCCGGCAACGCGCTGCCGTTCACGAAGTCGACCCGCGATGCGCCGGCCGACCACGTGCCCGAGCGCACGAGGTTCGCCTGGATCGACGATACGTCCTTCGGCGCGGCGCCCGCGCGCACTTCATTGATCGCGAGCTGGTCGAGCTGGCCCGCGTTCGATGCCGCATACGCGTCGAGCGCGAGAATCGTCATCGCCGACGACAGCGTGTTGTAACGGTTGTCGACGAGCGGCGCGGCGAGGTTGTCCATCGCGCGCGGCGACAGCTTGCGCACGCGCTCCGGGAAGTGCTTCGCGAGCAGGTACAGCACGCTCGCATCGCGCGTCAGCGGATCGATGTAGTAGCCGGTCGAATCATCCCCGCCGGACGCGCGCTTGCGTTCGAGCAACGCCTGCGGGCCCGCGATCAGCGCGGCGGCCTCCTTGTCCTGCTTCAGCAACTGATACGACGCGGCGAGCCACGCCGCCGCGAGATCGTTGTTCCAGTCGTTCGGATAGGCCGCCTGCAGCCGCTTCTGCACGGCCGCGAGGCTGTTGGTGGTCACGTTGCCCTGGCGCGTCAGCAGGTACACCGCGTACGCGCGCTGCCGCAACAGGTCGAGCGAGCCGAGCGAATCGTTCGCGGCGAGCCGCTGCAAGTACGCGTTGCCCGCGTCGAGCATGTCCTTCGGCACCGCGACGCCGCGGTCGCGCGCATCGAGCAGCACGTGCATCGCATACGCGGACACGAACGGATCGGCATCGGGCGTCGCGCTCCACAGGCCGAAGCCGCCCTGCGCGTTCTGCCGGCTGCGCAGCACGCCGAGGAATTGCGCGATCGCGCTCGCGTTGGCTGCATCGGCGCCGGCTTCGGGCGCATGTATCGCGCTCGTCAGCGCGCGCACCGACAGCCACTTCGCCGCGAACATGCGCGGCACGGCCGCGCTCACCATCTGCTCGCTGCAGTAGTGGTCGAAGTTGACGAGATACGACGACAGCCCTTCGGACAGCACCAGCGGCGCGGTCGAGATGCTCGCGTCGCGCGACGCGTACGCGTCGTACATCGACCGCAGGTTCGGCACGCCGGCCTTCTTGCCCGGATCGAGCCGCGCGATATCGAGTTGCGTGCGGAACGCGGCGGCCGGCCGCACCGACACGTCGACACGCTGCTGCGCGCCCTTCGCGCCGTAGCGCGCGCCGAACGACAGCGCGCCGGAGCCGAGCGTATCGGTCGCCTTCACGCGGAACAGCGCGACGCCTTCGTGCTGCGGCGCGAGCGCGACGTTCTGCGTTGCCGGGCCGATCACCTGCAACTGCGGGCCCGTCTTCAGCGTGACCGCGACCGGCACCGGCTGGTTGCCAACGCCCGTCAGGTTGTTCGCGACGCCGACGCTGACGTCGGCCTCGTCGCCGGGCGCGAGCGTCGTCGGCACGTTCGGCGACAGCACGAAATCGCCGCGCACCGTCGTCGCGCCTTCGAACGTGCCGACCAGGTCCGGCGACACCGACACGGCCATCACGCGCAGCTTCCCGTTGAAGTAGTCGGGCACCGTGTAGCTCAGGCGCGTGTCGCCGTTCACGTCGACGATCCCCGACCAGTAGACGACCGGCTTGTCGCGCTTGCGCTTGAACGGGTTCAACTGACGGCCGATCGCATCGTCGGCGTCGCCGCCGGGCGCGGCCATCGCCATCAGCTTCTCGAAGTCCGGCAGGATCAGGTCGAGGATCTGCGACGTGCCGACTTCGAGCATCCGCTTGCGGAAGAAGAACTTCAGCGGATCGCCGAGCTTGTAGCGCGCGACCTGGAGGATGCCCTCGTCGACCGCGAACACCACGACCTTCGCGGGCTTCGCCGAATGCACGGCGAAATTGACGGTATCGCCCGGCCTCACGAGCGCCGGCGCATCGACGCTCACCGCGTTGCGGCGCGCGTCGAGGTTGACCGAGAACGGCACGACGCCGTAGCTCAGCGGGCTCATGAAGATCTCGTCCGACGACGGATCGCGGATGGTTTGCACGTTGATGTAGCCGTTGCCTTCGAAGCCGGCCGGCACCGTGATGTGCTGAATGGAACTCGTCGTGTCCGCGTGGAACCACGCATGCGCATACACCTTGTCGCGCTCGATCGTGATCAGGCCGCTGCCTGCATACGGCGCACGGATCGCGATTTCCACCTGCTCGCCCGGCTTGAAGTCGTGCTTCGCGAGGCTCACCTGCAGCTCCGCGTTGCGGTCGAGCGAACGCGTGACGTTCGCGGCGCCCGTGACCGAATACTCGATCCGGTTCACCGCGGCGCCATCGGCGCGGCGGATCACGAGTGCATAACTGCCCGGCTTGTCGGTGCGCAACGCGTAGTCGAGCCCGGCTGCCGGAATCGACAGCGGCTTCTCGTCGACCGGCACTTCCTTCAGCCGCGAATCGTATTTGTACGCGCCGGAATCCTGCTTGGTCAGCACCGACACGTAACGCTGCTCGACGAGCTGCGCGCGCAGGTCCTTCACGTCGATCGCCTTCGCGCCCGGATCGATCGCGACGAGCCGCACCGTGCGCGGGCTGCCGCGCTTCACGTAGCCGAGATCGTCGACCGACTTGTAGCCGACGAGCCAGTCGTTGTTCGACACGAGCGTCTGCGCGTTCGCGGCGACGTTGCGCCCGCCTTCCGCTTCATACGCCTTCGCCTGGAAGTAGAGCTGGTAGGTCGCGTCCGCATACTTGTCGAGATCGAGATCGAACTCGGCATGGCCCTTGTCGTCGGTCGTGCCGTCCTGCAGCGCGGTCGTATAGCCCTCCTTCGCGCGGCGTGCGTCGAAGAAGTGATAACCCTGCCAACTGCGGAACGACGGCCACACGGGGCGCAGCGTCAGCGTCGCCGCGACGCGGCGTTTCTCGACCGGCGTGCCGAACAGGTTCTGCGCATCGACGAGGCCCTTCAGCCCCTTCGGCTTCACCCACCCTTCGACGACCTGCTGCGACAGCTTCGCGTCGACCTTCATCCGGTCGGGCAGGAATTCCTTCACCTGCACCGTCGTGCTGCCGATCGGCTCGGCGCCCGGCTGGCCGTCCTTGACGATATACAGGTTGACGGTCCACGTGCCGGTCGGCGCCGTTTCGGCGGTCGTGTAGCCGAGCTCGGTGAAGCCCGTCGCGTCGACCGTCACCGGCTTGCGCTCGACGGTCATCCCGCGCGGGTCGACGATCTCAGCCTGCAGCGGCACGCCGGCCGGGCTGCGCGCCCAGCTCGCCGCGCGCACGATCAGGCCGATATGGAACGGATCGCCGGGCCGGTACAGGCCGCGATCCGAGAACAGGTACGCGGACAGTTGCCCCTGCCCCGTCGCGTTGCGCTCGCCGTCGACGTCGAAGCGCGAGAAATCGAGCTGGCGATCGCGGCCGGCCACCGGCAGGAACGACAGATCGGTGTCCTTCTTCACGACGTACAGTTGCGGACGCTTCTCGCGGTCGAGCCCCTTGAACGCGGGGAAATGCACGACGCCGTCGGCGCCGGTCGTCTGCGTGAACAGCGCCTGGCCGTTCACCGCGAGCACCGACACGGTTGCGCCCGCAACCGGCTTGCCCGAGCGGATCGACTGGATGAACACGTCCTGGCTGCCGTCCAGCGCCTTCTTCACCAGCATGCCGAGATCGGTCACGACGATCAGGCGCGTGTCGCCGAGTGCGTTGTCGCTGTCGTCGCCGTTGCCGCTGCTGTCGCCCGAATCGGCGTTGTCGGATGAATCCTGGCCGCCGTCGCCGGACGCCGAATCGCCGTCCTTCGCATCGTCGGCTTTCTTCTTCTCGGCCGCCGGATCGTACTTCGACAGATGCAGCAGGAACACGCCGCGCTTGTCGCCCTTCAGGTACTGGCCGAGGTCGATGCCTTCGTAATGGGCGCGGCCGGGGTCGCCGGCCGGGAACGCACGGGTCTGCACGAAGCGCTCGACGATGTGATCCTCGCTGAACGAATACGACAGCTCGGGCCGCGCGTACGTGCCGTTGTTGAAGCTCACGAGATGCTGGATCTGGTCGGGCAGCACGCGACCGATCTCGACCTTCATGCCCGGCAGGTTGCGCGACACGACCGACAGCCGCTTGCTGCCGCTCATCGACAGCAGCGAGCCGTCGGCCATGAAGCGCAGCAGCTTCGGATAATCGGGCACCGTGAACGCGTTCGTCACCGGCGCGCCGAGCCGGTAGCCGCCCGCCGATTTCAGGTCGCCCTCGAACCGCACGACGACGCGCTCGCCCGGCGTCGCGTGGTACTTGAAACTCTGCAGCGTCGCGAAGTCGTTCTCGGTCGGCACCGCTTCGAGCGGCAGCGGCTTCGACTGCTTCAGCACCGCGTCGCTGATGTCGGCCACGTTCCATTCGTACGGCGGATCGTCGTCCGACTGCTCGACGCCCGGCTTGCGCTTCGGCAGCACCCACGCCTTCGCGCGCGCGGCGAGTTCGGCGCCGCGCACGCCGTCGGAGGTTTCGGCGACCAGCACTTGCTCGGGCTCATAGCGCTCGTTGTCGACGAGCGTCGGCGCGATATTGCCGATCGTCAGGCTGTACAGCCCCGGCACGCCGACCGATGCGTGCAGCACGTCCGGCGTGCCGTTGCCGCCGCGCGCGCTCTTCACGCCCTTGTCGACGTCGAGCCGCACCGTCAGCGGATCGCGCGGAATCTCGAGCGGCTGCGAATGGACCCACGCGCTCGTCTTCATCTTGTCGTAGTTGACCGTGTAACGCAGCGGCGACACGGTCTTGCCGTCGCGGCCGACCAGCACCAGGCCGATGCGCTTCTCGAACTCGGCCGGATCGACCGGGTAGTTGAAGCGCAACTGCAGCAGCGCCTGCTTCTCCGCCGGATTGTCGGGGTTCTGGTAGAACTGGTTGTCGCCGAACGCCGCGGCGAATGCCGGCACGTCGAACGCGAAACGATCGTCGTGCATCGTCACCTGCGGCGCGAACACGCGATGCACGGCGAAGCGCACCTCGACGTGCGCGCCGACCGGCCAGTCGGCCGCCGGCGTGAAGCGCAGCGTCTTGTCGTCGACCCACTCCCACGCGCCCTTCAGCGCGGGCGTCATCTCGATGCCGTCGCCGGCCGGCTTGCCGACCTGTTCGATCGGCGCGGCCGATTGCGAGAACGCCACCTCGAGCGGATGCACGGTGATCTTCGGCTTGTCGGTGTCGTCGACCTCGTAGGTCGTGATCGCAGGCGCCTTCACGGTGAAACCGACGGTTTCGGGCTCGGGCGGCTTCGGGCGATGCTTGAACCAGTAGCCGCCATAACCGAGCGCGGCCGCAAGCAGCACGATGCCGCCGGCATGCCACGGGCGGCGGCGCACGGCCGCGGCGGTGACGCCCATCCACGCGGGCGCCGTCCACGACACGTCGCCGACCAGCGGCCGCAGCGCGCAGCCGAGCAGCCACCAGACGAAGCCCGCCACGCGAATCGGCAGGAGCAGCAGGAAACGCAGCAAATCCATTTTGTTATTTCCTTGTCAAGGACATGCTGCCCAAGCGGCAACCTTCCCCGAATCGTTATGGGTCTGTGACGGCGCGGCCCGGTTGCGCCGTGAGTACTTGGTATCGACCGGATGCTGGGCGCCATTATCGATCAGACCCGAAACGATGGAAACAGCGATGTGCCGGCGCGCAACGCCGGCCGATGACCGGCCGGTCGGGCGGATATCGGCGGGTTGCGGGCCGCCGATATCCGACCTCTGCGCGCGGTCGCGCCGCGTTCGCTAGAATGCGCGGCTCGGCAGGATCGAACCGAAATGAAAGGAAACCGCTTGAAACTCCCGTTCGAATGGCAGATCGGGCTGCGCTACGCGCGCGGCGGCCGGCGCTCGGCCGGCGACGGCTTCGTGTCGTTCATTGCCGGCGCCGCGATGGCCGGCATCGCGCTCGGCGTGGCCGCGCTGATCGTCGTGCTGTCGGTGATGAACGGCTTTCGCACCGAGGTGCGCGACCGGATGCTGTCGGTGCTCGCGCACGTGGAAATCTTTTCGCCGGCCGGCGCGATGCCCGACTGGCGGCTGACCGCGCACGAATCGTTACAGAATGCCGCGGTGCGCGCCGTCGCGCCCTATGTCGACGCACAGGCGCTGCTGACGAACGCGGGCAACGTGACGGGCGTCGCGCTGCGCGGCATCGATCCGGTGCTCGAGCCGCGCGTGTCCGAGATCGCGCGCAAGCTGAAGACGGGCCGCCTCGACGCACTGGTGCCCGGCGAGATGGGCATCGTGCTCGGCGCCGCGCTCGCCGACGCGCTGCACGTGAAGATCGGCGACCGCATCACGTTCTTCGCACCCGGCAACACCGCTCGCCTCGGCGACGCGCTGCCGCGGTTCCGCCAGTTCAACGTGGTCGGCACGTTCGAGTCCGGCCACTACCAGTACGACAGCGCGCTCGCGTACATCCACATCCGCGACGCGCAGCAACTGTCCAACGTGAGCGCGCCGACCGGCATCCGGTTGCGCATCGACGATCTGCAGCGCGCGCCCGAGGTCGCGCTCGCGCTGTCGCGCACGCTGTCGGGCAACCTTTACATCCGCGACTGGACGCGGCAGAACCGCACGTGGTTCGAAGCCGAGCGGCTGCAGAAGCGGATGCTGTCGCTGATCCTGATGCTGATCGTCGCGGTCGCCGCGTTCAACCTGGTGTCGTCGCTCGTGATGACGGTCACGCAGAAGCAGGGCGACATCGCGATCCTGCGCACGCTCGGCGCGCCGCCCCGCTCGATCATGAAGATCTTCGCGATCCAGGGGATGACGATCGGCCTCGCCGGCACGCTGGCGGGCGTCGCGCTCGGCTGCGCGATCGCGGTAAGCATCCCGGTGGTGCTGCCGGCGATCGAGCAGGTGCTCGGCATCCGCTTCCTGACACCGTCCGTCTATTTCCTCAGCGCGCTGCCGTCGAAGCTGTCGGCGCTCGACGTGATCGAGATCGCGTCGGCCGCGTTCCTGATGTCGTGCGTCGCGACGCTGTACCCGAGCTGGCGCGCCGCGCGGGTGCGGCCGGCCGAGGCGCTGCGCGACGAGTAGGCGCGAGCGGCGCGATTGGCGCGGCGTTACGCGATCTCGTGGAAGCCGACGCTGTTGCCGCCGTCCGGCGCGTAGGCGGCGAGCACGTCGAAGCCGACGTTGACGAGTTCCATGCGCATGCCGTACGACTTCGCGCCGGATGCATCGACGAAGATCGCCGCACCGGACGATAGCTGGCGCGCGGTGTTCAGCAACGCGAGCGTGCCGCGCGCCGTGCCGGCCGATGGCTCGATCGTCAGCGTCGTGCCGTCCTGCGTGGTGAAGTGCCCGCCCGGCTGCACGGGCGGCGGGTTGTCCGCGACCGAGCGGTTGAGCAGGCTCATGAAGTGAAAGCGCGCATCGGCGCCCTGGCTCGCCGCCGCGCGGTCGCTGTCCGTGAACGTGTCGCCACGCACGGCCGCGCCTTGCGCCGCGAGGTCGACGGCCTGCTCGTGAAAATCGCGTGTCGCGAGCACGAGGCCGGCGTTCGCGTTCAGCGTCGATTCGATCCATGCGCGATCGCTGTCCGTCATCGTCTTCGACACGACCTTGATCCGGCCGTCGTCGGTCATGAAGTCGAACTGCGCATCGGCCAGATCCGGCCGCTTCGCGACGATGTCCTGCAGGCTCGTCGCGAGCGTATCGGTCACGCCACGCAGCTTCATCGACAAATCGCCCACCATCGACAACTGTTTCGTCATCCCCGCCTGCAGCGCTTCCGGATCGATTGCCCGGATGCCGATCGGCTTGTCTTGCCGGGCGCCGGACGTAGTCGGGTCCGTTGTCTGGCGCCCGTCGAGCGCCGCCTGCGCCATTTGCGCGAGCGTAAGGCCGCCCGCCGCCGTAACCGGTATCGTCATTGCCCTCTTTCTCTCTCGTTTTGAGCCTGTTTTTCCCTGTTTACGGACGGATTGCCGCGAAGTTAAGCGCACATGCCCACTCATATCAAAACTTTGTTTGATTCAAGCTAAAAAAGTTTGACACGAACATTTCACTGAGATAACTTTTGCGCAAGCTTCCGGAAAGCAATCCGGCCAGCGTGCCGACTCGCGTCGCGCTTTCCTGCCGTTGCAGCACCGCCGTTCGCAACATTTCCGCCTCTTCGCATCGTGCCGTTCCGTTTCATCCGAAACCTGAAGGGAGCCCGGGCATGCCCGCATTTGATTCGCACTCCTGCATTCGTAGCGAACCGCCGCACTGACGATTTCCGTTCGGGGCGATGCGCTCGCCTCGACGCCAGCCGGATGCGCGCCGCCTGACGTGCGCCGGCATCGGGCGAGATCCTCATCCGTCTCGCCCGCCGCTGTTGATGGTGCAGTTCCGCTTCATCCGACGCAGCACCCGGCCAGGCCGCAGGGGGCGTATCGCGAGCCGGCCGGTTCCAGACAATCACAAGAGACGAGGTCGATCCAATGAACATTCATCGAACCGGAATGCGGCGCGCATGGCTGCCCGCGCTCGTGGCAGCCGCGACGCTCGCCGCGTGCGGCGGCGACGACGGCGGCAGCGTGGCGGGCGCGTCAGCGCTCGCACAGGGCCAACAGGAGGGGGCCGCCGCCGCGGCCGACACATCCAATACGCAATCGCTCGCGTCGCGCTTTTCGCCGTCCGGCGTGCCGTACGCGAATCCGGCGAGCGGCGGACGCTACAAGCCGGTGATCAGCAACGGCCAGGTGCAGCCGTCGCTGTCGGGCGGCACGATCGAGGAGAACGCGTGGGTCGACACGCCAGTCGATTCCGACGGCGACGGCACGCGCGACCGCATCCACGTGCGCATCGTGCGGCCGTCCGAGACCGCGAACGGCGCGCGCACGCCCGTCATCGTGCTCGCCAGCCCGTATTACGCGGGGCTCGCCGACAGCCCCGACCACGACGTCGACGTCGAACTCGACGGCACGCCGCATCCGGCCGCGGCCGCCGGCGCCGCGGCATCGGCGTCCACGCGCATCCTGGCCGCCGCGCCGCAGTCGCGGATGCAGCAGCAGGTCGAGGCGGCTGCCGCCGGCCGCTCGTGGATCGAAGGCTACTTCGTGCCGCGCGGCTTCACGATCGTCTATGCGGATTCGCTCGGCACCGCCGGCTCGGACGGCTGCCCGACGATCCTGACACGCGACGAATCGGTCGCGATGGCGTCGGTGATCCGCTGGCTCGGCCGCGACGCCACCGCGAAGGACGCGAACGGCAAGACGGTCGTCGCGAACTGGTCGACCGGCCACGTCGGCATGTACGGCGTGTCGTACGACGGCACGCTGCCGAAGATGGTGGCGAGCCTGCGCACGCGCGGACTCGACGCGATCGTGCCGATCGCCGGGCTGTCGAACATGTACGGCTACTACCGCTCGGGCGGCCTCGTGCGCGCGCCGGAAGGCTATCAGGGCGAGGATGTCGACGTGTACATCAAGGCGCTGTTGACGAACGCGCATCCGGAGCGTTGCACGCACCTGATCGACGAAGCGCTGCAGCAGGAAGACCGCAAGACCGGCGACTATTCGCCGTTCTGGGCCGCACGCGACATCCCGACCGCGTTCGCGGTCGCGCCGGCGCTCGTCGCGCAGGGGCTGACCGACGACAACGTGCGCGTCGACCAGTCGACGTCGTGGTATCTGGCGATGCGACGCCAGGGCGTGCCGACCCAGTTGTGGCTGCATCGCCTGAAGCACACCGATCCGACCCGCGTGCCGGGAATGGCCGACGCATGGACCGCGGAGGTGAACCGGTGGTTCACGCGCTACCTGATCGGCTATGACAACGGCGTCGAGCAGGATCCGCGCGCGGTGATCGCGCAGACGGACGGCACGCTGCTGAAGGAGGCCGACTGGGCCGCGCGCCACGCGACGCCGGTCACCTACTTCGCGGGCGGCGACGGCGCGAGCACCGGCACGCTGCTGCGGCTGCCGAGCGGCGGCCCGCTCGCGCGCTTCACCGACGATGCGCGCATTCCCGCGCTCACGCTGGCGAATACGCCGACCGGCGAAAACCGCAGCCGCTTCGAGACCGCCCCGCTGACGGCCGCGGCACGCCTGTCCGGCGCCGCGACCGCACGCGTCAGGCTGACCTTCACGGGCGTCGCGAACGTGACGGCCTTGCTGGTCGACCGCGCGCCCGACGGCACGGCGACGATCGTTACGCGCGCCTGGACCGACCCGCGCAACCGGCTGTCCGACTGGGTGTCGCAACCCGTGCTGCCCGGCATGCCGTACGACCTGAAGCTGACGTTCATGCCGCGCGACTACAAGCTGGAAGCCGGCCACCGGCTGGGGCTCGTCGTCCTCTCCAGCGACTACGAGGCGACGCTGCGGCCGACGCCGGGCACGGGCCTGACGCTCGATCCGGCCGGCACGTCGGTGACGGTTCCGCTGGCTTCGCCGTCGACGGGCGCGTAATCGTGCGCCGGCTGCCGGCGTAGCCCACCGCCTCCCCCGCCTGCATGCCCGTCGATGCGGGCGGGGATCACTACATGAAGGGCGTGCCAGGCCGATCGTCGCGAAATCGTGCTGAGCGACGAGCACAACCCGTTCGGCTGGTTCGATCTCGATGCCGACAGGCCAGCGAACCCCCCGGATTTCTATCGGGAATGCTGCAAGCGGGCGGACTGATTCGATGCCGCCGCCCGGCGATCACACCGGCGTCAACACCGGCTGCCCCGCGAAATGCCGCGCCGCGTTGTCGAGAAACTGCCGCACCGAACGATCGAGCGCCTCGGGCGACCAGCCGCCCATGTGCGGCGTGAGCACGACGTTGTCGAGATCGATCAGCGCACGCGGCGGCTCCGGTTCCCCTTCGTACACGTCGAGCCCCGCGCCCGCGATGCGCCGTTCACGCAACGCGTCTGCCAAAGCAGCGGTATCGACAACACTGCCGCGCGACACGTTGACGAGAAAACCGCCGGGGCCGAGCGCATCGAGCACGGTGCGATCGATCAGATGCCGCGTGCCCGCACCGCCCGGCGTCGCGACGATCAGGAAATCGGCCCACTGCGCGAGCGCGTCGACCCGGTCGAAATAGCGGTACGGCACGGGCTTCTCCGACCGGTTGTGATAACCGATCTCGATGTCGAAGCCGGCCGCGCGACGCGCGCACTTCTCGCCGATCTTGCCGAGCCCCACGATGCCGAGCTTCTTGCCCGACACGTTCGGCGGCATCGACAGCCCGTCGCGCCACACGCCCGCGCGGGTTTTCGCATCGAGTTGCACGACGTTGCGCACCGCCGCGAGCAGCAGCGCGAACGCGTGATCGGCGACGCAATCGTCGTTGGTGCCGGCGCCCGTGACCACGGCAATGCCGCGCGCCTTCGCGTGCGCGACATCGATGTGCTCGTAGCCCGCGCCGAGCGCGCTGACGAACGTGAGCTGCGGCAGCCGGTCGATCTCGGCGGCGCTCAGCCCCGTGCTGCCGTTGGTCAGCACCGCGCGAATCGTGCTGCCGTGTTCGGCGATCGCGCGTTCGCGTGCATCGGGAGTCGGGGCATAGCGCACGTCGAACGACGCGGCGATCTCGCGATGCGCGTGGTCGCGCAATGCGATGAGGACCAGCAGCTCGGGCTTCATGTCAGCAAATGTCCGCAGTCGGGAATGAATTTCAGTGTAACAAGCCCGTACAACGGATGCGGGTTATCCCCACACCGGCTGTGGACACGCCGCCGCACGCGGTTTGCCAAAGCCCGCTCAGTCAAGTAACTTTCGGCGTACGCCCCCGTCCTGGAGATTGGCCCCGATGAAGCTCGCCCTGCCCGCCCGGATCCTGGGCCTCGTGTTCGCCGCCGCGATCGTCGCGCCCGGCGCGCATGCCGACACGCCCGTCGTGGTGTCGTCGAAGATCGACACCGAAGGCAACCTGCTCGGCAACCTCATTTCACAGGTGCTGAAGGCCCACGGCATTCCCGTCACCGAAAAGATCGCGCTCGGCACGACGC
>Ga0268257_1001668_pt1 | contig 18174 bp, 17 predicted proteins | sample AgamicAtPrz_FD_200249 | JGI IMG/M metagenome (GOLD analysis project Ga0268257, IMG submission 200249) | Agave microbial communities from Guanajuato, Mexico - At.P.rz (v2) (version 3) | ecosystem: Host-associated > Plants > Phyllosphere > Phylloplane/Leaf | place: Guanajuato, Mexico | collected... | reverse complement strand
GAAAACGCCGCCATCAACCAGCTGTTCGAGAAGCTCGAATGCCGCTATGCGCTGCGCGTGCTGTGGGCTTTGCGGGATGGTCATCCCCAGACCTTCCGACTGCTGCAAGACAGCGTGGGCGGCATCACTCCCAACACGCTGAACACCCGCATCAAGGAACTGCGCGAATGCGGCCTGCTCGAACATGGCAGCGACGGCTACACCGTGACCTTGACCGGACAAGATCTGCTCAAGCGCCTGTCCGACGTGCAGGCCTTTGCCAACCGCTGGGTTGCGGCGCGCGCCAAGAAGTAAACCTTGCCGCTGTTGCGGCCGGGGGACTGGCGGCAAGCGGACACCACTATCATCCAAGGGCCCCAAGCGAGCTTGGCCGGCCCTTTTTTCCATCGCCTTTTTCTGCTTTGTGCTGAAAGGAAATCCATCATGGCATTCAACACTACTGCCTCCGGCCTGCAATATGAAGACACCGTCGTTGGCGAAGGCACCGAAGCCAAGGCCGGTCAGAACGTGACCGTGCACTACACCGGCTGGCTCTACAACAATGGCGTGCAAGGCGCCAAGTTCGACTCCAGCAAGGACCGCAACGATCCTTTCGTCTTCCCCCTGGGCGCCGGCATGGTCATCAAGGGCTGGGACGAAGGCGTGCAAGGCATGAAGGTCGGCGGTCAGCGCACGCTGCTGATCCCAGCAGCCCTGGGCTATGGCGCACGCGGCGCCGGCGGAGTGATCCCCCCCAACGCCACGCTGAAGTTCGATGTGGAATTGCTGGCGGTCTGAGCCCCAGGCTCCGTCCACTAAAAAAGCGGCCCTGCGAGGCCGCTTTTTCTTTGGGAATGCCCTGCATCGGCAGGCAGCTTATGCATCGGCCTCAAACAGCGCCCTGTGCAGCGGCATATAGGCTTTGTCACCCGCCGCATCGCGTATGCGCGGCGCCAGCTCCACCAGTTGCTCATAGCCCATGGCAGCCTCCACGGCCAGATTCAGCCTGAAGCCCTTGAGCCCCAATGCACCCGTGATGGACACAGCCATGGGGTAGGCCTTCTGGTAGCGCTTCTGACCGACGCCTGACCCGAGCTCGGCCGGAGCCAGGGAGGGAGAGCCGCTCTCCGAAGCTGACGCTGCGGCGGAAGACTCCCTCGTGGCCAGCCAGCCTCTGTCGACCAGGGCCAGAATATCGTCCTTGACCACTCCCAGCGCCGAGGTCGCCTCCAGCACCTGCATCAGACTGCGTTGACCGTCAAACAGCAAAAAGGCCGAGCGCAGCCGCTGGCTCAGATCGGCATGGCGCTCCTTGAAGGCCTGCTGGCCCTCGGGTGTTTTGACTAAATACATCGCCCCCGCCCCTCTATGCATTGAATTGCTTTTAGACATGCAGAGTGGCAGCTGTGGCGGAGGCTGAAAAGCGGGTTTTCCTGCAAGCTAGCTCCGGATTGAGCCAGATCAGGCCCTGCAAAAAATTACCTGAAAACCATCTCAAGCCCTTCGTGAAAGAGCGCTGGAAGCTATCGAATCAAGAGTTCTTCCGAGCGCTTGATCGCCGCGGCTCCCACCAGCTGACCAGCAATATGGTGAGCAAGCCTGCCGGCACGCCAAACACACCGGCCGAGATGGGCTGAATGCCCCACCAGAGTGCCTCGCCGCGCAGTGCCGGAGGCAGCACACCCTGCAGACCCTGCACATGAGAAACCATGTAGTACACCGTCACGGCCAGGCCCAGCAACATGCCGGCCACCGCGCCGCGGCGCGTGGTGCCGCGCCAGAAGATGCCCAGCACCATGGCCGGCACAAAAGCCGAGCCGGCCAGCGAGAACGAGGCCGATACCATTGGAAGAATGTCCGAAGAGCGCCGGGCAGCCACAAATGCCGCCGACAGCGCTACCAGCAGCAATGCGAACTTGGAGAGAATCACACGCTGCTCGGGCGAGACACGCCGCTTGCGCGTATCCAGGCGCTGACGCTCCTGGAAGTAGAGGTCCCGCACCAAGGCATTGCTGATCGTCAGCAGCAGACCGTCGGCCGTGGACAATGCCGCCGCCAACCCGCCCGCCGCCACCAGACCGGAGAGCACATAAGGCATGCCGCCCAGCTCCGGCGTGGCCAGCATGATGAGGTCAGCCCCCATGCGGATTTCGCCGAACTGCAAGATGCCGTCGCCATTGATATCCTCGACGGCCAGCAACGAGCTGTCGACCCTGGACCACTGCGCTATCCAGTTGGGCAAGGCATCGAAATGCGTGCCCACAAGATTGCTCATGACCTCGAACTTGACCAACACGGCCAAGGCCGGTGCGCCAAGATACAGCAGACCAATAAAGAACAGCGACCAGGCCACCGAGGTACGCGCCGCCGACACCGATGGAACCGTGAAGTAGCGTGTCAGCAGATGCGGCAGCCCGGCCGTGCCGACCATCAGGCAGAACATCAGCGCCAGAAAATTGCGTCGGCTTTCCTCGTAGGCCTTGCGCTCGGCCGGCGAACCATCCGGATCCCCGGCAAAAGGCTGACTTTGCAGCGGCATGCCGCCCAGCGGCTTGGCCCGCTCATAGGCCTCGTGCAACTCGCGGCTCCAGAGTTCGCGTGCCGCCACCTCATCCTTGGGCATGGCGGCCAGCTCCCGGCTGGCGGTCATGATGGCGCCGATATTGCCGCTGCTGGTGCGCAGCTCGCGGATATGCTCGCTCAGGGCCTGGCGCTCGGCGGCCAGCACATTGGGCACATCGCGCAGCTTGGCCTGCAGCACCTGGGCGCGGGTGCGGTAGGCCTCCAGCACCGACTGCTCGGCCTCTGAGGACAGCAGCTGCTGCTCCATGGCGCCAATCTTGCCCAGTTGCTGGCTGTAGGCCAGCTGCGCCCAGGGGTTGCCCAGCTGCTTGTAGGCCAGCCAGGAAACCGGCAGCATGAAGGCCAGCAAGATGACCACGTATTGCGCCACCTGGGTCCAGGTGATCGCCCGCATGCCGCCCAGGAACGAGCACAGCAGCACGCCGCCCAGACCCAGCATGATGCCGATCTCGAACTGCACGCCGGTCAGGCGTGCGGCAATCAGCCCCACGCCATAGATCTGCGCCACCACATAGGTGAACGAACAGGTAATGGCGGCCAGTGCGGCAATGATGCGCGGCCAGCGCCCGCCATAGCGCGCCTGGAAGAAATCCGGCACGGTATAGAGATTCATGGCCCGCAGATAGGGGGCAATCAGCATGCCGACCAGGCAGAACCCGCCCGTCCATCCCAGCACATAGGCCAGCCCACCAGGCTGTGTGCCGGTCCCCGAAAAACCTTGCAGATAAAGCGCGCCGGAGAGACTGATGAACGAGGCTGCGCTCATCCAGTCGGCAGCAGCAGCCATGCCGTTGTAGAAAGGCGGAATTCGCCGGCCGGCGACGAAATACTCCTCGGCATCACTGGTGCGCGAATACACACCGATGGCCGCATACACCATCACCGTGGAAAACAGAAAGATAGGCCCGATCCAGTGCCGCGACAGCCCGCGCTCCTCGGCCCAGAGCATGGTCAGCAAAAAGGCCGCCGTTCCCAGCACATAGAGAAACAGAATGCGATGCAGCCGCCAGTGGTAGGCGCGGCTCAGAACGGGCCGCTCAGGCATGAGGGTCGGTTGCGGGGAGAGAGGCTTGGTGAGCCGCAGGCCGCTTGCGCGCTTCGTCACGCGCCTGTTGGCGTTCGAAATAATCCATGGCCACACAATAGACCACGATGATCAACAGGAACATCAGGACCGCCCCTTGGGCAGCCATCCAGTAGGCTACGGGCCAGTCCGGCATCAGCGCCTGGATATCACGCGCAAAGTAGCAGGTCCCAAATGAAGACACCACCCAGACGCTCAGCAGCAAGGCCTTGAGTCTCAGGTGGTGCGTATCGTGCAGATCCGGCGGGAAGGTCACCTCTACCGGATTGCCGAAAGCATCGAATGCCTGTCGCGGGACATCCGACGCGGTATCGTCATGCATAGGCGCGTGATGCGTCCGCACGGCGATGCGAAGGCTTATTCAGCCAGCTTCTGCCAGGTGGAGACCACGCTGTCAGGGTTCAGCGAGATGGAGGAGATGCCCTCATCGGCCAGCCACTTGGCGAAGTCGGGGTGGTCCGAAGGGCCCTGGCCGCAGATGCCCACATACTTGTTCTGATCGCGGCAGGCCTTGATGGCGCGAGCCAGCAGCTTCTTGACGGCGGGGTCGCGCTCGTCGAAGTCGGCGGCCAGCAGCTCCAGACCGGAGTCGCGATCCAGGCCCAGGGTCAGCTGGGTCAGGTCGTTGGAGCCCACGGAGAAGCCGTCGAAGTATTCGAGGAACTCCTCGGCCAGCACGGCGTTGGAAGGCACTTCGCACATCATGATCAGCTGCAGGCCGTTTTCGCCGCGCTTGAGGCCGTTTTCGGCCAGCAGCTCGGTCACGCGCTTGGCCTGGCCCAGGGTGCGCACGAAGGGGATCATGATCTTGACGTTGGTCAGACCCATGTCCTCACGCACGCGAAGCAGGGCTTCGCATTCCATCTTGAATGCTTCACCGAACTCGGCCGAGATGTAACGCGCTGCACCGCGGAAGCCCAGCATGGGGTTCTCTTCCTCGGGCTCGTAACGGCTTCCGCCGATCAGTTTGCGGTATTCGTTGGACTTGAAGTCGGACATGCGCACGATCACGGGCTTGGGCCAGAAAGCGGCGGCAATCGTTGCCACGCCTTCGGTCACCTTGTCCACGTAGAACGCACGGGGAGATGCATGGCCGCGGGCCACGGACTCGACGGCCTTCTTCAGATCGGCGTCAACGGCAGGGTAGTCCAGAATGGCCTTGGGGTGGACACCGATATTGTTGTTGATGATGAATTCCAGGCGGGCCAGACCCACGCCCTCGTTGGGCAACTGGGCAAAGTCGAAAGCCAGCTGAGGATTACCCACGTTCATCATGATCTTGGTCGGGATGCTGGGCATCTCGCCACGCTTGACCTCGGTCACTTCGGTTTCCAGCAGACCGTCATAGATCTTGCCGGTATCGCCTTCCGCGCAGGACACGGTAACCAGTGTTTCGGCCTTGAGCAGATCGGTTGCATTGCCGCAGCCCACAACGGCTGGGATGCCCAGCTCGCGTGCAATGATGGCGGCGTGGCAGGTACGGCCACCGCGGTTGGTGACGATGGCCGAAGCCTTCTTCATGACGGGCTCCCAGTTGGGGTCGGTCATGTCGGTCACCAGCACGTCGCCGGCCTGCACCTGATCCATCTGCGAGATGTCGGACACCAGGCGCACGGGGCCGGTACCGATCTTCTGACCGATGGCGCGGCCTTCGGCCAGCACGGTGCCCGTGCCCTTGAGCTTGTAGCGCAGCTCGGCCTGGCCCTTGGACTGGCTCTTCACGGTTTCAGGGCGCGCCTGCAGGATGTAGAGCTGGCCGTCGGTGCCGTCCTTGCCCCATTCGATATCCATGGGACGGCCGTAATGCTGCTCGATCACCAGGGCGTAATGCGCCAGTTGCTGCACTTCCTCGTCGGTCAGCGAATAGCGGTTGCGCAGCTCGTGGGCCACATCGGTGGTCTTGACCAGCTTGCCGTCGGCAGCCTTTTCCTCGGGCGTGGCAAAGATCATCTGGATCAGCTTGGAGCCCAGATTGCGACGGATCAGCGCCTTGTTACCAGCCTTGAGCATGGGCTTGTGCACATAGAACTCGTCGGGGTTCACGGCGCCCTGCACCACGGTCTCGCCCAGGCCGTAGCTGGAGGTGATGAAGACCACTTCCTCGAAACCGGATTCGGTGTCGATGGTGAACATCACGCCGGCAGCGCCCTTGTCGGAACGCACCATGCGCTGCACGCCGGCGGACAGGGCCACCACATCGTGCTCGAAGCCCTTGTGCACGCGGTAGGAGATGGCGCGGTCGTTGTAAAGCGACGCGAACACTTCCTTCATCTTGTGCAGCACGTCTTCGATGCCCACCACGTTCAGGAAGGTTTCCTGCTGGCCGGCAAACGATGCGTCGGGCAGGTCTTCTGCAGTGGCGGAAGAGCGCACGGCAAACGATGCCTCGGCATTGCCGCCTTGCAGACGGACAAATTCCTCACGGATGGCCTGTTCCAGATCGGCGGGGAAAGGCTGGCTTTCCACCATCGCGCGGATTTCAGCGCCGACAGCGGCCAGAGCGCGGACATCGTCCACGTCCAGGGCGGCCAGCTTGGCAGAGATCTTGCCAGCCAGACCTTCAAAGGCCAGGAACTCGCGGAAGGCATGGGCCGTGGTGGCAAAGCCGGTAGGCACGCGCACGCCCTGGGGCAGTTGCGAGATCATTTCGCCGAGCGAGGCGTTCTTGCCGCCTACGGACTCGACATCAGACATTCTCAGTTTTTCAAACGGAACGACCAGCGCGGTCGCTTCGAACAGTTGAGACATGGGGAGCTCCAAAGTTAAAAACCGGTACGCAGGCGGCGCTGGGCTGAATGGCCAGGGCACGCGAACCCATGCTGCTTGAATGCAGTGCTTTGCTGTTCTGGATATCGACCGTCAACGAGCATGGGCTTGAATTTGGGAATAATGGGCGCCATTGTAGGCTGAGCCAGCAAGCCTCGCGTGGCTCAAACCAGATTCAGAGTCCGGGACATGGCATTGCCTGCACAGGTCCCACCTAATAACAGCGCGCACCATGCATACCCATACAATTTTTGTCATTTCTGACGGCACAGGCATCACGGCAGAGACTTTCGGCACGGCTATCATGGCCCAGTTCGAGAGCAAGCCGCGCATCATTCGCGTGCCCTTTGTGGACTCCATGGACAAGGTGCACCAGGCCGTGCGCCAGATCAACCATGTGGCCGAGGTGGAGAAGCGCAAGCCCATCATCTTCACCACGCTGGTGAGCCAGGAGATGCTGGAATTCCTCGAAGCCAACTGCAAGGGCAAGCTGTTCGACATGTTCGGCACCTTTGTCCGGCCGCTGGAAGTGGAGCTGGGCCAGAAGTCGCTGCACCGCGTAGGCCGCTTTGCCGATATCAGCGAGAGCAAGGAATATCTGGAGCGCATGGAGGCCATCAACTACACGCTGGCCCATGATGACGGTCAGACCAATACCGATCTGACGGGTGCCGACGTGATCCTGGTGGGCGTGAGCCGCTCGGGCAAGACGCCCACCAGCCTGTATCTGGCCATGCAGTTCGGTCTCAAGGTCGCCAACTATCCGCTGATCCCCGAAGACTTCGACCGCAAGCAACTGCCGCCCGCCCTGGTTCCCTTCCGCGCCAAGCTGTTCGGTCTGACGATCGACCCTAACCGCCTCTCTGCCATCCGCAGCGAGCGCCGTCCGGACTCCAAATACGCCAGCCTGCAGAACTGCCGCTACGAGGTGGCCGAGGCCGAAGCCATGATGCGCAGAAGCGGCATCGAGTGGCTGTCCAGCACCACCAAGTCGATCGAAGAGATTGCCACCACCATCTTGCAGGAGGTGCTGCCGCAGCACCTGGGCCACTGAGGATAGACGTCACCCGGAAAGGCCCGACTTATCCGTCCGGGCCTTTCGACGGAGTCAAATGACCGGTGGCCTATTTTTTTCGCGCATCCAGCGGGCAGGTGTTCATACCCAGCAGCGGGTACAGCGGGCAGAAGCGCAGCAAGCCGGTGGCCAGGGGAATCAGCCCAAGCCATCCCCACCAGCCAATGATGCCCATCGCCGCCAGGACGATGAGGACCAGGCCCAAAGCGATACGAAGCATGCGGTCCGGACCGCCGACATTGAATTTCATGCTGACTCCCTACGTGGCAGGCACCCAAAGGGGGAATGCCTGATTCAATATATCGATAAATAGTATATTTTTTAATATATTGTTATCAAGCACCCCTAGCGCTGCAGCACACCACAAACACTGCTTTCTTGCGCCAGCGCAAACAGCCTGAACCGCAAGAACCGGCCGGCTCCAGGTGCACTTGCACCACATCAGTCTGGCAAGGGCCAGTTCAGCTGCGCCTGCTGCGGCAACACCTGCAGCAGATAGTCCACCAGCGCGCGGACCTTGGCGGGCACATATTGGCGATCCTTGAAGCAGGCGAAGAAGTCCAGCGGAACATCCTCGAACTGCAGCTGGCCCTTGCGCGCCGGCTTGAGTGCCAGCGGCACCAGCCGCCCTCTGCGCAGCTCCTCATGGACGATGAAGCTGCCGGCCCAGGCGATGCCGCCACCGGCAGCGGCGAACTCCACCAGGGCATCGATATCGCTGCCGATGGCCGCAATCTTCTGCTGCGGATCGGTGCGCTGGCCATCGCGCAGAAAGGGCCAGCGCATGATCCTGCCATCGCGCTCGCGCCGGTACAGCAAGCAGGCGTGCTCGAGCAGATCCTGCGCCGTCTGCGGTCGGCCGTGCTGCTGCAGATACTGGGGCGAGGCACACAGAATGCGCGGCGCCGAGGCCAGCAGCCGCACCGACATGCCGGGCTCCAGCACATCGCGGTAGCGCACGCTGATGTCCACGTCTTCCTTGAGCACGTCCACATGCCGGTCCGTGATCAGGAGCTCCAGCTCCAGCCGCGGATGCTGCGCGGTAAATGCAGGCAGCAGCGGCGCCAGCATATGGCGACCGAAGGCGGACATGCAGGCAATACGCAGGCGGCCTTGCAGCTCTCCATGAATCAGCGAGAGATCGGACTGGGCTTTTTCGAGCTCGTCGAGCACCGGCGCGACGCGCGCCAGATAGCGCTCGCCGGCCTCGGTCAAGGCCATGGACCGGGTGGTGCGGGTGATCAGGCGCGTGCCCAGCTCGCGCTCCAGCCGCGCGATGTTCTGGCTGGCGGCAGCGGGCGAAATGCCCAGCTGGCGCGCGGCCGAGGCGATGGAGCCGCCCTCCAGCGCTTTGACAAAGGTTTCTATGGCTCGCAGATTCGGCATGACTGCGAATGTATCCCCAATTGGATTCGAAAGATCTGCTTATGAGTGCAACAAGTCCCGGGCCTCTACCGCAGACCGCCTGTGGTACTTACAGTTCAGCCCTGTTTTCCATCCATGCATTCGGCCCGAACCGCTGACAGACCCTGCTCCCGCCGCGACAACGCGGAATGCATTTCCGACATCATTTTCATGAATTCCTCCACCAGCTCTTCCCCATCCAGACTTTCGACGCTCAAGCTGCACCGACGCTACACGCCGTTTGTCTTTGCATTTTTCATGGCCGGCATCATGGCCTTTCTGATGTGCTGCACCATCGTGGCGGCCAATACCGGCTTTGACAGCGGCTATGTGCGGCGCGTGTTCAGCGCCTATGCGCTGGCCATGCCGGTGGCGTTCTTCTGCGTGATGATGGTGCGGCCGCTAGTGCTCAAACTGGTTGCGCTGACGGTGCATACGCATTGACAGACAGTGACAGCTGGGTCGTTAGCTATTGAATCTGAAGCAGCTTGCGCATGACTGGCTTCAGAATTCAATTCAATCTGCTGAAATTTCAAACAGGTAAAGCGGTATCAGCTACAAAAATATATTGCAGCGCGCCGTCGCTGCTGCGCACCGGATCGCACTGCATGCCCCAGACCTGGCGCACCAGCGCAGGCTGCAGCACATCCAGCACCGCACCGTGATGTACTCCGGCATCGCCGCCCAGAACCAGCACATCGTCGGCATAGCGCAAGGCCAGGTTCAGATCGTGAATCACCGCCACCACGCCTGCGCCCTGCTGCCCCGCCCACTGGCGCAGCAGGCGCATGGCATGGTGCTGATGGGCAAGGTCGAGAGCAGCGGTGGGCTCGTCCAGCAGCAGCCAGCGCGCCGCGCCGTCGGCGGGCGGCTGCCAGATCTGTGCCAGCGCCCTGGCCAGATGGGTGCGCGCCCTCTCACCGCCCGATAGCGTGTTGATGCTGCGCTGCGCCAGATGATCGACCCCGGTCAACTCCATGGCCTGCGCCGGAATCTGCGCCTCACCGGCGCCGGGCTGATGACGATGCGGATAACGTCCCAGCTCCACCACCTCCTGGGCCGTGAAGTCAAAGGCCACGCTGCAATCCTGGGGCATGACGGAGCGACGCCGCGCCAGGCCCTCCACCGCATGCGCGGACAGCGCCTGCCCGTCGAGCAGAACCTGGCCCGATTGCGGCGCGCGCTCACCCACCAGCATGGACATCAGCGTGGACTTGCCGGCGCCGTTGGGGCCGAGGATGGCGGTAAAGCGCCCGGCCGGAATCCGCACATCCACCGTCGCCAGGCGCGGCCCCTTGGCTACGCCGACGCCCAGATGGCGGCATTCGAGGCAGGACAACCCTTGGTGCGCACTCATACCTTGCTCCTGAACTGGCGCAGCATGGCCAGAAACAGCGGCACACCGATAAACGCGGTGAGCACGCCCAGCGGCAGCTCGGCCGGCTTGACGATGGTGCGTGCCACAGCATCGGCGCTGACCACCAGCGCCGCCCCCAGCAGGGCCGACCCCGGCAGCACCACGCGATGATCGGGACCGGCAATCAGCCGCACCCAGTGCGGCGCTACCAGACCGATGAAGCCGATGATGCCGGTGGTCGCGGTCACCGCGCCCACGGCCAGCGCAGCCACCATCACGGCGCGGCGCTTGGTTTTCTCGACGGCCACGCCCAGCAGATTGGCCTGGGCTTCACCCAGGGCAATCGCATTCAGCGGCCTGGCCAGCGCCAGCGCCGCCGCCGCGCTGACCGCCACGGCCGCCCACACCAGGGCTACCGCACTCCAGCGCGAAGCGCCCAGGCTACCCAGCAGCCACATCTGCAGATTGCGCAGCTGCTCGTCCGTGGACACAAAACTCAGAAAGCCCAGTCCGGCACCGGCCAGCGCGTTGATGGCAATACCGGCCAGCAGCATCAGGCCGATGCGGGTCGTGCCCTGGACCTGACCCAGCACATAGACCACGGCGGTCACGGCCAGACCACCGCCAAAAGCCATGGCCACCAGGGCCCAGCTGCCCAGATGACGCGGCAGCCAGGGCAGATACATGCCGCCCAGCACGATGGTGATGCCGGCGGCCAGGGCCGCGCCGCTGCTCACGCCGATCAGTCCGGGGTCGGCCAGCGGATTGCGAAACAGCCCCTGCATCAACGCGCCGGCCAGCCCCAGCCCGGCGCCGGCCGCCACGCCCATGAGCAGTCGCGGCAGGCGGATATTGAGAAAGACCAGATGTTCGGGCCCGGTTTGCACATCGCCACCCCAAAGGCTGCGAATTCCGTCCCAGGCAATGCCGGGCAACTGCGCAGGCGCAATCGCATAGGCACCGCTGGCCGCGCCCCAGACCATGGCCAGCAGCACCAGCGCCAGGCCCAGCAGCAGCGTGGCACCGCGACTGAGCCGACCGGCCGGCGTGCGCCAGCGGGATGGAGTCGCGGACGCACCCGGCACGGGCTTGGCGCCCATGACACCAGTCAGCCCGCCCATCAGGCCACCCACTGCAGCGCGCGCATATGCAAAGCCTGCACGGCACTGGGCAGGCGCGGGCCAAAGCCCAGCAGGTGGCTGGCCTCCAGCGTCACCAGCGCCTTCTTGGCAAAGGCCGGCGTCAGGGCCAGCTCGGGCCGCTTCCAGAAGGCGGCCTCGCCGCCCAGAGCCTCGATGCCCTGCGTGGTGTTGATGATGACTTCGGGCGCGGCGCTGGCCATGGCTTCGGCAGTCAGGGGCTTGTAGCCGTCGAACTGATCGATGGCATTGACGCAGCCCGCGTACTGGATCAGCGCATTGGCTGCCGTGCCCTTGCCCGCCACTTGCGGACTGCCGCTATGCGAGAGCACAAACAGAACGCGCGGCTTGCGCTGGGCCTTGGCCACCTGGGCCTGCACACTGCTCCACTGCGCTTCGAGCTGGGCCAGCAGTTGGTCGGCCTCGGCCATGCGACCGGTTTCGCGGCCCACGACCTTGACCTTTTCCTGCACTTCGGCCCAGTTGTGCCTGGCCGCAACCAGCGATACACGCACGCCCGCCTGGCGGATCTGATCGAGCACCACGGGCGGACCGGCTTCGCTGGTTGCGATCACCGCATCGGGCTTGAGCGAGAGCAGACCTTCGGCCGAGAGCTGGCGCACATAGCCGACCTTGGCGGTTTTTTGCGCCGCTTCGGGAAACAGGCTGGTGGTATCGGTGCCCACCAGCAGGTTCTGGGCATTGAGCAGATAGACCACCTCGGTCAGTGCTCCGCTGAGCGACACCAGTCGCTTGGCTCCGGGTGCGGCAGCTGCAGAGGCGGCCTGCGCCAGCCCCGGCAAGGCCGTGCCCGCCACGCTCGCACCCAGCCACTGCAGACCCTGGCGCCGGGAAATGCGGGCCGTGCTCATGCAGCCTCCGCCACTGCCGCCTTGCGCTGCAGGCCGGCCACCAGATCGCGCCAGCCTTGCAGCTCGGGCTGACCGGGCTTGCGCTCGCCGAAGAACATGGCCATGTTGTTGCCTTCGGCATCAAAGGCCTCTACCGAAGTCACCACGCCATCGCTGGTGGGTTTCTGCACCACCCAGACATTGGCGATCAGATCGGTGCGCAGATGCAGGTTGAAGCCCTTGTCCAGCACATTGATCCAGCGCACACCATCCTTGCCGTCCATGGGCTGGATATTGCTCACGGGGCCGGTGTGGATCTGGATGCAGCCGCTGCTGCCCACAAACACCATGATGGAGACGCCATCCACCGCCGCATCGCCCAGCAGCTGTGCCACCGCGTCGGTGCTCAGGCGCTCGCAGTACTGGGGCACCAGACGGAAGGCCTGCTGGCGCTCGGCACCGAACCTGCGCAGCATCTCGAAGAACTCATGCGTGTCCTTCATAACGGTCCAGGCCTGGGTCAGCGCAGGCACGTCGATCTCGGCGTCGGCCTTGATCGCGGGCTTGGCCGCAGGCTCGCGGAACACATAGCCTGCCGACGGCTCGGCAAAGCGCTCGACCAGCGCATTCCAGGCCGCCATGTCCGTGGCCTCGCGCGCAAACACCTTGTGCACGGCACGACCGGCCGCATCATAGAACTGCAGGCTGCGCATGGCAGGACGGCCACCATTGGCGGACTCCTCGGTCACGGCAAAGCCGGCATGCCAGTGCATGAAGAACAGGCGCAGATCGATTTCCCGGCTCAGCGCCAGACCGACCGGCCCCTGGGCCGAGAGGTTCTGGTAGATGCCGTCTTTTTCATGCACGGTGGATTCGTTGCGCGTCAGCGCCATCACCGGGCCGCAGGCCTCCAGGGCCTTGAGGATGTCCAGCCATTCGGCGCGCAGCGGCAGCGCCTGCAGCGCGCGTTCATGCTCGCCGCCATGTGCGGCAATCACCGCGCCTTCGCTCAGCTGCAGGGCTTCGGCGGCATCCTTGGCGCGCAGACCTTGCAGGCGTTTCTGGGCAAATTGCTCACGAATCTGCACTGCGGTCATGGTCTGGATCTCGGGGGTAGTGATGGCGTTCATTGCAGGGTCTCCGGGCTGTGATGCCAGTGTGGTTGTGGGTTGGAAAACTCGTCGTCGGAACGAGGAGCCGAAGCCTGGGTTTCGACTTCGGAATCAGGCTCGGACTGGGCCAGCACCTGGGCCACGGTGGCCCAGCGCTGCCCCAGCCGCTGCAGAAAGTGACGCATGTCGTCAGAGCGCTCGCTGCCGTCCAGGCCTTCGGTCATGCGCACCAGCTGGTCCGCCACGCGCTGGGCCATGGGCGCACGGTGCACCGCACAGCAGCCCTGGCTGAAACCGGTCATCAACGCCAGCACCGTGGCCAGCTGGGCTTCGCCCTCGGTCAGCAGATATTCCTCATCGCGACTGCCAGAGGCACTCTGGGCATTGGCGGTGTTCTCATAAACAGACATGGCACACTCCCGCAGTTTTTGAGTCAAACAGATCTCAAGCGCTTACCAAACAAGCGCTTTCAGCTACAAAATCAGAAGTCCTGAACCAGGGACACACGCACATAGCGGCCGGCCTGGCTATAGGCGTCGGCAATCTGCGTGGTGTTGGTCAGGCTGCGCACATCGGACCAGCGCCAGTACTTCTTGTCGGTCAGGTTGTAGACGCCCACGTTCAGGCGGGTGCCGGGACGGATGCGCCATTGAGCGCTCAGATCCAGCACCGTGGCGCTGGGGCTGAGCCAGGCATTGGCCGCGGCATCTCCGGCCTTTTTGCCGGCCCAGTGCGAGGCGCTGAACTGCACGCCCACATTCGAGCGGTCGTAGCGCACGCCCAGCACCAGTTGCTGCGGCGAGATGGTGTCCACGGGCAGGTCGGTGCTCTTGTCCGTGCCCTTGGTGTAGCCATAGGCAGCATTGGTGCGCCAGTCGCCACCGGCAAACTTGCCCCAGTCGTAGTCGGCCTTGAGCTCGAAGCCGCTGATATGCACGCGATTCAGGTTGACGGACTGGAAGGTGGCCGGATTGTTGCGGTCACCATAGTTGCCGGAAACCAGCACCTGATCCTGGATGAAGTCCTTGTAGCGGCCCGTGAAGACTGCGGCATCAAGTCGCAGCGCATTCATGCGGCCACGCAGGCCCAGCTCGAAGGTATTGCTTTTTTCCGCCTTGAGATCGGGGTTGGGAATGCTGCGATAGAAGGCCAGCGGGTTCTCGAAGAAGGCATTCACCTGGCCTGCATTGGGCGCGCGGAAACCGGCGGCATAGTTGCCATAGACCGACCATGCATCGTTCATCTGGAACATGGCGCCCAGCTTTGGGGAGACGGCAGAGTCCGAATTGCTGACCACCGTGCCGCCAAAGCCCTGCTGCTTGGGCTTGATACTGTAGTGCTCGGCCCGCAATCCGGGCGTCAGGCTGAAAGCACCATAGTGCAGCTCGGCCTGGGCGAACAGTGCGCTCGAGGTTTCCGTGGTGTCGGGGAAGCGCTTGAGCGGAAAGCTCTCGCCTGCCGGTGGCGTGATGCCGTTCTGCTCGTTGACCACCTTGCCGCGCAGATAGTCGACGCCATAGCTGAACTTGCCGCTGAGGCCATTGCTCCAGCGCAGCGTCTTGCCAGCCTGGGCATGCAGTTGCAGCGCGTCCTCGTCATAGGTCACATCACGCTCGCGATAGGCCAAAGGCGGGGTGCGGGTTTCGGTCACGAACTCACGCGAACTCGTGCTTTGATAGCTGGCCATCAGCTTGAGCTCGTCGGCCAGTGCCGTATCCAGCTGCTGCCACTGCCCCTGCCAAGTAGCACGCCAGCGCTTCATCGAGGTATTCGACTTGGAATCCGTCACCGTGGCGCTGCGTGCCGACAGCAGGTCGTAGTCGGCTCGCTTGTCCACGCCCTCCAGGACGAACACATGTTTTTGCACCGCCGATGGTGTGTAGACCAGCTTGCCCAGCAAAGAATGGCTTTTGTCCGTTTCGGGGTTGGGCGTGGTGCGCAGAGCACCCACGCTGTTGTTACTGCCCATGTTTTCCAGCGCACTGGAGCGGCCTATGCCGGCCGACAGCAGCCAGCTCCATTCCTGGCTGGCACGGCCCGCCAGCGTCGCCCCCACGCGCTTGCCGTTGTCAGAGCCGTCATAGCTGGCCGAGACGCGACCGCCAATGGTCTTGCCGTCCTTGAGCAGATCGTCGGGCTGCACGGTAATGAAATTGACCAGGCCGCCCATGCCGTCCGAGCCATAGAGCGCGGGCACGGCACCGCGCAGGATTTCCACACGCTGTATCAGACCCAGATCCATGTAGTCACGGCCGAAGGCATTGGCGCTGAAGGTATAGCTGCGCGGCAGACGCACACCATCGACCAGCATCAGCACGCGGTTGCCTTCGAGGCCACGGATATTGAAGCCGCTGTTCTGGTCGCGCCCAGTCGGGGCGCCGGCCAACGTGAAACGCGCCGGGCTGCGCGGCACGGTCACATTGGGCAGCTTGCTCGCCAGCTCGCGGATATCGTTGATTTGCTCCTCTTCCATCTGCTTGGCATCGATGACGTCCACCGTCATGGGCAGGCTGTCGGCGTCTTGCTCGTCGCGCGAGGCACTGATGACCACATCGCGCAGCACTGGCGTGCTGCGGTCTGCGCGGGCCGCCGCGACCTGGACGGAATCGGAAGATTGCTGCTGGGCCTGGGCAGAGATGGCGGCGCAGGCCAGTGCGCAGGCCAGCGCCAGCGGACGGAGATTGGAGCTAGGCGCCAGCGAGGCGCGGGCGTGCAAAGCGGTGGCGGAAGCCATACCAGAAACCCTCTTTATTCATAGAAATTGAAAAGAGCTGGCTTCTGATAGGTACGTCAATGGCCACAGGTCGAAACGTCAGAGGCTTCGCGGCCTGTAGCTGGCACGGCATTGGCTGGCTGAATGGCGATCAGTATATGCGAATAATTCTCAACTGCAAATAACTTCGTTACAAAACGGGAATTGCGTCTGGGCGCATGGCTGCGGCTTGCACCTGTGTCTGTTTTCACCGGCCGCCGGTGTTGGCAAACCCGGTGTCATGAGCGTCAGAGCCCCTGACGATCCCGGCGGCAACACCACCCTTTTCACGGCCATTCAAAAGCAAAAAAGGACTGCCTAGGCAGTCCTTTTTTTGATAGCCATCATCGCTTTCCCTGCAAGCGATGAAGACTTTTTAGTTGCGAATCAGATGATCAAAGGCCGAAAGGGCTGCGGTGGCACCGCCACCAGCGGCAATGACGATCTGCTTGTAAGGCACGGTGGTGCAATCGCCGGCGGCAAACACCCCGGGCAGATTGGTCTGCCCCTTGGCATCCACAATGATTTCGCCGAACTTGCTCAGCTCCACCGAGCCCTTGAGCCATTCGGTGTTCGGCACCAGACCGATCTGCACAAACACGCCTTCCAGCTCCACATGGTGCTCGGTGCCCGTTGCCCTGTCCTTGTAGCTCAGGCCGTTGACCTTGCCGTTGGCACCGGTGATCTCGGTGGTCTGGGCATTGGTGATCACCGTCACATTGGGCAGGCTGTGCAGCTTCTTGACCAGCACGGCATCGGCCTTGAGCTGATCGGCGAACTCCACCACCGTCACATGGGCCACCAGACCCGCCAGGTCAATCGCAGCTTCGATGCCGGAGTTGCCGCCGCCGATGACCGCCACGCGCTTGCCCTTGAACAGCGGACCGTCGCAGTGCGGGCAGTAGGCCACGCCCTTGTTCTTGTACTCGGCTTCGCCGGGCACGTTCACGTTGCGCCAGCGCGCACCGGTGGACAGGATCACGGTCTTGGCCTTGAGCGAGCCGCCATTGGCCATTTGCACTTCCACCAGACCGCCGGGCTGCGCTGCGGGAATCAGCTTCTCGGCGCGCTGCAGGTTCATGATGTCCACGTCATAGGCGCGAGTGTGGGCTTCCAGGGCCGCAGCGAACTTGGGGCCGTCGGTCTCCAGCACGGAGATGTAGTTCTCGATCGCCAGCGTGTCGTTGACCTGACCGCCGAAGCGCTCGGCCGCCACGCCGGTACGAATGCCCTTGCGAGCTGCGTACACGGCGGCTGCAGCGCCAGCAGGGCCGCCGCCGATGATCAGCACGTCGAAGGCTTCCTTGGCCGACAGCTTGGCGGCGTCACGCGAGGCGGCACCGGTGTCCAGCTTGGCCACGATTTCCTCGATGGTCATGCGGCCGGAGCCGAACACGCTGCCGTTCATGAACACCATGGGCACGGCCATGATTTCGCGCTCGGTCACTTCCTTCTGGAAGGCGCCGCCTTCGATCACCGTGGTCTTGACCTTGGGGTTGAGAATCGCCATCAGCGACAGTGCCTGAACCACATCGGGGCAGTTGTGGCAGCTCAGGCTCATGTAGACCTCGAAGTTGAAGTCGCCATCGAGCGCCTTGATCTGGTCGATCACGTCCTGCTCCACCTTGGGAGGATGGCCGCCCGTCCACAGCAGGGCCAGCACCAGCGAGGTGAATTCATGGCCCAGAGGCAGACCAGCAAAGCGCAGCTGGGTGGCCGTGCCCTGACGCTGCAGCGTGAACGAAGGCTTGCGGGCGTCGCTGCCGTCAGTGCGCAGGGAAATCTTGTCGCTACGCAGGGACTGGATGGTTTTCAGCAGATCGTGCATCTGTGCACTGGTCTCGCTGTCATCCAGAGAAGCCACCAGCTCAAACGGCTGCTGCACGCGTTCCAGGTAGGCGGCGAGTTGGGCTTTGAGTTGATCGTCAAGCATGGTGGATTCCTTTGAATTTAGAGTTGTTGATGCAATGCAGCAAAGTGCTTTTGAAGCCTTTGCCCGCCCATGAAAGCAAAAACTGGGCGAAAAAAAGCCGGACGGACGGGCAGCACGCGCCTGAACGTCGTCCGGCTTT
>Ga0268257_1001667_pt1 | contig 18182 bp, 16 predicted proteins | sample AgamicAtPrz_FD_200249 | JGI IMG/M metagenome (GOLD analysis project Ga0268257, IMG submission 200249) | Agave microbial communities from Guanajuato, Mexico - At.P.rz (v2) (version 3) | ecosystem: Host-associated > Plants > Phyllosphere > Phylloplane/Leaf | place: Guanajuato, Mexico | collected... | reverse complement strand
TCTGGGTCATCGTCTGGTCGGTGGCCGGCGGCGTGGCTCTGGTCGTCGGCATCATCTGGGGCAGCAAGCTGGGCGTTCAGTATTCGCTGTCGCTGGTGGCCCTGAAAGCTTTGCCCGTGGTGATTCTGGGCGGCCTGACCTCGCTGCCCGGCGCCATCATCGGCGGTCTGATCATCGGCGTGGGCGAGAAGCTCTCCGAGGTCTATATCGGCCCCATGGTGGGCGGCGGCATCGAGACCTGGTTTGCCTATGGTCTGGCCCTTTGCTTCCTGCTGGTACGGCCCCAGGGTCTGTTCGGCGACAAAATCATTGACCGCGTTTAAGGCCGGAGGACTGACAGATGTTTTATCGTGAAAACGGCCAGTTCAAGACCAGCTATGCGGCAGACCAGCAGATCTTTGGCGTCGCCCAGGACCGCTGGGTCATCTTGCTGATCCTGGCCTTTGCCTTCCTGGCCATCCCCTTCATTGCCAGCGACTACACCTTCCAGGCGATTCTGATTCCCTTTGTCATCATGTCGCTGGCGGCGCTGGGTCTCAACATCCTCGTCGGCTACTGCGGCCAGATTTCACTGGGCACGGCCGCCTTCATGGCCGTTGGAGCCTATGCGGCCTACAACCTCCAGGCCCGCATCGAAGGCATGCCCTTGCTGGTGGCGCTGATCGGCGGCGGCCTGGTGGCCATGGTGTTCGGCGTGGTGTTCGGTCTGCCCAGCCTGCGCATTCGCGGCCTGTATCTGGCCGTGGCCACTCTGGCCGCCCAGTTCTTTGTGGACTGGCTGGCGACCCGTGCGGCCTGGGTGACGAACAACTCCTCGTCCGGCTCCGTCAGCGCCAAGCCGCTGGCCATTCTGGGCTGGGCCATCGACACGCCCATGGAGAAATACCTGCTCTGCCTGGCAATCCTTTGCCTGCTCGGCCTGGCCGCCAAGAATCTGGTGCGCAGCTCGGTAGGACGTGAATGGATGGCCATGCGCGACATGGACGTGGCGGCTGCCGTGATCGGCATCCGCCCCACCTACGCCAAGCTCTCGGCCTTTGCCGTGAGCAGCTTCATCGTCGGCGTGGCCGGTGCGCTCTGGGGCTTTGTCCACCTGGGTGCCTGGGAACCCGCTGCCTTCAGCCTGGATCGTTCGCTGCAGCTTCTGTTCATGATCATCATCGGCGGCCTGGGCTCTGTGGTGGGCAGCATCTTCGGCGCCGCCTTCTTCGTGCTGCTGCCCCTGCTGCTCAACCAGGTGCCCCACTGGCTTGGGCTGCCACTGTCCACGGCCACGGCGACCTATCTCGAGCACATGATTTTTGGTGCACTCATCGTGTTCTTCCTGATTGTGGAACCCCACGGATTGGCCAAGCTCTGGGCCACGGCTCGTCAGAAGCTGCGTGTCTGGCCGTTCCCACATTGAGCATGAAGCATCTGCTGAAACGCTGCGAGCCGGCACCCTTGTTCGATGCCGCGCAGCGAGTCATGCAGGTTCATGGACCGTTGAGCTACCTCAGTATTCTTTTCTTCAAGACACCGCAGAGTGCCTGCAACCGGGACAGCGTCCCATACAACCCAAGGAGACAGTCGATGATGTTCAAGAAAGTTGCGATTGCTGCCGCTGCTGTTGCTGCAGGCATGGGAGCCTTGATGGCTTCGCCGGCGGCTCAGGCTCAGGAGCAGTTTGTGCCCCTGCTGGTGTATCGCACAGGCCAGTTCGCGCCCCTGGGCATTCCATGGGCAGACGGCAAGCAGGATTACCTCAAGCTGGTCAACGCCAAGGGCGGCATCAACGGCGTGAAGATCAAGTTCGAGGAATGCGAAACCGCCTACGACACGGCCAAGGGCGTGGAATGCTACGAGCGCCTGAAGAACAAGGACGGCGGCGCCTCAGGCTTTGACACCCAGTCCACCGGCATCACCTTTGCCGTGACCGACAAGGCTCCTGGGGACAAGGTGCCGGTGGTCACACCGGGCTACGGCCTGTCCCAGTCCGTGGACGGCAAGGTCTTCGAGTGGAACTTCCCGCTGCTGGGCAACTACTGGACCGCCGCCGACTCCATCGTGCAGGACATCCTGAAGAAGGAAAAAGGCAGCCTCAAGGGCAAGAAGATTGCCCTCGTCTATCACGACTCGCCTTATGGCAAGGAGCCGATTCCGCTGCTGGAAAAGCGCGCTGCCAAGGAAGGTTTCGAGCTGATCAAGCTGCCCGTGACCGCCCCCGGTGTGGAACAGAAATCCACCTGGCTGCAGATTCGCCAGAACCGCCCCGACTATGTGCTGCTGTGGTCGGCCGGCGTGATGACGCCCACGGCCGTGCGTGAAGCACAGGCCACGGGCTACCCGCGCGAGAAGATGTATGCCGTGTGGTGGGGCGGCTCCGACCATGACGTCAAGGACATCGGTGCCGGCGCCAAGGGCTACAACACGGTGACCATCCACAACACGGCCGAAAGCGACAAGGTGCATGGCGACATCAAGTCCATGCTCTACGACAAGGGTCAGGGCACTGCCAAGGACGCCAAGGAGCTGGGGCAGCTGGCACATACCCGCGGCATGGTGATCTCCATGCTGCAGGTCGAAGCCATCCGCACCGCACAGGAGAAGTTCGGCAAGGGCAAGGTCATGACACCCGAACAGGTGCGCTGGGGCCTGGAGAACCTGAACATGACCCAGGAACGCCTGAACGAGCTGGGCTTCGGCAAGATCATCCGCCCCTTCAAGACCAGCTGCGAAAACCACCTGGGCGCCGACTGGGCGCGTATTGCCACTTGGGACGGCGCCAAGTTCAAGGTGACTTCCGACTGGTACCAGGCCGACAAGTCCATGGTCGATCCGCTCTACAAGGAGTTCGCGGACAAGTACGCCAAGGAAAAGAACGTCAAGGTAAGGACCTGCACTCCCTGAGTGCGGTTCGCGCCTTCCCCCTCACTGGCGCCTAGCGCCTGAGGGGGCGACATCCCCGCTGCGAGGCAAGCGGCCGGCATCGGCCCTGCCTGATGTCTCTGACCAAGGCTCGCCTCGCCGCAACCGGATTAAAAATCAGCCTCAATCGCTTACCTACAAAGCGCTTGCAGCTATCTATTTTGAGTTACCAGGTGACCGCATGACCGATAACGCGCACACAGTTTCCACTTCCCCTCAGGCCACGCCCCTGGTGGAAGTCAATGGCATCGAGGTCATCTACAACCATGTGATCCTGGTGCTCAAGGGCGTCTCTCTGCAGGTGCCGCACCAGAGCATCGTGGCCCTGCTGGGTGGCAACGGCGCGGGCAAGACAACCACGCTGCGCGCCATCTCCAATCTGCTCAAGGGTGAACGCGGTGAAGTCACCAAGGGCGGCATCACTCTGGAGGGCGAGCAAATCGCCAACCTCTCGCCGGCCGAACTCGTTAAGCGTGGCGTGGTACAGGTCATGGAAGGGCGTCACTGCTTTGCCCACCTGACGATCGAGGAGAACCTGCTCACCGGCAGCTACACGCGCACCGACAAGGGCGAGATTGCCGCCAATCTCGAGAAGGTCTACAACTACTTCCCGCGCCTCAAGACCCGGCGCACCAGCCAGGCCGCCTACACCTCGGGCGGCGAACAGCAGATGTGCGCCATCGGCCGCGCGCTGATGAGCAACCCGCGCATGGTGCTGCTCGACGAGCCCTCCATGGGCCTGGCCCCGCAGATCGTGGATGAGGTATTCCACATCGTCAAAGACCTCAACAGCAAAGAAAAAGTCACCTTCCTGCTGGCCGAGCAGAACACCAACATGGCGCTCAAGTACGCCGACTACGGCTACATCATGGAGAGCGGACGCATCGTCATGGACGGCTCCGCCAAGGATCTGGCCAGCAACGAGGACGTCAAGGAGTTCTACCTGGGCGTGGGCGGCGGCGAACGCAAGAGCTTCAAGGACGTGAAAAGCTACAAGCGCCGCAAGCGCTGGCTGGCCTGAAAAACTCCCCCTGAGCGGTTTCGCCACTTCCCCCAGAGGGGACGAGAACCTCGCCGCGAGGCGGCGGGGCCGCCAAGGCTCTTGCTCGTTGCCTCTTTCATGGATTTCGCCAGTTTCAAAGGCTACACCCTTACCGCTTGAATTTTCCCTACAGGATTTGCCATGAGTGACTTCTACGACTCCCTGGAAATACGCAGCCCTGATGAGCGCGAAGCGACATTGATGGCTGCATTGCCCGCGCAGATCGCCCATGCCCAGCAGCGCTCGGCTGCGTTTGCCGAGATCCTCAAGGGCGTGGATGCGACAAGCATCACGAACCGCAGCGCACTGGCCCAGCTGCCTGTCACCCGCAAGAGCGAACTGCTGGAACGCCAGGCCGCGCTGCGCCCGCGCCAGATCTTCGGAGGCTTCAATGCCATTGGCCTGGGCCACGACATGCCCAGACTGTTTGCAAGCCCCGGCCCCATCTACGAACCCGAAAGCCGTCGCACCGATTACTGGCGCATGGCCCGCTCCATGTACGCGGCAGGCTTCCGATCGGGCGAGCTGGTGCACAACTGCTTCAGCTATCACTTTGTGCCCGCAGGCTCGATGATGGAAACCGGAGCCCAGGCCCTTGGCTGCACGGTGTTTGCGGGCGGCACGGGCCAGACCGAGCAGCAGGTGCAGGCCATGGCCGATCTGCGACCAGCCGCCTATGTGGGCACGCCCAGCTTTCTGAAAATCATTGTGGAAAAAGCCCAGGAGATGGGGGTGAAGCTGCCCAGCCTGACCAAGGCCATGGTCAGCGGAGAAGCCTTCCCGCCCTCGCTCAGCCAATGGATGCGCGAACATGGCATCGATGCCTACCAGAGCTATGGCACCGCTGATCTGGGCCTGATTGCCTATGAAACCAGCGCCCGCGAAGGCCTGGTGCTGGACGAAGGCGTGATCGTGGAGATCGTGCGTCCTGGCACCGGCGACCCCGTGGCCGAAGGCGAGGTGGGCGAGCTGGTAATCACCACGCTCAACCCCGACTATCCGCTGATCCGCTTCGGCACGGGCGACCTCTCGGCCTATCTGCCGGGAACCTGCCCTACGGGCCGCACCAATGCCCGCATCAAGGGCTGGATGGGCCGCGCCGACCAGACCACCAAGGTCCGCGGCATGTTCGTGCATGCCAAACAGGTGGCCGAGGTCGTCAAGCGCTTCCCGCAGATCGCCAGGGCCAGACTGGTGGTGACGGGCGAGATGGCCAACGACCAGATGCAGCTGCTCGTGGAAACCACGGAGACCTCGCCGGGCTTTGCCTTGCAGGTGATCGATGCCTTGCGAGAGGTCACCAAGCTTCGCGGCGAGGTACAGATGGTGGCCCCCGGCAGCCTGCCCAACGACGGCAAGGTGATCGAGGACGCACGCTCCTACCAATGAAGCCCCGCAGAGCGGCTGACAGCCGGCTCTGCGGCCGTCAGGCTTTTGCGCGACGGCTACGGCTTGATGCAAAACTCCGCCGCAGCTGTCGCCAATTCGCGACACCTCACCGGCTTGCTTTAGCGCAAATGCAATGTGATCCCCCGCTCCATCAAGGGATAACACTTAGAAAATAACAAAAACCCCACAGATTAGCGCTCCCTAGAATCCGGCTTTACGTCACGACAAGCCAACCGTCCTGGTCTGCTTGCACATTATTTTTAGGGAGACACTGTGAAAACTATTTTCAAGATCGCCACCATCGCTCTGGCCGCCACCGCCGCCATCAGCAGCCATGCCGACAGCTACCCAGCAGCTGGCAAGACGATCACGATCATCGTGCCTTTCACGGCAGGCGGCCCCACCGACAAGGTGGCACGCGACCTCGCCGAATCCATGCGCAAGCAGCTGAACAACGCCACCATCGTGATCGACAACGCCGACGGTGCCGGCAGCACGATTGGCACGGCCAAGGCCGCACGTGCACGCAATGACGGCTACACGCTGCTGCTCACGCATATCGGCATGTCCACCATCCCGACGTTGTACCGCAAGCTGTCCTTCAACGTGCTCACCGACTTTGAGTACGCCGGCATCATCAACGATGTGCCCATGACACTGATCGGCCGCCCCACCCTGCCCGCCAAGAACTTCGCCGAAGTCAAGGACTGGGTCAGCAAGAACCAGGGCAAGGTGAATCTGGCCAACGCCGGCGTGGGCTCCGCCTCGCACCTGTGCGGCCTGATGTTCCAGGCCTCGCTGCAACAGGATATGACGCCTGTGCCCTACAAGGGTGCGGCTCCTGCGATTGCCGACCTGATGGGCAACCAGGTGGACCTGCTGTGCGACCAGACCACCAACACCACTTCGCAGATTGCCGCCAAGAAGGTTCAGGCCTATGCCGTGACCACGGCCAAGTCGCTGACCACGCCTGCACTCAAGGACCTGCCTACGCTCCAGTCCCTGGGCCTGAAGGACTTCAACGTGACCATCTGGCACGGTCTGTACGCACCCAAGGGCACGCCTGCCGATGTGGTGCAGAAGATCAACGAGGCCATGAAGGCTTCGCTCAAGGACCCCGAGTTCATCAAGCGCCAGGAAGCCCTGGGTGCCGTGATTGCCACGGATGACCGCACCAACCCTGCCGGCCACAAGAAGTTTGTCGAATCCGAAATCGCCAAGTGGGGCAAGGTCATCAAGGCCGCCGGCATCTACGCCGACTGATAGGGCGCGAGCTCGTCAAAACAAAAAAGCCTGCATCTGCAGGCTTTTTTGTTGGGGCGGCCGGAAGGTGGCGGGACTTACCAGGTCACTTCCTTGCCATCGGCCGCGCTGCGCCTGAGCATGTCGACAAAAGGCACGATGCGCTGGCCCAGGGCCACGCTGTCCTGGCTTGCAGGCGCCGCATCCTCATCCTGCGCGTCATCCTCCGGCTGCTTGCGCCTGGCGGCCTCTTCGGCAGCAGCAGCCTCCAGCGCAGCAATTGCGGCCGGAATCTGCTCCACGGTGATGATGCCGTGCACCTCGTCGGGCGACTTGCCGATGATTTCCAGCAGCTTGCGGCCGTTGGCGTCCAGCATGATGAGGTCTGCCGTGGCACGCGATTTGAATTTGTAGGGCATGAGCGGTTCCTTCAACGGTAGATGTATTCGCGGTTAAAAGGATAGCCGCTCTGGGCACCGGTCATCGCGCCGCTGCGCAGATCGCCATCGGGTTTGCAGCACAGCATCTGATGCAGCGCAATCCAGCCATGCTCGAAGCCCATGGCCGACCCCGCCAGATAGAGGCGGTAGGCACGCAGCGCCTTGACGGCTTTCTCCTCGTCATACTGTGCCTGCAAAAGGGCCTGTGCCTCGCCCAGCCGGGCCTCCAGCGCATCCGACCAGGCCCAGAGCGTGCGCGCATAGTGCGGGCGCAGGTTCTCGGTGTCCACCATCTCCAGCCCGCTGGCAGCCAGGTCATGCAGCACGCGGCTGACATGCATGAGCTCGCCACCGGGAAAGATGTAGCGGTTGATGAACTCGCCCATGCCGGCGCCCAGCTCCACATTGCTGACCCCGCCCGCCGTGATGCCGTGGACCAGGGCCAGTCCGCCGGGCCTGAGCATGGAGTAAATGGTGTCGAAGTATTCCTGCAGATTGGCGCTGCCCACATGCTCGAACATGCCGACCGAGCCGATCTTGTCGAACGGCTCCACATCACCCATCTGCCGGTAGTCGCGCAGCTCGACCTGAACCTTGCCCTGCAGACCCTTCTCTGCAATCAGGCGCTGCACATGGTCGAACTGGTTGCGCGACAGCGTGATGCCATGGGCCTGAACATCGTAATGCTCTGCCGCCCAGAAGATCAGCCCACCCCATCCGGAGCCGATGTCCCAGAAGCGCTCGCCAGGCTGGAGCTTGAGCTTTTTGCAGATGTGATCGAGCTTGGCCTCCTGCGCCTGGGCCAGACTCATGCCCTGCTCCTTGTAGTAGGCACAGGAATAGACGCGGCGCGGATCCAGCCACAGCGCGTAGAAGTCGTCGGAGAGATCGTAGTGAAACTGAATCTGCTCGGCATCGCGCGTCAGCGTGTGCATGGCCAGTGACCTAGCCTTGGAGACCGTCTGCCCCAGCCATGAGGGCGCGTGGCTGACCGGATCGCCGCGCAGCAGCCCGGCCGCAGCAGCCATGATGTCGCGGGAGCTGCCCTTGACCTCCACCCACCCCTCGACGATGGCCGAGCCGATCGAGCCGATCTGGCCGTCCAGCAGCGCCGCCAGAGCCTTGGGGGAGCGGAAAATGAGCTGCACCGCACTGTGTTCAGACCCGATGCGCTCGCCCGATGGAAGTTCTACCGATGCCGTCACAGGAAGTCTTGCTAGCAGCGGCTCCAATGTGCTCAACAGGTTTTTCATGAAAACCATTGTTCACATCGACTATGGCAGGGTCAAGACGGGAAACTTCTCCAAACCCCAAACGGCCCTGGGTCTGACAAGACCTCAGTTGCTGACCTGCATCAGCCTTTCGTAGGCTTTGAGAGTGCCGGGGGCCACGGACTGCAGCACCTGCTCATAGGCCGTCTTGTGCCGCGCCAGCAAGCGCATGGATGCAACGGTGCGGCTGCGGCAGAACCAGTGGCAAGTGTGTTGCATCAGCATCAGCTCGGCCGTCATGGTGAAGGCACGGCGCTTGCGCTCTTCCTCGTCGGCCGCATCACCCACGCGGGCAGCCGCCAGTGCCTGGGCGTGCAGCTTCATGGCCTCGCGCACATCCATGGTGGCCGAAGGCAGAACGCGGGTCATATAGGGCAGCGCCAGCGGCAGGGTGCTGGCACGTGTCTGCTCGGCCGGCAAGGTGGCGAACTCTTCCGCAAAGCGCTGAAACTGGCTCACCAGGCTGCTCTCGGTATTAGCCAGCACGGGCCAGATCTGTTCACGTCGCTGGGCATCCTTCTCGCCGATGACCCGCAGATACCCTTCCATCAGGTTGGCCATGAGCTTCTCGATCTGAAAGCGTGCCAGGTGCTGGGCCAGAAGCTGGGTGTGCTGGCGCTGCTCCTGCTTCTTGAGCACGTAGAGCACGGTGGTGACAATGATGGCGAGCGTTAGAAAATCCATGAAGCGAAACCAGACAGGCGGACAAGCGCAATGAGAAAAAGGATGAGTGTAGTCAGCCTGAGGGCTTTGCTGGGAATTAGCGTCGCAATTGCAGGCCTGACGGGTTGCAGCAGCGCCGGCTATTACTGGCAGGGCTTCAAGGGCCAGATGCAGATTCTTCAGGCCGCGCGGCCCGTCGAAGACTGGCTGAGCGAAGACAGCACCTCTGCGGCGCTGCGCCAGCGCCTGCAGACCGCACAGCAGATGCGCCGCTTTGCCAGCCAGGAGCTGGCCCTGCCCGACAACGCCAGCTACACCCGCTATGCCCAGCTGCAACGTCCATTTGCAGTCTGGAACGTGGTGGCAGCCCCGGCCTACAGCCTGGAGATGCACCAGTGGTGCTTTCCCATCACCGGCTGCATTGCCTACCGAGGCTATTTCAGCAAGGAAGGCGCGCAGGCAGAAGCGCTCAGGCTTCAGGCCCAAGGGCTGGATACCAGCGTCTATGGTGTGCCGGCCTACTCAACGCTTGGCTATCTGAACTGGCTGGGCGGCGACCCCCTCCTCAGCACCTTCACCTCCTGGCAGGAAGGAGACTTCGCCGGTCTGCTGTTCCACGAGCTGGCCCACCAGCTGCTGTATGTGAAGAACGACACGGCCTTCAACGAGTCCTTTGCCACCACGGTGGAACGCATGGCCACGCCTTTATGGCTGCAGGGCCATGCCAGCGCCGCCACACAACAACGCTGGCAGCAAGGCCTGCAGCGACGCGAGCACTGGCAGCAGCTGACACGTGAGACCCGCCAACGCCTGCAACAGGTCTACGAGACGGAAGGCACCCGGCCGGTTGATGCACAATCGCTGCCCGCCATCAAAAGCAAGGTCTTTGAAGAATTTCGCAGCACTTATGCACAGCTCAGAGCGCAATGGATCGCCACTGACGAGCCCCTGCTGACCAGCCCAGCCCTGCGCGAGCAGTATGAGCGGCGCCTGGCCCAGACCGATGAATGGGTGGCGCAGGCCAATAACGCCAGCTTCGGTGCCCTGGCTGCCTACGATGACTGGGTCCCTGCCATGACCAGCTGGTGGCTGAAGCTGCGCGGCGATGGCACGGCCACGCGAGAAACCTGGCGCAGCTTCTATGCGCAGATGCGCGGTCTGTCGGTCCTGCCCGCTGAAGAACGCAAGCTGCGGCTATGTGCCCAATGGGGAGAAACGGCGAAAACAGCGGCTCAGTGCCAATAAACACTTCAGACTGACATAAAACAATTATTTACAAGGGTTAACCATGTAGGAGGCTTCAGCGCTTTTTAAGAAAGTCCCGCCAGACTTATCCGATACCTTTTTTTTGCCGTCTGCCGTGGCTACCCAAGACTCTGTTTCTGCACCCTTTTTCAAGGGGCTTTTTCAACCTCGCACCCCTCAGTTCATCGCTCTGGCATTGGCCATATGGCTGACGCTGACCGCCAACTGGGCCCTGTGGCTGCGCCTGCCCTCTCTGGATGGCTATCAAGGCAGCCTGCTCATGCTGGCCATGCGGGTTGCGCCGCTGGTGCTGGGCGCCAGCCTGTTGCTGACCTCCTTGTTCGCCTGGCCGCGCTTTACCAAGCCGTTCTGGGTTGCACTGCTGCTGGTGGCTGCCAGCTCCCAGTACTTCATGGTCAGCTACGGCACCGTGATGGACAAGGGCATGATCCACAACATTCTGCAGACCGATGCCCGCGAAAGCTCGGACCTTTTCAGCATCAAGCTGCTGGCCGAGGTGCTGATCATCGCCGTACTGCCTGCCATCTGGCTGTGGAAAACCCCGCTCAAACGCGCCAGCAGCGCCTGGCGCAATATGCTGCGCACCGCCTTGCTGCTGCTGGGCGGCGTTGCCCTGATAGCCGCCTCCCTGGCCGTGTCCTACCGCGATCTGGCCCCGGTGGTACGCAACAATCTTTGGCTGCGCTACATGATCAACCCGATCAACCCCGTGCTGTCCGCAGCCTCGGTGGCACTGGATCCCCTGATCAACAAGCCCAGGCCTTTTGTCAGCATCACGGGCGGCGCTGCCCTGGGTGCCAGCTATGCGGCGGCCCAGAAGCCGCCGCTGCTGGTGCTGGTGGTGGGCGAGACGGCGCGCGCCAAAAACTTCAGCCTCAACGGCTATGGGCGGGACACCAACCCCGAACTGGCCAAGCGCGATGTGCTGAGCTGGCGCAACGCCCGCTCCTGCGGCACCAGCACCCGCGAATCGGTGCCCTGCATGTTCTCCAACCTGGGCCGAGAAGGCTTTTACGCCTCCAAGGTCGAGCATGACAACCTTCTCGACGTGCTGCAGGCCGCCGGACTGGCCGTGCTTTGGGTGGACAACCAGGCCGGCTGCAAAGGCGTGTGCAAGCGCATTCCCATGGCCGACACCGCCGACAGTGTGAACACGCCTGCCGGCAAGGCCCTGTGCGCCCAGGATGGCGAGTGCCTGGATGCCCTTCTGCTCGCCGGCCTGGACGAGCGCATCGCCAAACTGGACCCCGCGCGCCGCGCCAAGGGCCTGGTTCTGGTCATGCACCAGATGGGCAGTCATGGCCCCGAGTACTTCAAGCGCTCCACCCCGGATCTCAAGGCCTTCAAGCCCGAATGCGCCACCAATGCCCTGTCCAGCTGCCCGCAGCAAAACGTGGTCAATGTCTACGACAACTCCATTCGTTACACCGACCATTTCCTGGCCCAGACCATTGACTGGCTCAAGACTCAGCAAAGCCAGTTTGAAACCGGCATGTTCTACATGTCCGACCACGGCGAGTCGCTGGGCGAACTCGGTGTCTATCTGCATGGCATGCCCTATGCCATGGCACCCGATGATCAGAAACATGTGCCCATGATTGCCTGGCTGGGAACGCTGGGTGCTCGTACCGGCCTGAATCAGAACTGCCTGAGCAAGACACTGGATCAGCCCCTCTCGCATGACAACCTGTTCCATACGGTCATGGGCCTGATGGACGTCACCTCGCCGACCTACAAGCAGCCGCTGGATGCATTTGCCAGCTGCCGCAAGGACAGCTAGGCATTGACTGCGCAGCACAAAAAAGGCCTGCCGGATGGATGATCCGGCAGGCCTTCTTCGTTTTCAGGTGCTGCGCTGGCAGCGATCAGCAGCAGCGCATCACTCGCCCTGAGAACCGCGGCGCGCCCAGCCCGTGGTGTGCTTTTCCAGCAGATTGAACAGCTCGTACATCACCATGGCCATGGCCCCCACCACGATCAGCCCCGCAAAGGCCAGGCCCATCTGCATGGAAGAGCCGGCGGAGACCAGCAGATAGCCGATACCCTCGTTGGCAGCCGTCATCTCGCTGACTGTCGTGCCCACAAAGGCCAGCGTGATCGCGACCTTGAGCGAGCCGTAGAAATACGGCAGGGAACGCGGCAGGCCGACCTTGGTCAGCACATCCCAGCGCTTGGCTCCCAGCACGCGCAGCACATCTTCCAGTTCGGGCTCCAGCGTGGCCAGTCCCGTGGCGATATTGACCATGATGGGGAAGAAGCTGATCAGAAAGGCCGTGAGAATGGCCGGGCCTGCGCCGATGCCGAACCAGACCACCAGAATCGGCACGAATGCGGCCTTGGGCAGAGCATTGAATGCCGTCATCAGCGGATAGAACGCCGCATAGGCCAGGCGCGAGGAGCCGATCAGAAACCCCAGCAGCACGCCCACCACGATCGCCAGCGCAAAGCCCGCCATCGTCACCCAGTAGGTGCGCCAGGCATGCATGGCAATCGTGCCCGCAAACTCATAGAGCTGATGGCCTATGGCCCAGGGGCTGGGGAAGATGAATTCCGAGACGCCGAAGCCCGAACAGATGATCTGCCAGAGCAGGACGATCAGCAGCAACAGCAGCCAGGGAGCCCAGCGCTCGGCGGTTTTTCTATGTTTCATGATGCGCCTTATTGAGGAATGGCTGCAGCGGTGTCGGTGCCGCTTTTGCGCAGGGCGCCAATATGGCCGCGCAACTCGTAGACGATGTCCGAGAACTCGGGGGTGTAAGTGACCTCTAGATTGCGCGGGCGCGGCAGGTCGATGTCGCGGCGTACCACGAAGCGGCCCGGGCTTTTGCTCATCACATAGACGGTATCGGCCAGGAACACGCTCTCGCGCAGATCATGCGTGACCAGGATCACATTGAACTTCTGCTCGGCCTGCAGGTCGCGCAAAATGCACCACAGCTCTTCGCGCGTGAAGGCGTCGAGCGCGCCAAAGGGCTCGTCGAGCAGCAGCATCTGCGGCTCGTGAATCAGGGCGCGGCAGATGCTGGCGCGCTGCTGCATGCCGCCTGAAAGCTGCCAGGGGTATTTGCGTTCATAGCCAGCGAGTCCGACCTTGCCCAGCAGCTCGATGGCACGCGCCTCGTATTCCTTGCGCTTTTGCTTGAACTGCGAGCGGTGCGGCTCCACGATCTCCAGCGGCAGCAGCACATTGTCCAGCGTGGTGCGCCAAGGCAGCAGCGACGAGGACTGGAACGCCATGCCCGAGATCTTGAGCGGCCCCGTCACGCGCTGGCCATCGACCGTGATGCGCCCCATGGACGGCATCTTCAGGCCCGTGGTGAGCTTCATGAAAGTGGACTTGCCGCAGCCCGAAGGGCCGACGATGGCGATGAACTCGCCGCGCTGCACCGAGAGGTCGATGGCCTCCACCGCAAAGTGGTTGGCCTGCAGCAGCTCTTCGTTATAGGCCAGCCAGACGTCTTTGAATTCGACAAATGGCCGGGCAGATTCTGTATCTGATGACTTCATAAAAACAGGCTGTAGCGCCTGTCAAACAAGCGCATCCAGCTATCAATCAATGAGCAATTACTTCTTGGGAAAAACGTCTAGTTCCGCTACGGGCGGCAGGAAGCGGCCGTTCCAGAGCGTCTCGGGGTTCACGCGTGTCTTGGTCGCATAGACGTCCGAGATCTGGGAAGCCATCAGCGCCATGCGTGTGGGGCTGACCTGGCCAAAGCCCTCGCCGCGCGCATCGGCGGTGTTGATCACGGTATCGATCGCGAGTTGCAGACGGCGGGTTTCGAGCGCCGTGTTGACGATGCCGTCGCGCTCCTTCACATAGGCAATGGCGGCACCGGGGTTGGCCATGACTTCCTTGGCGCCCTTGCTGAAGGCCTTGAGGAAGGCACGCACGGCTTCGGGGTTCTCGCGCACCAGCTTGGCGCTGGCGATGATGGCGTTGCCATAGAGCTTGACGCCGTTGTCGGCAAACGGCATGACCGCCACATCGGCCGCCTTCACGCCACGCGCCTCCAGGTTCAGCAGCGAAGTAAAGGTAAAGCCCGTGATGGCATCGATATCGCCGCGCACCAGCATGGTCTCGCGCAGCGGCGGATCCATGGTGGTCCATTGCACATCGCCGACCTTGTTGGCCTTGGCAAACAACGGAAAGCCGCGTCGGCCTGCATCAAAGACCGGCGCTCCCAGCTTCTTGCCTGTCAGGTCCGCCGGCTTGGCAATGGCGCTCTTCTTGAGCGCCATGACCGAGGCCGGCGTGTTGTTGTAGACCATCATCACGGCCACGGGCTTGTCCTTGACTTCGGGGTTGTTGGCATGAAACTCCATGAGTGCGGCCAGATCGGCAAAGCCCATGTCGTAGGAGCCCGATGCCACGCGCTGGATGGCGCCGCCCGAGCCGCTGCCGGCATCCACCGTCACATTCAGACCCGCAGCCTGAAAATAGCCCTTGGCGGCGGGCTGCAGAAACAGCGCAGCAGGTCCTTCGAAACGCCAGTCCAGCTGGAATTTGATGGGCGTTGCGGCAAAGGCTGCCGTGGCGCTGGCAAAGCTGCCCAGGGCCAGAACGGATTGCAGGAACAGGCGCTTGGTTTGCATGGTGGCTTCCCTCTCTCTATGTCAATGAATTGCGGTTGAATGAGTTCCGGGGCTCAGACCTTCCAGGCGCCCTGGTGCGAACTGCTGGCCTCTTCGATCAAGGCCGGCCCGATGCATTCGATGGCGTGCGAAGCGGCCTGAAACACATCGCGGCAGGACAGCTCGGCATCCTTCTGATCGAGCCGCTCGCCACGGAACACGCGCAGCCGCTCGGCATCGATGCCATAGACCACCCGGCCGATGGCGGACCAGAAGATCGCGCCGGCACACATCACGCAGGGCTCGGCAGACGAGTACAGCGTGGCGACGGCCAGCTCATCTCGTGAATGCAAGGGGCTGGCCAGGCGGATGGCGGACAGCTCGGCATGGGCCGTGCAATCGCCGCTTTCACCGTTGGCATTGCTGGCCCGGGCCAGCACGCGCCCGTCGGCGGCCACGATCAGCGCGCCGAAAGGCCGGTTGCCGCGCTCGCGCGCCGTGTCTGCGAGCGCAATGGCTTCGCGCAAATAACGGCCATCGGCGTCATTCAAGGCCTGGGCTTGAGGCAATGACATGGTTGGTTCCTCCTCAGGCCTTGAGCATGCGCGCCGACCTGGCGGGCAGCATGCTGCTGTTGAACAGTGCGTCGGCAGATGGCGTGGTCTTGAGCGCAAAGGTCTGCACCACGCTGTCCAGCTGCTGCTCCATCAAACGCTTGCTGAAGTCGCCCAGTCCATGGCTTTTCGTGTCTGCCGCTGCCACATACTGTGCGGTGATGGACCAGCGCTCCAGTTCCAGCTTCTCATCGAGAATCGGCTCGCGCTGGCGCACGGCTGCAATGCCTGCTGCGGGGTTGGCAAGGCATTCCACAATCGCACGGTTGGTGGCGCGCAGGAAAGCGGCCACGACCTGTGGCTTCTCGGCAATCAACTGGCTGGACGCCAGGATCGCATTGCCATACAGATGAACGCCGGCATCGCTGTAGCGCAGTATGGAAAGCTCCTCGGGCTTGAGACGCGCAAACAGCGATACCGCCGAGTCATGGAAATAGGTGGCGGCGTCCACATCGCCACGCACCATGACGTTGTCGCGTGCCGAGAACTCCGTTGTCGACCAGGCAAACAGATCGGCAGGCAGGTTCTTGCGCCGCGCCACCATGGGCCAGGCACGGCGCGTGGACTCCACCGCCGCTGCGGCCACCTTCTTGCCCTTGAGACTTCCAAAGTCCGAAGTGATGCCCCGGTCCTTTCGTCCGATGATCACAAAGGGGGCGCGGTTGTAGTACTGATAGACGGCCTGCACACGAGGCGTGCCGGCGTTCTGCGCATTGAACTCGATCAGTGAACTGATATCGCCCAGTCCCAGCTGGTAGGCGCCGCTGGCAATGCGGGTGATGGAGGCCACCGAGCCCGATCCCACATCCAGGCTCACATCCAGCCCCTCATCGCGGTAGTAGCCGTTTTGCTGCGCCAGAAAGAAAGGAGCCGTCTGGCCGTTGACACGGAAATCCAGCGTGAATTTCAGCGGCGTCAGCGACTTGCCCTGGGCATGAACCCAGGGCGCACCGCAAAGAGGCAGGGCAGCAAGAAAATGGCGACGTTGCATGGGGGAACTCTCAGGTCTCTGGCGACAGGAATGCCGGCGGCGGCAGCCACTGGCAGGACTTGAGCAATTTCCTGGCACTGCACACGGATGCAGGCTGAACGCTTCTACTCGTTCAACCTTCTAGCAATTGGCGTGCCTGCTTTTGATTTCCGCTTGTCGGGTATCAACAAGGTGCACGTCCGGGCAGCGCATGCATGGATTCATGCACGGCAGTGCACCAGTTTGAAGCCATGCACCAAAACCAAGAGCACCTGTGCCCTGGCGAATGACTGGCACGCTGTTTGCTGCACTCAAATCAAGAGTAGAAGCGTTCAGCACGGTGCTTCTGACCATCGCCGGTCAGCAGCTTCGCGGGTCATTGCTCTTGAAGTGGGTGCGGCACACAGCCGCACCTGGTATCCACACTTCAGGTGCCAGCAACCGCAAGCCTCACTGGCATCGCCGGTGTCTGAAGTCATCGCAAGAGAAATTCTTATGCAGAGCATGACCAACCACTCTTACAGCCTTGGCGAACTGGACAAGGAAGCCCGCATGGGCGGGCAAGGCGCAGAAACCTCGGCGCGCGAAGTTCGCGTCATAGACATCAGCGACTTCGAGCAGCGCAAGCAGGAGATTGCCGAGCAGATCTGGAACGCTTCGGTGGAAATCGGCTTCTTCCAGGTTTCCGGCCACGGCATCGCCCAGGCCGATATCGACGCCGCATTTGGCAGGGCCGAACAGCTATTTGCCCTGCCGCCCGAAACCAAGGCGCAATGGCCGCTATCGCGCAACGCAGGCTGGGAGCACAAGGCGCAGATCCGCCCCTCCACGCGCACCCCCGACCAGAAAGAGTCCTATCAGGTCACACGCCCACGCATGCAGGGCCTGTGGCCCAGCGAGCAGGAGTTGCCCGGCTTCCAGCAGGCCACGCTGGCCTTTGAGCACCAATGCTGGCAGGTGGGTATGCAGCTGCTGTCCTGCTTTGCCTACAAGCTGGGCTTTGACGAGGAGTTCTTTACCCGCGCACATGACCCCTCCGTGCCCAGCTACCAGAGCACGCTGCGCATGCTGCATTACTTTGCCGTGGACCCTGCACTCAAGGACGAAATCGGCCTGTGGCGTGCCGGCGCACATACGGACTTCGACTGCCTGACGCTGTTGTTCCAGCGCGCCGGCCAGGGTGGGCTGCAGGTGCTGCCCGGCAAGGAGGCCGATGCCCAGCAATGGACACCCGTGAAGCCCGTGGATGGCGTCATCACCTGCAATATCGGCGACATGCTGATGCGCTGGAGCGACGACCAGTTGCCCAGCAACTTCCACCGCGTGCGAAACCCGCAGCCCCATGAGTACCAGGGAGCCCGCTACAGCCTGGCCTTCTTCTGCCAGGCCAATGAAGATGCGGTGATCGAAGGGCCGGCCAAAAAATATCCGCCCATCACAGGGGCGGAATATTTGCGTCAGCGCATCAGCGCCAATTTCTCGAACAGGTACTGACACCCTCTGGGCAGCCCTGCCGCTTCACCCAAGGGGTGACTACACCTTCGAGACGGAGCGGCCCTTCCTTGGTGTCCCCGGCTTGGCGGTGCGCCAGTCTCCGTCTTCGGCGCAGTGTGATGTGGTCTGAATTGAAACGAAAAGGCCCCGGAGCCCGGGGCCTTGTCGGCAATCAGCGTCGGAACGGATCAGCGCAGCGATTCGATGAGATCAATGTACTGCTGCTTGGCCTCATCCGGCGTCGTGCCTTCCAGCTTGGCCCAGGCATCCCACTTGGCGCGGGCCACCATGTCGGTGAAGCTGGGCTTCTTG
>Ga0268257_1001664_pt1 | contig 18209 bp, 11 predicted proteins | sample AgamicAtPrz_FD_200249 | JGI IMG/M metagenome (GOLD analysis project Ga0268257, IMG submission 200249) | Agave microbial communities from Guanajuato, Mexico - At.P.rz (v2) (version 3) | ecosystem: Host-associated > Plants > Phyllosphere > Phylloplane/Leaf | place: Guanajuato, Mexico | collected... | reverse complement strand
ATGCCATCGCCTTTGGCCGTGGCCCGGGCGCGTTCACCGGCGTGCGCATTGCCATCGGTGTGGTCCAGGGCCTGGCCTTCGCCCTGGAGCGCCCGGTTTTGCCGGTGTCCAACCTGGCCGCACTGGCCCAGGGCGCGCTGCGCGAGCACAGCGTGCAGCAAGTGGCGGCCGCCATCGATGCGCGCATGGATGAAGTGTATTGGGGCTGCTACCAGGCCACCGAAGGCGAAATGCGCCTGGTCGGCCAGGAGGCAGTGCTGCCGCCCGAGCAGGTGGCGCTGCCGGCGGGCAGCGCTGGCGAGTGGTTCGGTGCCGGTACCGGTTGGGGCTATGCCGAGCGCCTGGCGGTGCAGGTGGCAGCCAGCAATGCCAGTGCCTTGCCCAACGCCCTGGACATCCTCAGCCTGGCCAGCTTTGCCTGGGCACGCGGCGAGGCGATCGTTGCCGAACAGGCACAACCGGTCTACCTGCGCGATAATGTAGCGACACCCAAGAAGCGCTGAGTGTTGTTCGTCGGTTATCGCCGATGACACTAAAACCTTTTGCGCGATCTGTGGTCCAGTTATCACTCGAGCATTAGCGATGGAACCCTGATGCTGCTAAATTGCCATCATTGGTTCTGAGTGCTCATGCCATGCGTATCGACGGTTTCTCATCGCAGTCCTACCCGATCAAGCGCACCCCACGCAAGGCAGCGGTGCGTGACGAGGCCATCGATGATGCCGAGGTGATCGAGGAGGTCGAAACCGCCCCTCAAGAAGCCACCGCCCGCCGTCGCAGCGGTGGCCTGCCAGCCCGCCAGCAGGACATGATCTTCCCCCGCGCCCGTGACCGCCGCACCGCTACCGCATTGGCCAGCTACCTGAGCACCGCTGGTTTCACCGACTGGGACATGGAAGTACTGGGGCTCGACCTGTACATTTAGTGGATGAGTCCATCACCACTGCCTTATTTTCTCGGTTGCCCGTCCTGGAGCGAAAACGCCTGGCGCGACTACCTGTATCCCGCCGACGCCAACAGCAGTGAAATGCTCGGCTACTACAGCCAGGTGTTCAACGCCGTCGAGGGCAATACCACTTTCTACGCACGCCCCGCACCCGGCACCATTGCGCGCTGGGCGCAGATCATGCCCGAACACTTCCGCTTCACTGCCAAGTTCCCGCGGGACATCAGCCATGAAGGCGACCTGCGTGATCAGCTGGAACCGGCCTTTGACTTCACCCGCCTGATGGCCCCGCTGGGCCAGCGCGTAGCGCCGTACTGGCTGCAGTTGCCGGCCCAGTTCAGCCCCGCACGGCTGGGCGAGCTTTGCCACTTCCTTGACGAAGTCGGAGTGCCGGTGGCCGTGGAGGTGCGCAACCAGGCCTTCTTCGCCAAGGGTGAAGAAGAGCGGTTGCTCAACCGCCTGCTGCATGAGCGTGGCGTGGAGCGTATCTGCCTCGACCCGCGTGCCTTGTTCAGCTGCACTTCCCGTGACCCCGCCGTGCTGCATGCGCAGGCGAAGAAGCCCAAGGTACCACCACGCCCGGCAGCCTTCAGCCAGCACCCGCAGGTGCGCTTCATCGGCCACCCGCAGCTGGAGGCCAACGAGGCCTTTCTTACCCCCTGGGTGGACAAGGTCGCCGCCTGGATCGAGGAAGGCCGCAACCCCTACATCTTCCTGCACACCTCGGACAACCGCCTGGCAGCGGCATTGGCCCAGCGCTTTCACCAACGCCTGATGCAGCGCCTGCAGGGCCTTGCCGCGTTGCCGGAATTGCCGCGCACCCCCGAGGTCGAACAACTGGGGCTACTCTGACCTTTCCCTGACTGCCGGAGGTTGAACCATGGATGTGCAAACCCTGCGAGCCGAAGCCTTCAAGGCCCTCCACGAGCGTGACAGCGCCTTCGTAATCCCCAACCCGTGGGATGCCGGCTCGGCCAAGTTGCTGGCCAGCCTGGGCTTCGAGGCGCTGGCCACCACCAGTGCCGGCCTGGCCTTCAGCCTGGGCCGGCCGGACGCCGAAGGCGCCTTGAGCCTGGACGATACCCTCGATAATGCTGGCGAGATTGTCGACGCTACCCCCTTGCCGGTGGCCGCTGACCTGGAGAACGGCTTTGGCGACCTGCCCGAAGATTGCGCCCAGACCATTCTGCGGGCCGCCGAAGTCGGCTTGGTGGGTGGCTCTATCGAGGATGCCAGTGGTCACAGCGATACGCCGATCTATGATTTCGGGCTGGCAGTAGAGCGTGTGCGCGCAGCCGTGCAGGCCGCACGCAGCCTGCCGTTCCCGTTCACCCTGTGCGCCCGGGCAGAGAACCTGCTGCACGGGCGCATGGACCTGGACGACACCATCCTGCGCCTGCAGGCCTATGCCGAGGCCGGTGCCGATGTGCTCTATGCGCCCGGGTTGCGTACTGTCGAGGAAATCCGCGCGGTGGTGCAGGCCGTTGCGCCGCGGCCGGTGAATGTGCTGATGGGCATGGCGGGCGTGCCGCTGAGCGTCAACCAGTTGCAGGACCTGGGTGTACGCCGCATCAGCGTCGGCTCGTCGCTTGCCCGTGCCGCGTTGGGGGCCTTCCATCGGGCCGCGCTGGAGATTCGCGATGAGGGCACCTTCGGCTACGGTGAGCAGGCGCTGCCGTTCGCCCAACTCAACGACCTGTTCCGCCGTTGATGAGGGCCGTGCTGGCGTTGCTGGCCGGCCTGTCGTTGCTTGCGGGGCTGGCCTGGCACCTGGGTTGGCGGCTGCCCGCCGCGTGGAACCCGTGGGCGCCGCTGGACGTGCGTCAGCCCCCCAACCTGCTGACCCCCTACAAGCTGTCCCGCCTTCGTGATGACCCGACGCTGTGTCGCCTGGCACTTCAAACCAGCCAGCTGCGCTACCGGGCACAAGCCGACAGTTCGGCTGCTGCCGACTGCCCATTGCGAAACGTATGGCGTATCGACGGTGGTCAGGCGCGGCTCGGCGGCAGCTTCCTGGCCAGTTGTCCGTTGGCAGTGGCGTATGCACTGTTCGAAAACCATGGCCTGCAGCCTGTGGCGCAACGGGTGTTGGGGCAGCCGGTGGCTCAGGTCGACCACCTGGGCAGTTTTGCCTGCCGCAATGTCTACCACCGCAAGCAGGGCCGGCTGAGCCAGCACGCCACGGCCGATGCCTTGGACATCAGTGGCTTTCGCCTGCGGGACGGCCAGCGCATCGTCCTTGCGCGGGACTGGCAGGCGGGCGGGCAGAAAGCGGAATTCCTTCGCCAGGTGCAGCAGGCGGCCTGTGACAGCTTCAGCACGGTACTGGGGCCGGACTACAACGCTGCACACCACAACCACTTTCATGTGGACATGGGCCGCTGGCAGATCTGTCGTTGAGCGTGGTCGCGTTCAGGCGTGGGCGCGCACGTTGTTCAGCACCACCGGGCGTGCCCAGTGGATGTCGAACTCCAGGTCGGTCTGCTGCTTGGCCAGGGTGGCGTCATCGAACGGTTCGGGCGCCGGGTCCAGCAGGTTGGTCTCGAACTCGGCGATCGGCAGGAACAGCGAGCGTGGGGTAGGACCGGGGCCGGGTTCGGCAATCGGGTGACCTTGGCTCATCACCACCGGGCGTAGCCAGCTGTTGCTGATGTCGAGCTGGCGCTGCTGCTCGATCAACTCGACTGCGCTGAACGGCTCGGGGGCGGGCGGCAGCAGGTTGGCTTCGAGTTCTGCCTTGGGCAGGAACAGTGGCTCGGGCGGTGCCACCTCGGTGTCGTGTACCGGGCAGGCACGCTGGGCGTCGATCAGGGCCAGCGCACGGGCGCCGCCGATCGGCTCGCCGCTGCTCTGGTCGTATTGCACGAACGACTGGCTGACGCTGTCTACCGGCTCTTCCTGCTGCTCGGCCATGGCCCGGGCAAAGAAATCCTGCCACAGGTGGCTGACGCCCCCAAGTGCCTGGGTGTTGTGCTGACTGTAGTTGCCGACAGGCGACAGGTAGGTCAAGCCGATGGGAAGAGTATCTGACATGGCAGTCGCGCGCGTTGTGCTCTGGCAGAATAGCGGGATATTGCCTGTATCGGCCGAAGTAGCCGATACATTAACGGCTGGGTTCAATTTCTAGGTGTGAATGATGGAAGAGCAGGGCACAGGTATCCGGGTCGAGGCGCTGTCGGCTGAATTCGAGGCGCAAGCTGCTGCGTGGGCACAGCGCCTTGAGTTGCCGCTGCAGGACGATGCTGCCGGGTTTGCCGTGCAGGTGGGCGTTGATGGCTTGCAGATCCAGCAATTGGGCCCGCAGGCCCCGGGGCCGGTGCGGGTCGACTTTGTCGAAGGCCAGGCCGCGCACCGGCGCATGTTCGGTGGTGGCAACGGGCAGATGATCGCCAAGGCGGTGGGCATTGCCCAGGGCGTGCGTCCGCAGGTGCTGGATGCCACTGCCGGGCTGGGCAAGGACGCGTTCGTGCTGGCCAGCCTGGGCTGCCAGATGACCCTGATCGAACGCCAGCCGCTGATTGCCGCATTGCTGGAGGATGGCCTGGCGCGGGCGCGGTCGGATGAAGAGGTGGGGCCGATCGTGGGGCGCATGCGCCTGCTGACCGGCAACGCCATCGAGCGCATGCGCGCCTGGGAAGGCGAGGCGCCACAGGTGATCTACCTCGACCCGATGTTCCCGCACCGGGACAAGAGTGCGCTGGTGAAGAAGGAAATGCGTGTGTTCCGCCCATTGGTCGGTGATGACCTGGATGCCCCGGCCCTGCTCGAAGCTGCCCTGGCGCTGGCCAGCCACCGGGTGGTGGTGAAGCGACCGCGCAAGGCGCCGATCATCGACGGGCCGAAGCCGAGCCACAGCCTGGAGGGCAAGTCGAGCCGGTATGACATTTACCCGAAGAAGGCCCTCAAGGCCTGATTTGGCGATGCCTGTTCGGGCCTCTTCGCGGGTAAACCCGCTCCCACAGGTGCTGTACAAACTTCAAGATCACATCGACCGCTGTGGGAGCGGGTTTACCCGCGAAGAGGCCCGCACAGACAGCCTGATCTCAGGGCTGGAACGCCCGCAGGAACACACCTACCACCTCGCGCACATGCGCTTCGGCCTCATCCCCCTCCAGCGGCCCCGCGCACCCAAGCAGCAACCGGTAATCCGGTGCGCCCTTGACCAGGCAGAAGAAATGCTCCGCCGCACGCAGCGGGTTGTCGATGCGCAACAGCCCGCGCTCGTGCGCCCCGCGCAGCAAAGCTTCCATCCCCGCCAGCACGCGCTTGGGCCCGGCTTCGTAGAAGTACTCGCCAAAGCTCGGGTCCAGGCTGCCCTGGGCCATGATCAGGCGGCTGAGCTTGACCGCTTCATCGCTGCTGATCAGTGCCTGGAAGCCACGGGCAATGGTCAGCAGCACCTCTTCCACCGGCGCCCCCTCGGGGTACTCGAACAGCAGGTCGGGCAACTGGATCTGGCAGGTTGCCATGACCGCCGAGGAGAACAGCGTCTGCTTGTCGGTGAAGTGGCTGTATACGGTGAGCTTTGAAACACCTGCCGCCGCAGCGACCGCATCCATGCTGGTGTTGGCGTAGCCAAGGCTGAGGAACAAGGCCTTGGCTGCTTCGAGAATCGCCTCGCGTTTGGCCAGATCCTTGGGCCGGCCCGGGCCGATGGGGGCGTCGTTGGACATTGTGGTCTGCATCTGGTTGAAGAAACGCCATCTTAACGGGTCAGGCGCCATCCGGCTAAAGCCTGCGGGCAAAACCTGCTGTTTGTCAGCGAAAAGCTGATCGACAGTGAGGTAGGAGTTCGAGTGCAACAAAAGCCCAACGCATGGCGAAAAATTGACGGGATCATTTTAGCGTTCGTAAGTTCGCACCATTCGTCGTTTAATTGACTTTTCGTCTGGTGCAGAAATGCGCCCAGGGGAGGGAGCGACTAGTCCAAGTCCTTGATTTTCAGGCCCGGGGCGCGGTAAGTGAGGCGCCGATGCACATGCGCCTCGAGGCGCTGCCTTTCGGCGCAGGGGCCTGTCAGTCCGCGCGCTGACCTAGACTCCGCTGAAGGGCCTGTAGGAGAAGGCTTACAAGGGGAGGACATGGAGCGTTTTCATGGGAGGCAGGAAGATGATGCCGGACCCTGTAAAAATGATACGCGTGATGCTGATCGATTGTCGGCCTCTGGTGCTGCTGGGGCTTCACGACCTGATAAATGCCAGAAAGCCCCGTATGGAAGTGAGTGGCCAGGCCACCACCTATACCCATGCACTGGATCTTGCCGATCAATTGCGGCCCGATGTCATTTTCTTCAGCTTTTTTCCAGATGCGCTGGACCCGCTCGGGGTAGTTGCCGAACTCGCGCGCACTGGCGGAATGAAAGTGCTGGTGCTCAAGGGGGTGTACGAGACCGTCCCCGTTGCCCAGGCCATCGAGGCGGGCGCGCTTGGCATCGTGCTGGCCGAGGATTCAACGGAGTCGATTGTCCAGGCCATCATCAAAGTCCACCATTGCGACATCAGGCTGGACAGAGCCTGGGTCAGTGGGCTTTCCGGTTATGCCTCGGCCAGGCATATACCGTTCAGGTGCAATCCGGCGCAGGCGAAACATGCACGGCTGACGTTGCGCGAGCGGGAACTCGTTCGCGCCATCGTTGGTGACCCGTCCGCCAAGTACCTGTGCATTGCCGGGCGCCTGGGTATCAGCGAGCACACCGTGCACAATCACCTCAGCAGCATCTATCAGAAGCTCAACCTCACCAACCGCATCGACTTGCTGATGTATGCGGTGCGGCACGGACTTACCGGTGGCGAAGAGCCGCCTGCGTCCACATGGGGGGAGATGGACTGAATACCCAGTGGCCAGGGCCTTTGGGGGCGAAGCTTGTCGTATCCTGCAAAAGAACACCCTGCGAAGGTAATGCCAGTCAGTTAGCGTCATTGGGGCTGCTGCGCAGCCCATCGCCGGCAAGCCGGGCTCCCACAGGGACCGCGAAAATCTTGAGGTCTGCGCCATACCTGTGGGAGCCGGCTTGCCGGCGATGGGTCGCAAAGCGGCCCCAAATCGCTTAACAGACTGGCATTACGCTGCGAGGGTGGTTTCCAGGCCACCCTCGCAGGTTTTCACGCACGCAATGTTTCAGGCGCTGCCATTGAAGATGTCGTTGTTGACGATATCGACCCCGACCAGGGTGATGGTCGTCGTCTGCCCGCCGGATTCGGCAATGGTCACGATGCTGTCTGCGCCATTGTTGTCGATCGACTGGACGACGGCATTTGGATCGCCATTGAGCACCAGCGTGTCTCGTTGCCCCGCGCCAGCATCGAACCCGCTGACCTGGTAGAGGAGCTGATCGGTCGACAGGTCGATGTTGAAGGCATCGCGCTGGCCGGTCGTGCCAACCAGGGTGAAGTCGAACGGTGCGTTGTCCGGTTCGTTGGCGAACAGGTTGGCGTCGAACGTGCTACTCGCGGAGTCGCCATCTTTGTCCGTCAGCGTCGCACTGAACTGCAATTTGACGTCGCTGGCCAGGTTCTCGGTTTCCTTGATGAACTCGATCACCGGGATCTTGATGTCGCCTCGCCCCATCGTCAGTTGCACTGCGTCAATCAGTGACGAACCTTCCTTCTGGATCAGGAACGACACCTGACCGCCAGCCTCTGGTGTCAGGGTATTCACCTCGGTCAGGTTCGATGTCGTCCCATCCGCGTAGTAGATCCGGTAGTACAGGTCTTCGGTCGCGGTGTTGTAGCCCGCTACGGAGTTGTCGATGAAGATCTTCATGCCCGTCAACAGCGTCTCAGGGTTGATCACGAAGCTCTCATCGGCGGCGCTGATCGCTGCCAGGTTATCGCCCTGGAGCAGGTTGTTGGCGACGCCGATACCGGACGTGCTGACGTTCATGGCCGCAGGGTCGATGTACGACGGCAGGGGATTGGTCTGTAGCGAGGCTTCGGTCGGGTCGGGGGCCCCGAGGCCTATGCCGGTGAAGATGTCTGCCGTCGAGGCGAGTGCTTTGGCGGAGAAGAACACGATCTCCTCGGATGCCGATGGAATGGTCGGGTCATTCGTTTTAGGGATCAGCAAGGTGCGCACAGCGTCCGGGCCGCCGGCATCGAGCGAGCCGTCGGCACTGCTGAGCGTGGTGACCGAACTGAAGCCTTGCACCAGGTCCAGTGTATAGCTGCCATTGGCAAAGGCCGTCAGCGTGTAGTCGATCGTGGTGTTGGCCGTTGTGGCGTTATTGTCGAAGTCCCCGGTCAAGGTGCCGGTGAAGTGGAACGCACCATTGGCGTCGGGCGAAGGCGACGTCTCGGTGAGTGTGCCGGTGCCGGTCGTGGTGGTGTTGTCTGGCCTGACCAGCGTGAACTGGCCACCCACCAGCGAAATGTCCAGACCGGTCGTTCCCAGGCCGTCGGCGCCGATCGTACTGTTCCAGAACCCATATTGCGGCAGGATACTCCCGGTTCCGATCAGGTTGCCGAAGGCAAGTGTGGGTCCATCATCGTGGAACACCAGGTTCTGCCCGATGTTCAGGGTGGCCTGGGCGCTGTCGCCGTCCTTGTCGGTTTTGGTCGCGGTCAAGGTCACCAGGTTGTCGGCGGTCAGGGTCTTCGAGTCATCGGGGTTGCTGGCGTCGGGGTGCACGATGGCGCGAAGCTGGTCGAGGGTAACGGAACCGTTGCTGGCGACGCTGACAGTGAACACCAGGTGGTTGCCGACGGCCGAGCGGCCTTCCACCACAGTGCCGTTGAGCGACAGGTTGACTGCCGAGCCGGTGGCCGTGTCGATCAGGCCGGAAGCACCCGCCACCACGCCCAGGGCGTAGGTGAGCGTACCGGCACCATCGGCGCCGAAGGCCGAGGTGAAGTTGGCGGCGAAGCTTTGCGTGGCATTGGTCGCCAGGATCGTTTCGTCGACGGTGAGGACCGGTTCCGTGCCGGTGGTGCTGATGCTCGGGCCGTCATCCTTGAATACCAGGTTCTGGCCGATGTTGAGGGTGGCCTGGGCGCTGTCGCCGTCCTTGTCGGTCTTGGTCGCGGTCAAGGTCACCAGGTCGTCGGACGTCAGGGTCTTCGAGTCATCGGGGTTGTTGGTGTCTGGGTGCACGACGGCACGAAGCTGGTCGAGGGTGACCTCGCCGTTGCTGGCGACGCTGACGGTGAACACCAGAAGGTTGGTGGTGGCCGTGCGGCCTTCCACTACGGTGCCATTGAGCGACAGGTTGACTGCCGAGCCGGTGGCCGTGTCGGTCAGGCCGGAGGCACCCGCCACCACGCCCAGGGCGTAGGTGAGCGTACCAGCGCCATCGGCGCCGAAGGCCGAGGTGAAGTTGGCGGCGAAGCTTTGCGTGGCGTTGGTCGTCAGGTCCGTTTCATCGACGGTGAGGACCGGTTCAGTGCCGGTGGTGCTGATGCTCGGGCCGTCATCCTTGAATACCAGGTTCTGGCCGATGTTGAGGGTAGCCTGTGCGCTGTCGCCGTCCTTGTCGGTCTTGGTCGCGGTCAGGGTCACCAGGTTGTCGGCGGTCAGGGTCTTCGAGTCATCGGGGTTGTTGTTGTCGGGGTGCACGATGGCGCGAAGCTGGTCGAGGGTAACGGAACCGTTGCTGGCGACGCTGACGGTGAACACCAGAAGGTTGGTGGTGGCCGTGCGGCCTTCCACCACAGTGCCGTTGAGCGACAGGTTGACCGCCTCGCCGGTGGCCGTGTCGGTCAGGCCGGAAGCGCCTGCCACCACGCCAAGGGCGTAGGTGAGCGTACCGGCACCATCGGCGCCGAAGGCCGAGGTGAAGTTGGCGGCAAAGCTTTGCGTGGCATTGGTCGTCAGGTCCGTTTCATCGACGGTGAGGACCGGTTCCGTGCCGGTGGTACTGATGCTCGGGCCGTCATCCTTGAATACCAGGTTCTGGCCGATGTTGAGTGTGGCCTGGGCGCTGTCGCCGTCCTTGTCGGTCTTGGTGGCGGTCAAGGTCACCAGGTTGTCGGCGGTCAGGGTCTTCGAGTCATCGGGGTTGTTGGTGTCGGGATGCACGATGGCGCGGAGCTGGTCGAGGGTAACGGAACCGTTGCTGGCGACGCTGACGGTGAACACCAGAAGGTTGGTGGTGGCCGTGCGGCCTTCCACCACGGTGCCGTTGAGCGACAGGTTGACCGCCTCGCCGGTGGCCGTGTCGGTCAGGCCGGAAGCGCCGGCCACCACGCCCAGGGCGTAGGTGAGCGTACCGGCGTCATCGGCACCGAAGGCCGAGGTGAAGTTGGCGGCGAAGCTTTGCGTGGCATTGGTCGTCAGGTCCGTTTCATCGACGGTCAGGACCGGTTCCGTGCCGGTGGTACTGATGCTCGGGCCGTCATCCTTGAATACCAGGTTCTGGCCGATGTTGAGTGTGGCCTGGGCGCTGTCGCCGTCCTTGTCGGTCTTGGTCGCGGTCAGGGTCACCAGGTTGTCGGCGGTCAGGGTCTTCGAGTCATCGGGGTTGTTGGTGTCGGGATGCACGATGGCGCGGAGCTGGTCGAGGGTAACGGAACCGTTGCTGGCGACGCTGACGGTGAACACCAGGAGGTTGGTAGTGGCCGTGCGGCCTTCCACCACGGTGCCGTTGAGCGACAGGTTGACCGCCTCGCCGGTGGCCGTGTCGGTCAGGCCGGAAGCGCCTGCCACCACGCCCAGGGCGTAGGTGAGCGTACCGGGACCATCGGCGCCGAAGGCCGAGGTGAAGTTGACGGCAAAGCTTTGCGTGGCGTCGGTCGCCAGGAATGTTTCATCGACGGTCAGGACTGGTTCCGTGCCGGTGGTGCTGATGCTCGGGCCGTCATCCTTGAACACCAGGTTCTGGCCGATGTTCAGGGTAGCCTGGGCGCTGTCGCCGTCCTTGTCGGTCTTGGTCGCGGTCAAGGTCACCAGGTTGTCGGCGGTCAGGGTCTTCGAGTCATCGGGGTTGCTGGTGTCGGGATGCACGATGGCGCGGAGCTGGTCGAGGGTAACGGAACCGTTGCTGGCGACGCTGACGGTGAACACCAGAAGGTTGGTGGTGGCCGTGCGGCCTTCCACCACGGTGCCATTGAGCGACAGGTTGACCGCCTCGCCGGTGGCCGTGTCGGTCAGGCCGGAAGCGCCTGCCACCACGCCCAGGGCGTAGGTGAGCGTACCGGCACCATCGGCACCGAAGGCCGAGGTGAAGTTGGCGGCGAAGCTTTGCGTGGCATTGGTCGTCAGGTCCGTTTCATCGACGGTCAGGACCGGTTCCGTGCCGGTGGTGCTGATGCTTGGGCCGTCATCCTTGAACACCAGGTTCTGGCCGATGTTGAGGGTGGCCTGGGCGCTGTCGCCGTCCTTGTCGGTCTTGGTCGCGGTCAAGGTCACCAGATTGTCGGCGGTCAGGGTCTTCGAGTCATCGGGGTTGTTGGTGTCGGGATGCACGATGGCGCGGAGCTGGTCGAGGGTAACGGAACCGTTGCTGGCGACGCTGACGGTGAACACCAGAAGGTTGGTGGTGGCCGTGCGGCCTTCCACCACGGTGCCATTGAGCGACAGGTTGACCGCCTCGCCGGTGGCCGTGTCGGTCAGGCCGGAGGCACCCGCCACCACGCCCAGGGCGTAGGTGAGCGTACCGGCGCCATCGGCGCCGAAGGCCGAGGTGAAGTTGGCGGCGAAGCTCTGCGTGGCGTCGGTTGGCAGGATTGTTTCATCGACAGTCAGGACCGGTTCCGTACCCGTGGTGCTGATACTGGGGCCGTCGTCCTCGAAGCTCATCTTGGAGCCGATTTCGGCGGTTGCGGTAGAAACCTGGCGCAGCATGAAACCGCCGATATCGAAGTCGGCATGTTCATTGCCTTTGGCGTCGACGGCGGCCCCATTCTCGACGAGTACGCGGTTGTGATCCTGTGTGGTGGTGTACTCGATCTTCTGGCCCGCTTTGATGCCGGTGAGGGTGGCGACGCCGGAAGCAAAGCTGATGACGATGCTCGGGTCATTCACCGACCCGTTTGAGTTCTCGATCACCTGGCCAGTGGCGATATTGATGACGCGAACGTTGGTGATCGCCACCGCGGCATCGTTGGCGTAGCCATTGACGAAATTCACACCAGGTTCAGCGGCGGTGCTGAAGGCGCTGACCCTGACCACGGCGCTCTTGCCGCTTTGCAACTGCACGACATCGAACGTGGCCGACTTTGCATTGAACACGGCGGTGAAGTCGACGTTAGCTTCGATATCCGCTTCGTTCTGGTCCAGGTTGGGAATGGTCACATTCTGCCGGGCACCGGTGACGAAGGTAAAACGGACACCTTCCTGTTCCACGATCATCTGGTTGTTGGTGCCGAAGGTGGTCGGGCCGCCCGCCTGGCTGGTATTGATCGTATCGCCCGTGGTGATGTTGGCACCGCTCGACTGGTCGGCCGGGTCCTTGCCGGTGGCGATGATCGTCGGGTCGGTGATGCGCAGGATGCCGCCATCATTGACGACGGTCGGGTTCGCGGTGGTGAACATAAGGAACAGGTTCTGGCCGGAGGGAGCGTTGGCCAGGCTGAACGCCAGGTCCTGGCTGGTGCCGATGAACACCTTGTTCAGCAGATTGACTGCATCGTCAGGGTTGCCCGTGTTCGGGTGCTTCAGCGGCTGGTATTCCACCGTCCAGATCTTGCCGCCGCTGACGGGCGATCCGGTTTCTTCGATATAGCCCGCGAAGATGATCGCGCCTGTCGGCCCGCCAGCGCGGCCCAGCACGATGTTGTTGTTGGTATCGGTGTAGAGCAGGATGTCGACGCCATTGAGGGTATCCAGCCCGCTGTCCAAGCCATTGAGAGGCGCGCCAGCGCTGTCGGTGAAGCTGATGTCGGTGATGCTGCCTCCCGGTACCGGGGTGATGCTGAACGCATTGCTCCCGGTGTTGCCGACGGCGCCGGTATAGCCGCTCAAGGCGGCACCTGCCGGGGTACCGGCCCCCAGTGTGGTCAAGCGGGTCGAGAAGGCGGAGGGCAGGGACGCCACCAGGATGTCGTTGTCGTCGGCATCCGAGGCCGGGGTTGTTGTGGCTGTGCCGTTCTGCAACGCGGCCGTTTCGTCCAGCGTCACGCTCACACCGGTCGCGGTGATGATCGGCGCGCTGTCTGTGAACGAGGCCGTGGCCATCACGTCGTCAGCACTGCCTAACACTTGGTCGGCACCCGCGGCGGTCGCGCTGAGCAGGAAGGTGGCGCCCGCCGAGTCGTCGGGGTTGACGTACCACGAGGTGGTGATGCTGCCGTTGACCTGGCCGTCGAGATCGTCAGCGCCGCCGTCGGTCACGTACCAGGGGGTGTGACCTTCGCCGGAGCTGGTGGCGAGCACATCGTCGGGGGTGCCCCACAGCTTGTCCGCACCGGCGTCCGTGACATGGTCCACCTCGAATGCGACCGTGCTGCCAGCCGCGAATCCGCTGGCCGTGATGGTGGCAGTACTGCCAGGGCTATAGTCGTTCAGGTCGGTGGTAACGGTTGGTGAGGAGATGGGGGGTAGGTCGTCGCCGGAGGGGCTGCTGTGTTTGTCCGTTGGCGAGGCGTTCTTCTTGCGAATAGTCATGGCTCTCTCCCAGGCACTGCCGGTTGTCGAGGCCAGATCGCAGGCCCCAGTTACAGGCCTCAACTATGGCGAAGCGCCATGAGCCGCGCATCGGCTGATACTCCCAGGCGGGGTGGGAGTATCGGACTACATGGCACTGGCGCCGGGAGGCCGAAGACGCACGGTCCCCTGCCGTTCAGCGCGCGCCTGCCGTATTCGGCTGCAGCCTCTTCCCGGCATCCGTTGCCTGACTTAATATACTCTCCAGTACAAATATTGAATGTGCCCTCCGCGAAAGGATTCATCATGTTGCGCCATGCCTTGTCCATCGCTCTGTCCGCCACTGCCGTGCTGTTGCTGGCGGCGTGCGGCCAGGAAGCCGCCCCACCTGCAGCGCCGCGCCCGGCGCTGGTGGTGCAGCCGCAGCCGGCCGAAGCCGCTGCCGACAGTTACCCCGGCGAAGTGCGGGCGCGCTTCGAGCCGGAACTGGCTTTCCGCATTGGCGGCAAGGTCAGCAAACGCCTGGTCGAGGAAGGGCAGCGGGTCAAGGCCGACCAGCCGCTGGCCGAGCTGGACCCGCAGGATGTGCGCCTGCAACTGGAAGCCAACCGTGCCCAGCTGGCGGCCGCCGAGGCCAACCTGTCGCTGGTGCGCGCCGAGCGCGATCGCTACCAGAAGCTGCTGGACCGGCAGATGGTCAGCCATTCCCAGTTCGATAACGCCGAAAACCTCTACCGCGCCGGCCTGGCCCGGCTGAAACAGGCCAAGGCCGAGTTCGACGTGGCTGGCAACCAGGCTGAATATGCCGTGCTGCGCGCACCCCAGGCCGGGGTGATCGCCAAGCGCCAGGTGGAAGTGGGCCAGGTGGTCGCTGCAGGGCAGACCGTGTTCACCTTGGCCGCCGATGGCGAGCGGGAAGTGGCCATCGGCCTGCCGGAGCAGCAGTTCGCCCGCTTCGCCGTGGGCCAGCCGGTGAGCGTGGAGCTGTGGTCGCACCCGCAAGAGCGCTTCCAGGGGCGTATCCGCGAGTTGTCACCGGCCGCCGACCCGCGTTCGCGCACCTTCGCTGCCCGCATCGCCTTTACCACGGCCGCCACGCCGGCGGAGCTGGGCCAGAGCGCCCGGGTGTTCATCGCCCACGAAGGGCTGATCCCGCTGGCGGTGCCGCTGTCGGCAGTCACTGCGGAAAACGGCCAGGCCTACGTCTGGCGGGTCAACAAGGACAGCCGCCTGGAGCGGGCAGTGGTGCGCCTGGGGCCCTACGGCGCCGACAGCGTACCCGTGCTCGAAGGCCTCGCCCCCGGCGACTGGGTCGTCGCCGCGGGTGGCCATGTATTGCGCGAGGGCCAGGAAATACGCCCCGTGGACCGTACCAACCGCGTAGTGAACCTGACGGCCAAGGAGTAAGTCCCGATGGGTTTCAACCTTTCTGCCTGGGCGCTGCGCAACCGCCAGATCGTCCTGTTCCTGATGATCCTGCTGGCGGCCATTGGCGCCATGTCCTACACCAAGCTCGGCCAGAGCGAGGACCCGCCGTTCACCTTCAAGGCCATGGTCATTCGTACTCTGTGGCCTGGTGCCACTGCCGAGGAAGTGTCGCGGCAGGTTACCGAGCGCATCGAGAAGAAGCTGATGGAAACCGGCGAGTACGAGCGGATCGTCTCGTTTTCCCGACCAGGCGAATCGCAGGTCACCTTCATGGCCCGCGACTCGCTGCATTCCAAGGACATCCCCGAGCTGTGGTACCAGATCCGCAAGAAGGTCGCGGACATCCGCCACACCTTGCCGCCGGAAATCCAGGGCCCGTTCTTCAATGACGAGTTCGGCACCACCTTCGGCAATATCTATGCGCTGACGGGTGAGGGCTTCGATTACGCGGTGCTCAAGGACTATGCCGACCGTATCCAGATCCAGCTGCAGCGGGTCAAGGACGTGGGCAAGGTCGAGCTGATCGGCCTGCAGGACGAGAAAATCTGGATCGAGCTGTCCAACCTCAAGCTGGCCACCCTCGGCGTGCCGCTGGAGGCCGTGCAGCAGGCCCTGCAGGAGCAGAATGCGGTCAGCACCGCCGGCTTCTTCGAAACGCCCAGCGAGCGCCTGCAACTGCGGGTGAGCGGGCGCTTCGACAGCGTCGAGCAGATTCGCCAGTTCCCCATCCGCGTGGGTGACCGCACCTTCCGTATCGGCGATGTGGCCGAGGTGCACCGCGGCTTCAACGACCCGCCCGCACCGCGCATGCGCTTCATGGGCGAGGATGCCATTGGCCTGGCGGTTTCGATGAAGGACGGCGGCGATATTCTGGTGCTGGGCAAGGCATTGGAAAGCGAGTTCGAACGCCTGGCGCGCAGCCTGCCGGCCGGCATGGAGCTGCGCAAGGTCTCGGACCAGCCGGCGGCGGTCAAGGCTGGCGTGGGCGAGTTTGTCCAGGTGCTGGTCGAGGCGCTGGTCATCGTGCTGCTGGTGAGCTTCTTCTCGCTGGGCCTGCGCACGGGGTTGGTGGTGGCGCTGGCCATCCCGCTGGTGCTGGCCATGACCTTCGCCGCCATGCACTACTTCGGCATCGGCCTGCACAAGATATCCCTTGGCGCGCTGGTGCTGGCCCTGGGCTTGCTGGTCGATGACGCGATCATTGCCGTGGAGATGATGGCGATCAAGATGGAGCAGGGCTACGACCGCCTCAAGGCGGCCAGCTACGCCTGGAGCAGCACCGCCTTCCCGATGCTCACCGGCACCCTGATCACGGCGGCGGGCTTCCTGCCCATTGCCACGGCAGCCTCCAGTACGGGCGAATACACCCGTTCGATCTTCCAGGTGGTGACCATCGCCTTGCTGACCTCCTGGGTGGCCGCGGTGGTATTCGTGCCTTACCTGGGCGAGCGCCTGCTGCCAGATCTGGCCAAGCTGCATGCCGCCCGCCATGGCAAGGACGGCCACGCGCCAGACCCTTACGCCACACCGTTCTACCAGCGCGTACGGCGTGTGGTGGAGTGGTGCGTGCGGCGGCGCAAGACGGTGATCCTGCTGACCATTGCCGCCTTTGTCGGCAGTATCCTGCTGTTCCGTTTCGTGCCCCAGCAGTTCTTCCCGGCTTCCGGGCGCCCGGAGTTGATGGTCGACCTCAAACTGGCCGAAGGTGCCTCGCTGGCCAACACCGCCGAGCGGGTCAAGCAACTGGAGGCGCTGCTCAAGCAGCAGGAAGGTATCGACAACTACGTGGCCTACGTGGGCACCGGTTCGCCGCGTTTCTACCTGCCGCTGGACCAGCAGCTGCCGGCGGCCAGCTTCGCCCAGTTCGTGGTACTGGCCAAGTCGATGGAGGACCGCGAGCGCCTGCGCAGCTGGCTGATCAGCACCGTGGACCAGCAGTTCCCCGACCTGCGTGCCCGGGTCACCCGCCTGGAAAACGGCCCGCCCGTGGGTTACCCGGTGCAGTTCCGGGTGACTGGCGAGCACATCGAGACGGCCCGTGCGCTGGCCCGCGAAGTGGCCGACAAGGTGCGCCAGAACCCGCATGTGGTGAACGTTCATTTGGACTGGGAGGAGCCGAGCAAGGCGGTGTTCCTCGAGATCGACCAGGACCGCGCCCGCGCCCTGGGCGTGAGCACCGCGCACCTGTCGAGCTTCCTGCAAAGCTCGCTGACCGGTACCACGGTCAGCCAGTACCGCGAGGACAACGAGCTGATCGAGATCCTGCTGCGCGGCACCCGCCAGGAACGCAACGAGCTGGGCAACCTCGGCAGCCTGGCATTGCCGACCGACAATGGCCAGAGCGTGGCGCTGTCGCAGGTTGCGACTCTGGAGTACGGCTTCGAGGAAGGCATCATCTGGCACCGTAACCGCTTGCCGACGGTGACCGTGCGCGCCGATATCTACGACAAGGAGCAGCCGGCGACGCTGGTGAAGCAGATAGAACCGACCCTGCATGACATCCGCGCCAAGCTGCCGGATGGCTATTTGTTGGAGGTGGGCGGCACGGTGGAGGACTCAGAGCGCGGGCAGAAGTCGGTGAATGCCGGCATGCCGCTGTTCGTGGTGGTGGTGCTGAGCTTGCTGATGATCCAGCTGCGCAGCTTCTCGCGCACGGTGATGGTGTTCCTCACCGCGCCGCTGGGGCTGATTGGCGTGACCCTGTTCCTGCTGGTGTTCCGCCAGCCGTTCGGCTTTGTCGCCATGCTCGGCACCATTGCCCTGGCGGGGATGATCATGCGCAACTCGGTGATCCTGGTGGACCAGATCGAGCAGGACATCGCGGCGGGGCTGGAGCGCTGGCAGGCGATCATCGAAGCCACGGTGCGGCGCTTCCGCCCGATCGTGCTGACTGCACTGGCAGCGGTGCTGGCGATGATTCCGTTGTCGCGCAGTGTGTTCTACGGGCCGATGGCGGTGGCGATCATGGGCGGGTTGATCGTGGCCACGGTGCTGACCCTGCTGTTCTTGCCGGCGTTGTATGCGGCTTGGTTCAGGGTGAAGAAGGGCTGAACGTCGCAGGGGAGGGCTTCGCCCTCGAATCGCCGGCAAGCCAGCTCCCACAGAACTGCACATAACTCATTAGCAGGGACACTGTGGGAGCGGCTTTAGCCGCGAACACCGGCGCAGCCGGTGCCATACACCGCGTTGGATTCTTCGCGGCTAAAGCCGCTTGTGTCTTGAGAGGGGATTAGAATCTGGAGTGAGAGCGGTGAATGGCAAGCTGAATGCCAGAGGTGCCTTGAGCACGTGTGGGAGCACAAGCTGCCATTCACCGTTC
>Ga0268257_1001658_pt1 | contig 18270 bp, 12 predicted proteins | sample AgamicAtPrz_FD_200249 | JGI IMG/M metagenome (GOLD analysis project Ga0268257, IMG submission 200249) | Agave microbial communities from Guanajuato, Mexico - At.P.rz (v2) (version 3) | ecosystem: Host-associated > Plants > Phyllosphere > Phylloplane/Leaf | place: Guanajuato, Mexico | collected... | reverse complement strand
GCCCCGGCGGGCCGGGTGGGCCTGGCGGCCCCGGCGCCATGGGTGCCCAGGCGCAGCCGGTGTCCGTGGGCGTGGTGGAGCGGCGCGACATGCGTGTGCTGATCAGCGCCATCGGCACCATGAACCCGCGCGCCACGGCCGTGGTGCGCGCCAAGGTGTCGGGCGAGTTGCTGCGCCTGCATTTCAAGGAAGGCGACGAGGTCAAGGCCGGCCAACTGCTGGCCGAAATCGATCCGCGCAGCTTCCAGGCCAGCTTCAACCAGATCCAGGGCACGTTGCAGCGCGACCAGGCGCTGCTCAAGAACGCCCAGCTGGACCTGCAGCGCTACAAGGAGCTGCAGGCCCAGGATTCCATTGCCGGCCAGCAGGTCGATACCCAGGCTGCGCTGGTGCGCCAGTACCAGGGCACGGTTGCCGCCGACCAGGCCCAGGCCGATGCGGCCAAGCTGCAACTGAGCTACACGCGCATCACGGCGCCCATTGCGGGCCGGCTGGGCCTGCGCCAGGCCGACCGGGGCAATGTGGTCAACCCTTCGGACACCAACGGCATCGTCACCATCACCCAGGTCAAGCCCATCGACGCGGTGTTCTCCGTGCCCGAGGCCCATGTGGGCACGCTGGCACGGCGCCTGGCCGAGGGGCGCGAGCTGCCCGTGGAGTTGTGGGATCGTGACCTGAAGCAGCAACTGGGGCGCGGCCGCCTCAATGCGGTGGACAACAGCATCGACATCGCCACCGGCACCATCAAGGCCAAGGCCGCTTTCGACAATGCCGAGGGCCGGCTGTTTGCCAACCAGTTCGTCAACGTCAAGCTGGAAGTGGACCGGCTGGAGCAGGCGCTGACCGTGCCGACCACGGCCGTGCAGAACAACTACGTCTACCTGGTCCAGGAGGATGGCACGGTGACGCAGCGGCGCATTGCCGTGGGCGTGACCGATGGCGACCGGGTGAGCGTGAAGGGCGAACTCAAGCCTGGCGAGCAGGTGGTGGTGGACGGCATTGACCGCCTGCGCGAAGGCGCCAAGGTCACGGTGATCGAGCCCGACAAGGTGCAGAAGGTGGACCAGGCTGTGCAGGATGCCTCTGGCCAGCCGCGCGGCATGCGCAATCTGCCGCCCGATGTGCGCGCCAAGCTGGCGACCATGAACCCCGACGAGCGCAAGGCCTACCTGCAGAAGCTGCGTGCCGAGCGCGGTGGGCAGCGCAATGGGGGTAACGGTGGCAGTGGCGGTAACGGCGGTAACGTGACCGCGCCGGCGGCCGAAGGCTCCGCGCCCGCAGGCCGGTCGCCGGCACCGTCGCCCGGATCGCCCCAGCCTTCGCCCGGCCCGGCACCTGCCGCGCCCTCCGCGCCTGCTGCTCCAGCGGCTCCCGCTCCGGCCGGGCGCTGAGCAGCGCCCCGGCACCTGAAGACTGCAAGCCCTTCCAGGCGGCCCCATGAATCTTTCCCGCATCTTCATCCTGCGACCCGTCGCCACATCGCTGCTGATGGTGGCGGTGCTGATCGCCGGCCTGCTGGCCTACCGGCTGTTGCCGATTTCGGCCCTGCCCGAGGTGGACTACCCCACCATCCAGGTCACCACGCTGTACCCCGGTGCCAGCCCCGACGTGATGACCTCCAACGTCACCGCGCCGCTGGAGCGCCAGCTCGGCCAGATGCCGGGGCTGTCGCAGATGTCGTCCACCAGCTCGGGCGGCGCCTCGGTGATCACGCTGCGCTTTGCGCTGGACATGGCCATGGACGTGGCCGAGCAGCAGGTGCAGGCCGCCATCAACGCGGGCTCCAACCTGCTGCCCAGTGACCTGCCCATGCCCCCGCTGTACAGCAAGGTCAACCCGGCGGATGCGCCCATCCTCACGCTGGCCATCACCTCGCCCTCGCTGCCGGTGATCCGCGTCAATGACCTGGTGGAGAACCGCCTGGCGCCCAAGCTCTCGCAGGTCAACGGCGTGGGGCTGGTGGCGATTGCCGGCGGGCGCCGGCCTGCCGTGCGCATCCAGGCCAACCCGACGGCGCTGGCCGGCCTGGGCATGACGCTGGACGATGTGCGCACCGCCATCGCCGCCGCCAACGTCAAGCAGGCCAAGGGCGGCTTCGACGGCCCGGCGCGCGCCTCCACCATCGATGCCAATGACCAGCTGCAGTCGGCGGCCGAGTACCGCAACCTCATCATCGCCTTCAAGAACGGCCTGCCCGTGCGCCTGTCCGACATCGCCCAGACCGTGGACGATGCCGAGAACACGCGCCTGGCCGCCTGGGCCGGCACGCCCGAAGGCGGCTCGCGCGCGGGCGTGATCCTCAACATCCGGCGCCAGCCCGGCGCCAATGTGATCGAGACGGTGGACCGCATCAAGGCGCTGCTGCCCCAGCTCAAGGAGACGCTGCCGGCCTCGCTGGACGTGCAGGTGCTGACCGACCGCACGGTGACCATCCGCGCCTCGGTCAACGACATGCAGCTGGAGCTGATGCTGGCCATCGCCCTGGTGGTGGCGGTGATCTTCGTCTTCCTGCGCAGCGCCTCGGCCACGCTGATACCGAGCTTTGCCGTGCCGCTGTCGCTGATCGGCACCTTCGGCGTGATGTACCTGGCCGGTTTTTCCATCAACAACCTCACGCTGATGGCGCTGACGATCTCCACCGGCTTCGTGGTGGACGATGCCATCGTGATGATCGAGAACATCGCGCGCTTCGTGGAAAAGGGCGAGCCGCCCATGCAGGCCGCGCTCAAGGGCGCCAAGCAGATCGGCTTCACCATCATCTCGCTGACGATTTCGCTGATCGCCGTGCTGATCCCGCTGCTGTTCATGGGCGACGTGGTGGGGCGGCTGTTCCACGAGTTCGCCATCACCATGGCGGTGGCCATCCTGATCTCGGCCGTGGTCTCGCTGACGCTCACGCCCATGCTGTGCGCGCGGCTGCTGCGCCACCAGCCCGAAGGGGCCGAGGAAGAACGGCATGGCCGCCTGTACCACGCCACGGGCCGTTTCTTCGACCGCACCATCGCCGGCTACGGCCGCATCCTCACCTGGGTGCTGGACCGGCGCGGCCTGACCTGGATCGTCTTCCTGGCCACGCTGGCCGTGACCGTGCTGCTGTACTTTGCCGTGCCCAAGGGCTTCTTCCCGGACCAGGACACGGGCACCATCCAGGCCACGACCGAGGCCGACCAGTCCATCTCGTTTGCCGCCATGGCCGAGCGCCAGCAGGCCCTGGCCGAGCTGCTGCTCAAGGACCCTGCCGTGCAGAGCATCTCGTCCTTCATCGGCGTCGATGGCAGCAACACCACGCTGAACACGGGCCGGCTGCTGATCGACCTCAAGCCCCACGGCCAGCGCGATGGCGTGCCCGCCGTGCTGCGCCGCCTGTCCGACGATGCGCTGCAGATCCCGGGCATACGCCTGTACGCCCAGCCCGTGCAGGACCTGACCATCGAGGACCGCGTGGCGCGCACCCAGTACCAGCTGCTGATGTCCTCGCCCGACATGGCGCAGCTGACCACCAGCACCCAGGCCCTGGTCGAGCGCATGCACGACCTGCCCGAGCTGGTGGACGTGGGCAGCGACCTGCAGGACCAGGGCCTGCAGGCCTTCGTGCAGATCGACCGGGCACAGGCCAGCCGGCTGGGCGTGACGGTCTCGGCCATCGACACGGCGCTGTACAACGCCTTTGGCCAGCGGCTGATCTCCACCATCTTCACGCAGTCCAACCAGTACCGCGTGGTGCTGGAAGTGGCGCCGCAGTTCAAGATCGGGCCCGAGTCGCTGCAGGCCATCTATGTGGCCTCCAGCGCGGGCGCGCCCGTGCCGCTGTCCTCGGTGGCCACGGTCAGCGAGCGGCCCATGGCCCTGGCCGTGAACCATGTGGGCCAGCTGCCGGCCGCCACCATTTCGTTCAACACCGCGCCCGGCGTGTCGCTGGGCCATGCGGTCCAGGCCGTGCAGGACCTGATGGCCCAGCTGCGCACCGAGGGCCATATGCCGCTGTCGGTGGACGCCGCCTTCCAGGGCGCGGCCCTGGCCTTCCAGGCCTCGCTGTCCAACACGCTGCTGCTGGTGCTGGCGGCGGTGATCACCATGTACATCGTGCTGGGCGTGCTCTATGAGAGCACCATCCACCCGGTGACCATCCTGTCCACGCTGCCCTCGGCCGGCGTGGGCGCGCTGCTGGCCCTGCTGCTGGCGGGGCTGGACCTGGACATCATCGCCATCATCGGCATCGTGCTGCTGATCGGCATCGTCAAGAAGAACGCGATCATGATGATCGACTTCGCGCTGGAGGCGCAGCGCGAGGAGGGACACACGCCGCGCGAGGCCATCTACCAGGCCTGCCTGCTGCGGTTCCGGCCTATCCTGATGACGACTTTGGCTGCTTTGCTGGGGGCCTTGCCGTTGATGCTAGGGGCGGGGGTGGGCAGTGAGTTGCGGCATCCGTTGGGGGTGACGTTGGTGGGGGGCTTGCTGGTGAGTCAGTTGCTGACTCTGTTCACTACTCCGGTGATTTATCTGACTTTTGAAGGGTGGGCGCAGAGGTGGCGGGATCGTCGGGGTGCTTCTTCGGAGCAGGCCCATGCTTGAGCTTGATCTGCGCTTTTGGCTGGCGCCGCTGGCCGGGGTTCGGCCCGGCGGCCGACCTACTTTCTTGCCTCGCAGCAAGAAAGTAGGCAAAGAAATGCGCCCCACTGCCCGCGACCCCTTCGCTTCGCTGCGGGGCCACCTGCGTCGTGGCGCTTGCGGGGTTCGCCGTGAAACTCACTTCGCGCTGGCGCGCTGCGTTCAGACAATCACGGCGAGCCAGATGACGAAGCAGTCCTGTCCTTCGGCAGGACTGCAACCCCGCAAGCGCCACGACGCAGGCGCGGGCAGAAGGGGAGTTTGCTCGGGCCATCGCTTCGCTCGGCCTGGGATTTTTGGGGCTGGATCATGAGCCAGCTGTCCAATCTCTCGGCGCCGTTCATCTTCCGGCCCATTGCCACCATGCTGATGACCATCGGCCTGGCGCTGGCGGGGGCGGTGTCGTATTTCCTGCTGCCGGTGGCGCCGCTGCCGCAGGTGGACTATCCGACGATTTCGGTGTCGGCCAGCCTGCCGGGTGCAAGCCCCGACACCATGGCTGCCACGGTGGCGACGCCGCTGGAGCGGGCGCTGGGGGCGATTGCGGGGGTCAATGAGATCACGTCCAGCTCCAGCCTGGGCAGTACGCGCATCACGCTGCAGTTCGATCTGTCGCGCACGGTGGACAGCGCGGCGCGCGATGTGCAGGCCGCCATCAATGCGGCGCGCACGCTGCTGCCTTCGGGCATGCCGGGCAATCCTACGTATCGCAAGGTGAATCCGGCCGATGCGCCGATCATGATCCTGGCGCTCACGTCCAGCGCCCTGACGCGCGGGCAGATGTATGACGCGGCGTCCACCGTGCTGGCGCAGAAGCTCTCGCAGGTGGAGGGCGTGGGCCAGGCGTCCATCAGCGGGGGGGCGCTGCCGGCCGTGCGCGTGGAGCTGGACCCGGTGAAGCTGGCGGCCAATGGCGTGTCGCTGGACCAGGTGCGTACCGCCATTTCGGCCACGAATGCCAACCGGCCGCTGGGCGCGGTGGAGCGCGAGGACCATTACTGGCAGGTGACCGCCAATGACCAGGCGCGCGTGGCGGCCGACTATGCGCCGCTGGTGCTGCGCTGGAGCAATGGCAATGCGATCCGGCTGCAGGACGTGGCCGATGTCACGGATTCGGTGCAGGACGTGCGCAACTACGGCGTGGCCAACGGCAAGCCCGCCATCCTGCTGCAGATCTTCAAGCAGCCGGACGCCAACATCCTGGAGGCCGTGGCGCGCGTGCGCTCTTTGCTGCCGCAGCTCAAGGCGTCCATTCCGGAGGCCATCGATCTGACCATCGTGTCCGACCGCACGCCCACGCTGCGCGCCTCGGTAGTGGAGGTGGAGCGGGCGCTGTTGATCGCCGTGGCGCTGGTGATCCTGGTGGTGTTCCTGTTCCTGCGCAATGGCCGGGCCACGCTGATTCCGGCCGTGGCCGTGCCGGTGTCGCTGGCGGGCACGTTCGGCGTGATGTACCTGGCCGGCTACACGCTGGACAACCTGTCGCTGATGGCGCTGACCGTGGCCACGGGCTTTGTGGTGGACGATGCCATCGTGGTGCTGGAGAACGTGATGCGCCACATGGAGCGCGGCAAGACCGCGCTGCGCGCGGCGCTGGACGGGGCGCGCGAGATCGGGTTCACCGTGGTGTCCATGAGCCTGTCGCTGATCGCGGTGTTCGTGCCCATCCTGTTCATGGGCGGCATCGTGGGGCGGTTCTTCCGCGAGTTCGCGGTGGTGATGTCGGCGGCCATTCTGATCTCGATGGTGGTGTCGCTGACCACCACGCCCATGATGTGCGCGGCGCTGCTGCGCCCGCAGCGTGTCGCTCAGCCGGGCCGGCCGCGCAACGGCCTGCAGCGCGCCTGGGACCGCTTCGGCGCCTGGGTGGGCCGGGCTGAGCGGCGTGCGATGTCCGGCTATCGCGCAAGCCTGGCCTGGTGCCTGCGCCACCAGCCGCTGGTGCTGCTGGTGCTGGCCGGCGTGGTGGCGCTGAACGTGCACCTGTACATGGCCATCGACAAGGGTTTCATGCCCAGCCAGGACACGGGCCGCGTGATGGGCTTCATCCGGGCCGACCAGTCCACCTCCTACCAGGCCATGGAGCAGCGGCTCAAGCGCTTCCTGTCCATCGTGCAGGAAGACCCGGCCGTGGAGTACGTGACGGGCTTCACGGGCGGCGGCCAGCGCAATGCGGCCAACATGTTCATGTCGCTCAAGCCGCTGGCCGAGCGCAAGGTGTCTTCCGACGAGGTGATCAACCGCCTGCGCGACAAGCTCAAGAACGAGCCCGGCGCGAGGCTGTTCATGGTCACGCAAAGCGATATCCGCATCGGCGGGCGGCAAAGCTCGGGCTCGTACGACTACACGCTGCAGGCCGACGATATCCAGGACCTGCGCACCTGGGAGCCGCGCATCCGCCAGGTGCTTTCGCAACTGCCCCAGCTCACGGACGTGAACAGCGATGTGTCCGACTTCGGCCTGCAGACCTCGCTGGTGATCGACCGCGACGCGGCCACGCGCCTGGGGCTGACGGTGTCGCAGATCGACGGCACGCTCAACAACGCCTTCGGCCAGCGCCAGGTGGGCGTGATCTACAACCCGCTCAACCAGTACCGCGTGGTGATGGAGGCCGCGCCCCGCTACCTGCAAAGCCCCGAGACGCTGCGCGGTTTCTTCTTCGTGAACAACCAGGGCGTGCAGGTGCCGCTGACCTCGTTTGCGCGCATCACCACCACCAACACGCCGCTGGCCGTGAACCACGACCGGGGCACGCCGGCCAGCACCATCAGCTTCAGCCTGGCCGAGGGCGTGGCGCTGTCGGACGCCAGTGATGCCATCCGCGCGGCCGTGGCCGAGCTGGGCGTGCCCGTGTCGGTGCGCGGCAGCTTCAGCGGCACGGCCGGGGCCTTCCAGCAGGCGCTGTCAGGGCAGCCGCTGCTGATCCTGGCGGCCATCATCACCATCTACCTGGTGCTGGGCGTGCTCTATGAAAGCCTGGTGCACCCGCTGACCATCCTGTCCACGCTGCCCTCGGCCGGCGTGGGCGCGCTGATGGCGCTGATGCTGTTCAAGACGGAGTTCTCGCTGATCGCGCTGATCGGGGTGATTTTGCTGATCGGCATCGTCAAGAAGAACGCCATCATGATGATCGACTTCGCGCTGGAGCGGCAGCGCGCCGGCCATGCCACGGCCGCCCAGGCCATCTACCGTGCCTGCGAGCTGCGGCTGCGCCCCATCCTCATGACCAGCCTGGCGGCCATTTGCGGCGCACTGCCGCTGGCCCTGGGCCGGGGCGACGGCGCCGAGCTGCGCCAGCCGCTGGGCATTGCCATCGTGGGCGGCCTGATGCTGAGCCAGCTGCTCACGCTCTACACCACGCCCGTGGTCTATGTGCTGCTGGACAGGCTGCGCCAGCGTGTCATGGGCCTGCGTGGCCGCGTGCAGGGCAAGGACCGTGGCACCCCTGTGCCCGCCGCATCACCCCAGTGAACCGAATCCGAAAGCCCAAGCTGATGCAGTTCAAGACACTTCACTCCCCGGCGATCTGGCTGGCCGCCGCGCTGCTGGCCGGCTGCTCCACGCAGAGCGCCTACCAGCGCCCCGCACTCGAGGTGCCGGCCCAGTTCAAGGAAGCCACGCCCGAGGCGGCCGAGGCCGGCATCTGGCGGCCCGCGGACCCGTCGCGCGCGCAAGTGCCCGACAACTGGTGGGAGCTGTTCGGCGACGAGCAGCTCAACCGCCTGCAGCAGCAGGCCGCCACCGGCAACCAGAGCATCGCCCAGGCCGCCGCGCGCCTGCGTGCCGCGCAGGCGGCCGTGGCCAGCAGCCAGGCCGGGCTGTTCCCCACGCTGGGCAGCACGGCCGGCGCCACGCGCTCGCGCAGCGGCGGGGCCTCCGGTGCATCGGGTGCATCAGGCACGGGCGGCAACACCGCCAGTAGCGGCAACATCTCGACCAACTACTCGCTGGGCCTGAACGCCAGCTGGGAGCTGGACCTGTGGGGCCGCGTGTCGGGCACGGTCAGCGCCAGCCAGGCCAGCGCCCAGGCCAGCAGCGACGACCTGGCCGCCGCGCGGCTGTCGGCCCAGGCATCGATCACGCAGACCTATTTCTCGCTGCGCGCGGCCGATGCCAGCGTGCGGCTGCTGCAGGAAACGCTGCAGAGCTACGAGCAAAGCCTGAAGCTCACCAACAACCGCTACCGCGCGGGCGTGGCCTCGTCGGCCGATGTGGCCCAGGCCGAGGCGCAGTACAAAAGCACCCAGGCCCAGCTCATCGAGGCACAGACCAGCCGCGCCCAGCTGGAGCACGCCCTGGCCGCGCTGCTGGGCCTGCCGCCTGCGGCCTTCAGCCTGGAGGCCGGCGCCGAACTGCCGCCGCCGCCCGAGGTGCCGGCCATGCTGTCGTCCCAACTGCTGGAGCAGCGCCCCGACATTGCAGCGGCCGAGCGCCGCGTGGCCGCCGCCAATGCCCAGGTGGGCGTGGCGCGCGCAGCCTTCTTCCCGGCGCTCACGCTGTCGGCCACGGCCGGCTACCGGGGTGCATCGCTGTCCAACCTGGTGAGTGCGCCCAACCTGTTCTGGTCGCTGGGCCCGTCGCTGGCGCTGGCGCTGTTCGACGGCGGCGCGCGCACGGCGGCCGTGGAGTCGGCGCGTGCCTCGCTGGACCTTGCCGCCGCCACCTACCGCCAGACCGTGCTGACGGCGTTGCAGGAGGTGGAGGACAACCTGGTCACCGCATCCGCCCTGGCGCGCGAGCAGCAGGTGCAGATCGAGGCCGTGGCCGCCGCGCAGAAGGCGCTGGATGTCGTCAACAACCAGTACCGCGCGGGCACGGTGGCCTATCTGAATGTGCTCAGCGCCCAGACCACGGTGCTGTCGGCGCGGCGCAGCCTGATCGATGTGCGCAACCGGCGGCTTGCCGCCGTCAACACCTTGCTCAAGAACGTGGCCGGGCGCTGGGAGCCGCTGGGGCCGGCCTCCGTGCAGGGGCCGCAGGCTGTCGCGCGCTGATGTTCAGTCCTGCAGCTCGAAGGCCTGGCGCAACGCTTCGCCGAAGGCCGCGCTGCCGCTGATCGACAGGTTCATCGTGGTGCGGCCATCCCCGGCCGCCACGGATTGCAGGCGCGCCGTGGCTGCGTCAAAGCGCCAGTCCAGCGGCTGGCCGCCGTCGTCCTGGGCCTGCAGCTCGTAGTCCCAGTCGCCGCCTTCCTCGATGGGGCCGCGCCGGCCCTTGAAGCGGCGGTGTGCCCAGGCCAGCAATTGCTCCACCTCAGCCGCCAGGGCCGGTACGCGCGTGGCGGGCACGCTGGCCATGGCGTCCCAGCAGCCCGTGCCTTCGTCGTCTTCGCTGTAGTCGAAATCCAGGTAGTCGAGGGTCATGGTGGGGTCCGCCTGCGTGATGGGAAAAGGGAAAGCCCGTCATTGTGCCGCGTGCACAATCGCCCGCATCGCAGAACCGGAAAGACATTCAGATGGACACCGCACAGCAATCGATGGCGCCGCCGATGGTGAGCGCGCAGGCCCTGCGCTTCGGGCAGCCGGGCCTGCTGCTGTGGGATGGTGCCTCGCACGACTGGCCCGTGGGCCTGTGCCTGGTGCGCGGCGGCGAGGGCTGCGGCAAGACCAGCCTGCTGCAAATGCTGGCCGGCCAGTTGCCTTTGCAGGCCGGGCGCCTGGTGTATCCACAGCAGCCCCACCCGTCGCAGCGCCCTGCGCTGTTCTGGCGCGACCCGCGCGCCGAACTGTCCAATGCCGAGCGCGCCCGGCCCGCGCAGGAATGGGTGCAGGCCCAGCGGCAGTTGCATCCGGCGTGGAGCGAAGTGGCCTGGCAGGCCCATGCCGACGGCCTGGGCTTGGAGCCCCACCTGCACAAGCCCCTGCTGGCCCTGTCCACGGGCAGCCTGCGCAAGCTGTGGATGGCGGCGGGCTGGGCCAGCGGCGTGCCGCTGCTGCTGATCGACGAGCCACTGGCCGCGCTGGACCGGGGATCGATCGACCATGTGCAGCGCACGCTGGCGGGGCTCAACCGTGCCGGCCAGCAATCGGCCCCCGTGGCCGGGCACGGGCCGCGCTGCGTGATCGTCGCCCATTGGGACGAGATGCAGGGCGTGGCCTGGGACGACGTGCTGGACCTGCCCGATCAGCCGCCGTTGCGCTGACCGGAGCCGGCGTCTACATCGCCCCCTACATCGCCACCTACATCGCCTTGAACCGCTGCGCGTAGAGGCGGCTGACGGCCAGTTTTTCCGCTCGCTCGCGCAGCTGCAGCCACAGCCGGCCGGCCTCGTCGCGCTGGGCATTGGCAATGGCCGCCGCACGCACCACCGTGCCGCGGTGCACCTGCCAGAATTCCTCGGCATCCAGCCGGGGCAGCAGCTCCTTGAGCGGCGTGCGCACCAGGTACTCATGCGAGGCCGTGAGCACGCGCACGTACTTGTCGGCGGCCTCGAAGTAGACGACGTCGTGCACGGGCACCATCTGGATCTGCGTGCCCACGCCGGCCTGGATCATCTGCAGCGGCGCCTCGGTAGCGGTGGCGGCGGGGGCCGTGGCACCGGCCAGATGCCGCAATTGCTCCAGCGCCTGCGCCAGCGCAGCGCCGGCCGGGGCCGCCGTGCGCTGGGCCAGCAGCTCGCGCAGGCGCTGCACGCTGCGCGCCAGCCGCTCGGGCTGAACGGGCTTGAGCAGGTAGTCCACGGCCTGCGCCTCGAAGGCGTCCATGGCGTACTGGTCATAGGCGGTCACGAAGACCAGGATGGGAAACGGCTGCGCCTCTGGCCAGGCGTCGGCCAGTTCGGCAGCGGCCTCCAGGCCGCTCTGGCCCGGCATGCGGATGTCGAAGAACAGCACATCGGGCTGCAGCGCCAGCGCCTGCCGGCTGGCACTCAGGCCGTCGCCCACCATGGCGGCAATCTGCAGCTCGGGCCAGGCGCGGGCCAGTGCCTGGCGCAGGTCCTCGGCCAGCAGGGGTTCGTCTTCGGCGATCAGGGCGCGGGGGGAGTGGGTCATTTCAGTCTTCTATTTCACTTGCGCATTGCCGACAGCGTATGAAACTGGCGCGGCCCAACTCAGGGACACCGAGGAAGGGCAGCCCCGCACCGAGGGTGTCGTTCCCCTCCCGCGAAGCGAGAGAGGGGGAAGGCGCGAAGCGACTCAGGGGGTGCATTTGAGGGTGATTTTGGCGAGCGTGCCGCCTTCGGGCAGGGCGGCCAGTTCGAAGTGTGCGGCGTCGCCATAGCGGCTGGCCAGGCGCTCGCGCAGCTGGGCCGTGCCGAAGCGGCTGCCGGGCAGGGCGGGCGCTCCGGAATCCAGGCCCATGCCGTTGTCGGCCACGGTCAACTCCAGCTGGCCACCGGCGGTGCGGCGCGCACGCACCGCGATATGTCCGCCTTCCAGCTTGGGCTCCAGGCCGTGGCGTATGCAGTTTTCCACCAGGGGCTGCAGCAGCAGCGGCGGCACGGGCACCTGGGCCAGGTCCTCGGGCAAGTCCAGCGTGTACTGCAGGCGCGGGCCCATGCGGATGGACATCAGCGACAGGTAGTCGCGCAGGCGTGCGAACTCTTCGCCCAGCGCATGCTCGGTGCTGCGCGAGCCGCCCAGCGTGGCGCGCAGGTAGGCGATCAGATGGTCCAGCATGGCCTGGGCGCGCTGCGGGTCGCTGGCCACCAGCACGCGCAGGTTGGCCAGGGTGTTGAACAGCATGTGCGGCTCCAGCTGGGCCTGCAGCAGGGTGAGTTTGGCCTCGGCCGCCTGGCGTCGGGCCTGCTCGGCCTGCATCTGCAGGTGGCGCGAGTAGCCCAGCAGGAAGAAGGCCAGCGACATCACCGTGCTGGCGACGATGGTGACGGCCAGCGGTATCCACAGCCGGTGCATCAGGGCCGTGCTGGCGTCGGGATCGGCCCACTTCCTGTACGCCGTGCCGATCAGCGACCCGATCACGAACCCCGTCACGATGCCAGCCACCACCAGCGCGGCGCCGCGCCAGCCGCCGGGCCAGGGAATGTCCTGGCCCCGCGTCAGGCGCCAGCGGCCCAGTTCGATGGTGAGCCAGCTGGTCAGGCCGATCGACAGCGAGTAGATGAGGTTCACGTCCCAGCGGCCGTGGTTGCTCAGGCTGAATGCGGCGGCAATCAGGGCGCAGGCCGAGGTCGTTGCGATGCCGTGGCGCAGCAGCGTGGTCCGTTCCACGATGTGGCCCTGTGCGGCCCGCTGGGATGGGGCGTTGGAAGCGAGGTCGGGCATGGAGAGCAATGGTAGTCCCATGGCGTCGTTCAGCGGGTGCGGTCCTGGCGTGACTGCAGCGCCTGCCGCTCGCGCTCCACCATGCGCCCGTGCCAGCCGTTGCCCGGCAGGGCCAGCCAGACCACGGCCCCGTGGATGGCCAGCCCCAGGCCCCAGCCCAGGGCCGGGAAGATGGCCCAGTGCCTGCCCTGGGACAGCGACAGCGCCGCCAGCCCGAGGTTGACCAGCACATAGACGCTGGCGTGGATCATCCAGCCCATCTTGGCGCCTGCGCGGCGGCGCGCCATGCGCTCCAGGGCATCGTCGTCGTGGCGGGCAGAGGGATCGAGGGGATCGAGGGTGCGCATGGGAAGTTCTCCATCAGGGGAAGGAAAGCGGCGTCAGGCCAGGCCCAGCTGCTGCCACAGCAGGTCGCCCAGGTAGCGGCCGGGCAGCAGGGTGAACACGCCCGCCACAACGCAGGCGCCGATGTAGACGCTGCGCATGATCTTGCGGTGGCCGGCGATGTTGCCGTGGTACAGGTGCCAGAACGAGCGGCCCAGGCCGGCAAAGGTCAGTGGCACCAGCAGGTGGACGGGCGTGTAGCCGGCCCAGTTGGGCAGGCGGTAGTCGCGGATGAAGCAGGCGGACACCGCCGCGCAGACCATGAGCGTGACGAAGGCGTAGCCGGCCGCGCGGTGCAGGCGGGGATGGGCGGCGGCCTGGCGGCGTGCCAGCAGGGCGATGGCACCCGTGGCCGTGGCGGCGAGAGCGGCGCTCATGTGGATGGCGATCAGCGGTGTCATTTGCATGGCGGTGTCCTGGCGTGCGGCCCGGTTCTGCGGGCCTGTATGGGACAGGACTGTCGCTGCCGGACGCGGGCCGGGCCAGCGCCATGCGACGGACGGGCGCCGGCAGGGTGCCAGATGCATCGGGGCGCCGCGAGCTGCAGGGATCTCCGTGGTCGTTGGAAGATTGCGGCTATGGGGAGTGCGCACAAACTATTGCGAAGGGCCTTTGAATTCAATCACTTGGAGGATTGCTTCGATGCAACAGATTGAGAAAATTCATAGCAGCGCCCTAACGTGGTTGGTAAGCTAACGGATTCTGTAAATCATTCTCAGTATCATCCTCATGCCCTCCATCCGCCCGATTTCCCTGGCCGTTCTCTGCCTGTGCAGCCAGCAGGCCCTGATTGCCCAGACCCGGGGCGGCGACCCCGTGCTGGAGGCCGTGACGGTGGAGGCCAGTGCCGACGCATCGGCCCAGGGCCTGTCCAAGCCCTTCGCAGGCGGCCAGGTGGCCACGGGCGCGCGCAACGGCGTGCTGGGCACGCTGGACTGGAAGAATTCCTCCTTCTCCACCACCAGCTACACGCAGCAGCTGATCGAAGACACCCAGTCCAAGAGCGTGGGCGACGTGCTGCTCAACGACCCGGGCGTGCGCCAGGCGCGCGGCTTCGGCAACTTCCAGGAGCTGTATGTGCTGCGCGGCTTCCCGGTGTACTCGGACGACATCGCCTACAACGGCCTGTACGGCCTGCTGCCGCGCCAGTACATCGCCTCGGAGTTCTTCGAGCGCGTGGAGGTGCTGCGCGGCGCCAATGCCTTCCTCAATGGCGCAGCACCGGGCGGCAGCGGCATTGGCGGCACCATCAGCCTGCTGCCCAAGCGCGCCGGCAACGATGCGCTGACGCGCGTGGGCGCCGGCATCCAGACGGGCGGCCAGGCCTTTGTCTCCACCGACATCTCGCGCCGCTTCGGCCCTGACCAGAGCACCGGCATCCGCCTGAACGCCGTGCGCCGCGACGGCGGCACGGGCGTGGATGGCGAAGACCGCTCGCTCACCGCCCTGGGCGTGGGCCTGGACTGGCGCAGCCGCAACGTGCGCCTGTCGGGCGACGTGGGCTACCAGCGCAACAGCTACAACGGCGGCCGCCCCAGCGTGACGCCGGGCAACTTCATCCCGGCCGTGCCCGACAACAAGACCAACTACGGCCAGAACTGGTCGTACTCCACCGAGCGCGACCTGTTCGCCACGCTGCGTGCCGAATGGGACATCAACGACACCACCACGGCCTGGGCCGCCGGCGGCCTGCGCCGCGGCAAGGAAGACAACTCCCTGAGCGGCGTGACCGTGAGCAATGCGGCCGGCGACACCACGGGCACGCGCTTCGACAACAAGCGCAAGGACAGCGTGGGCACGGGCGAGGTCGGCATCCGCACGCGCCTGGCCACGGGCAGCGTGGGCCACGAGCTGGTGGCCACCGCCAGCACCTACTCGGCCACCGAGCGCAATGCCTGGGGCATGGGCTTTGGCGTGGTCAACAACATCTACAACCCCTGGAGCAGCGCGCGCCCTGCCATGACGCTGTTCGGCGGCAACCTGGCCGACCCCACGCGCGCGGGCGAAACCCAACTCAACAGCTTCGCCATCGGCGACACGCTGACGATGCTGGACGAGCGCCTGCGCCTGACCGTGGGCGTGCGCCGCCAGAGCATCGAGCAAAGCAGCTACGACTACAACACGGGCGCGCAGACCGACAACTACAAGAAGTCGGCCACCACGCCCATGCTGGGCCTGGTGTTCAAGACCAGCGAGAACACCTCGGTCTACGCCAACTACATCGAAGGCCTGACCAAGGGCGCCGTGGCGCCGCAGACGGCCAACGACCTGCCCGTGTCCAACGGAGGCCAGGTGTTCGCGCCCTACAAGTCGCGCCAGAAGGAAATCGGCTTCAAGTGGCAGGGCCAGCAACTGGGCGCCACGGTGGCGCTGTACACCACGGACATGCCTTCGGCCTATGTGGCCAACCAGGTCTTCGGCCAGTACGGCAAGCAGCGCAACAGCGGCCTGGAGGCCACGGTCTTCGGCGAGCCCGTCAAGGGCCTGCGCGTGCTGGGCGGCGTGACCTTCAGCGAGGCCAAGATCCGCGAGGCCGCCGATGCCACCACCATCGGCAACTACGCCATCGGCGTGCCCAAGCGCCTGCTCAACCTGGGCGTGGACTGGGATGTGCCCGGCGTCTCGGGCCTGGCCCTCAATGCGCGCGTGATGCACACCTCCAGCCAGTACGCCAACGGCGCCAACACGCTGAAGGTGGCCTCCTGGACGCGCACCGACATCGGCGCGCGTTATCTCATGGACATCGGCAACAACCGCCTGCTGACCCTGCGCGCGCGCATCGACAACCTGTTCGACAAGGGCTACTGGTCGTCCGTGGGCGGCTACCCGGGCGCCAACTACCTGGTGCAGTCCATGCCGCGCACCTTCTCGCTGAGCGCATCGGTGGACTTCTGAGCCGGAGCGATCTGAAGCATGCGCGCGTTGTGGACGGTGGTGCACCGCTGGATAGGCCTGGTGCTGGCCGGTTTCCTCACCATGGCCGGCCTCACAGGGGCCGTGCTGTCCTGGGACCATGAAATCGACGAATGGCTCAACGCCGACATGCTGGAGACCCCGGCACGCGGCCCGCTGAAGACCCCGCTGGAGCTGGCCGCCGCCGTGCAGGCCAGCGAGCCGCGCGCCGAGATCAGCTACATGACCCTGGGCCTGGTCGAGGGCGAAGCCGCCATGTTCATGGTGCGCCCCCGGCCCGACCCGGCCACGGGCCAGGCGCCTGCGCTGGGATATGACACGGTCTTCGTCGATCCTGTCAGCGGCCACATCACCGGCCAGCGCAACGGGCGCAGCTTCGCACTCAGCCAGCGCAACCTCATGCCCTGGCTGCGCCACCTGCACGAAAGCCTGCTGGCCCCGCGCTTTTGGGGCACGGACCGCTGGGGCTACTGGTTCATGGGCAGCCTGGCCCTGCTGTGGGTGGCCGACAGTTTTGTCGCGCTGCTGCTGACCTTTCCCGTGAAGCTCAGGAAAGGCGCCCCGCGCCTGACGGCGGCCGTGGGATCGTGGTGGCGCCGCTGGCTGCCCTCATGGCGCGTGCGCTGGGGCGGCGGCGCCTACAAGCTCAACTTCGACCTGCACCGCGCGGGCGGCCTGTGGGTCTGGGCCGTCATCGTCATCGTGGCCTTCACCTCGTTCTCGCTGAACCTGTACCGCGAAGTCTTCTACCCGGTGATGAGAACCGTCTCCACCACCACGCCCGGCCCCTACGAAACCCTCAAGCCCGCGCCCCAGGGCACGCTCCTCGTGCCCCAGGTCTCGTTCGCCCAGGCCATCGCCATCGCCCAGAGCGAGGCAAAGCGCCTGGGCTTCGCCCAGCCCGCAGGCGGCATCTGGTGGGGTGGCGACTTCCCGTTCTACAACGTCTCCTTCTTCGACCCGCACGACGAAACCGGCGCCATGGGCATGGGCCTGTCCAACATCTACGTCAGCTCGGACAACGGCGAAGTCCTGGGCACCTACCGCCCCTGGCACGGCACCGCAGCCGACGTCTTCGTCCAGCTGCAGCTGCCCCTGCACAGCGGCCGCATCCTCGGCACCCCCGGCCGCGTGCTCATGTCCTTCGTCGGCGTGCTCGTCGCCGTCCTGTCGATCACCGGCGTCATCATCTGGTGGCGCAAACGCAGAGCTAGGAAGATGACCCCCTGAGCGGCTGCGCCGCTTCCCCCTTCTTGCTTCGCGGAGGGGGACGCAGCCCTCACTGCGGGGCGGCCCTTGCTCGGCTGCCCGCGCTTGAGCCCTGCGAGTTTGAACGGCTGTCGGTAGTACACGGCTACATTGATAGCCAAATCAGAAAACTATCCGCCTAAACAGCAAAGCCACCGAAAACGGTGGCTTTTTGCAATGCTTGACGGGCTCAAGGCCATCCCGACTGGCGCGCCCTAAAGCGAGGGACACCGAGCAAGGGCCGCCCCGCAGCGAGGGTGTCGTCCCCCCCGCGCAGCGAGAGGGGGAAGGCGCGCAGCGCCTCAGGGGGTCAGTCCTTCTTCAAGCACTCGCTCATGAACGCCTTGCGCTCATCACCCTTCTTGCCCGTGGCGTCCACGTTGCAGGTCTTCATGCGTTCCTGCTGGCGCTTCTTGCCGTCGGACAGGCAGGACTTCATGAACTCCTTGCGCTCGTCGCCTTTCTTGCCGGTGGCTTCGGTGTTGCAGGTGCCCATCAGCTTTTGCTGGGCCGTGGGAGCCTTGTCCCCTGCGGCCATGCCCATGCTGCAGGCCAGGGAGACAACTGCCAGAACAACGATTTTTTTCATGATGGAATGGTTTTGAAGGCGCGCTGAAGTCCAGCGCACCCACATTGCAGCACAGTGCCGGGCGCGCAGCAACGTCGCGGGCCGCGCGTTGTAAAAGTTTGCGATTGCCGCTGACAGGCGGGCAGGCGGACACCGGCAGGCCATGGCCAGCGCAGATAATGGCCCACTTTTGCATTGCAACAGGACGCTTGCCGTGGACATTCTTTTGCTGGTCAAGGCCGCCATCATGGGCATCGTGGAAGGGCTGACGGAGTTCCTTCCCATCTCTTCCACCGGACACCTCATCCTTGCAGGCTCGCT
>Ga0268257_1001654_pt1 | contig 18326 bp, 14 predicted proteins | sample AgamicAtPrz_FD_200249 | JGI IMG/M metagenome (GOLD analysis project Ga0268257, IMG submission 200249) | Agave microbial communities from Guanajuato, Mexico - At.P.rz (v2) (version 3) | ecosystem: Host-associated > Plants > Phyllosphere > Phylloplane/Leaf | place: Guanajuato, Mexico | collected... | reverse complement strand
AGGTCGATACCCAGGCCGCGCTGGTGCGCCAGCTGCAGGGTACGGTGGCGGCCGATCAGGGTCAGGTCGATGCGGCCAAGCTGCAGCTGAGCTATACCAGGATCACGGCCCCCATCTCGGGTCGCCTCGGCCTGCGCCAGGCCGACCTCGGCAACGTGGTCAACCCTTCCGATACCAACGGACTGGTGACAATCTCCCAGATTCGCCCCATCGATGCCGTTTTCTCCATCCCCGAAGCCCATGTCGGGACGCTGGCCCAGCAACTGCGCGAGGGCAAGCTCATGCCCGTAGAGCTCTGGGATCGCGAGCAAAAGCAGATGCTGGCCAAGGGCCAGCTCAATGCGCTGGACAACACCATCGACACGACCACGGGCACGGTCAAGGCCAAGGCCTCGTTTGACAACGCCGAGCGCAAGCTGTTCGCGAATCAGTTCGTCAACGTCAAGCTGCAGCTGCGCCAGATCGATCAGGCGCTGGTCGTGCCCGCGAATGCGGTGCAGAACAATTTCGTCTATCTGGTCAAGCCCGACAACACGGTCACCCAGCGCAAGATCACCGTGGGGGTGACGGACGGTGACTATGTCAGCGTGCGCGGCGAGCTGGAGCCCGGCGACAAGGTGGTGACCGACGGCATCGACCGCCTGCGCGAAGGCGCGCAGGTGACGGTGGTGGACTCCGAAAAGGTCAAGAAGGTCGACCAGGCCGTGCAGGATGCAGCCAACCAGCCGCGCGGCATGATGCGCAACCTCAGTCCCGAGCAGCGTGAAAAAGTCTCCAAGATGACGCCCGAGGAACGCAAGGAGTTCTTCCAGAAGCTGCGCGCCGAGCGTGGTGCCAATGGCGGCAATGCGGGCCCAGGCCAGGGACCTCGCGGCGCGGACGCCCGTGGCGATCAGCCGCGCGAGGTGCAGGGCAGTCCCTCCAAGCCGGACCCCAAGGCAGAAGCCAAGCCGGATGCCAAGCCTGCGGCTGCGAACGAGGCCAGGCCTCAGGCCGGCGCCGAGCGTGGTGAAGGCGGCGAGGCTCGCACGGAAAGATCCGAGGGCCGGGGTGAGCGCCCCCAGCTGACTCCCGAGCAGCGCGCCAAGCTGGAGGCCCTGTCGCCCGAAGAGCGCCGCGCTTTCTTCCAGAAGCTGCGCGCTGAGCGCGAAGCCAATGGCCAGACCGGTACGGCAGCCGGTGGCACGGGTCGCTGAGCATAGTCAGAGCCTGCGGCCATCATGAATCTCTCGCGCCTCTTCATTCTCAGGCCCATCGCCACCAGCTTGCTTATGGTGGCGGTGCTGATCTCGGGCATTCTTGCCTACCGCCTGCTGCCCATCTCGGCCCTGCCCGAGGTGGACTACCCCACCATACAGGTCACCACCCTCTACCCCGGGGCCAGCCCCGATGTGATGACCTCCAACGTCACGGCACCGCTGGAGCGCCAGTTCGGTCAGATGCCGGGCCTGGACCAGATGTCCTCGACCAGTTCGGGCGGCGCATCGGTGATCAGCCTGCGCTTTGCGCTCGATATGTCCATGGACGTGGCCGAGCAACAGGTGCAGGCCGCGATCAACGCGGGCACCAATCTGCTGCCCAGCGATCTGCCCATGCCCCCGCTCTACAGCAAGGTCAACCCGGCCGATGCGCCGGTGCTGACGCTGGCCATCAGCTCGCCTTCGCTGCCCGTCATCAAGATCAACGATCTGGTGGAGAACCGCCTTGCGCCCAAGCTCTCCCAGGTCAAGGGTGTGGGCCTGGTGGCCATTGCCGGTGCGCGCCGCCCGGCCGTGCGCATCCAGGCCAACCCCGCAGCGCTGGCCAGCTTCGGCATGACGCTGGATGACGTGCGCACCGCCATCTCTGCGGCCAACGTCAAGACCGCCAAGGGCAGCTTTGATGGCCCCAACCGCGCATCGACCATCGATGCCAACGACCAGATGCAGTCGGCGGCCGAGTACCGGAACCTGATCATCGCCTTCAAGAACGGCAACCCCGTGCGCCTGTCCGATGTGGCGCAGACCGTGGACGACGCCGAGAACACGCGTCTGGCCGCCTGGTCGGGCACGCCCGAGACCGGCTCCAAGTCGGCCGTGATCCTCAATATCCGCCGCCAGCCCGGCGCGAATGTGATCGAAACGGTCGATGCCATCAAGAACCTGCTGCCCCAGCTCAAGGAGACCCTGCCGGCCTCCATTGACGTGCAGGTGCTGACCGACCGCACCGTGACCATTCGCGCCTCGGTCAAGGACATGCAGTTCGAGCTGGCCCTGGCCATCGCCCTGGTGGTGATGGTGATCTTCCTGTTCCTGCGCAGTGCATCTGCCACGCTGATTCCCAGCGTAGCGGTGCCGCTGTCGCTGGTAGGCACTTTCGGCGTCATGTATCTGGCGGGCTTTTCCATCAACAACCTCACGCTGATGGCCCTGACCATTGCCACGGGCTTTGTGGTGGACGATGCCATCGTGATGATCGAGAACATCGCCCGCTATGTGGAAAAGGGCGAGCCGCCCATGCAGGCCGCGCTCAAGGGTGCCAAGCAGATCGGCTTCACCATCATCTCGCTGACCATCTCCCTGGTCGCGGTGCTGATTCCGCTGCTGTTCATGGGAGATGTGGTGGGCCGTCTGTTCCACGAATTCGCCATCACCATGACGGTGGCGATCCTGATCTCGGCCGTGGTTTCGCTCACGCTCACCCCCATGCTGTGCGCGCGCCTGCTGCGCCACCAGCCCGAGGGCGAGAAGAACCAGGCGCAGTCCAAGGGCTTCAGCGCTGCGGTGGCGCGCTCTTTCGACAAGGTGATTGCCGAATACGGCCGCATGCTGACCTGGGTGCTGGATCACAGCAAGCTGACCTGGCTGGTGTTCATCGCCACGCTGGTGGTCACGGTGCTGCTGTATTTCGTCGTGCCCAAGGGATTTTTCCCCGAGCAGGATACGGGCACGATTGCCGCGACCACCGAGGCCGACCAGTCCATCTCCTTTGCCGCCATGACCGAGCGCCAGCAGGCGCTGGCCGAGCATTTGCTCAAGGACCCGGCCGTGGCATCCATCTCCTCGTTTATCGGTGTGGATGGCACCAACACCACGCTCAATACCGGCCGCATCCAGATCGACCTCAAGCCCCATGCCCAGCGCGACCGTCTGCCCGTGGTGCTCAACCGCCTGGCCGAGGATTCCCGCGCCGTGCCCGGCATCCGCCTCTATGCCCAGCCCGTGCAGGACCTGACCATAGAGGATCGCCAGGCCCGCACCCAGTACCAGTTGCTGCTCTCCTCGCCGGACATGAACCAGCTCACGGCCAGCACCAGGATGTTGGTCGAGCGTCTGCAGCAACTGCCCCAGCTGCTCGATGTGAGCAGCGATCTGCAGAGCCAGGGCCGTCAGGCCTATGTGCAGATCGACCGGGCCCAGGCCAGCCGCCTGGGCGTGACGGTCTCGTCGGTGGACTCGGCGCTCTACAACGCTTTCGGCCAGCGTCTGATCTCGACTATCTTCACGCAGTCCAACCAGTACCGCGTGGTGCTGGAGGTGGCGCCGCAGTTCAAGATCGGGCCCGAGGCCCTGCAGAACATCTATGCCGCATCGAGCAACGGTGCGCCGGTGCCGTTGTCCTCGATTGCCACGGTGAGCGAGCGCCCGATGGCGCTGGCCGTCAACCATGTCGGGCAGCTGCCCGCGGCCACGATCTCCTTCAATACCGCCTCCGGCGTCTCGCTGGGCCATGCGGTGGAGGCGGCCCAGGCCATCATCGCCCAGCTGCGCGACGAAGGGCAGATCCCGCTCTCGGTGGACACGCAGTTCCAGGGCGCGGCGCTGGCTTTCCAGGCCTCGCTGTCCAACACCCTGCTGCTGGTGCTGGCCGCCATCATCACCATGTACATCGTGCTGGGCGTGCTCTACGAGAGCACGATTCACCCGATCACGATTCTCTCCACCCTGCCGTCGGCGGGCGTGGGGGCGCTGCTGGCCTTGCTGGTGGCGGGGCTGGACCTGGACATCATCGCCATCATCGGCATCATCTTGCTGATCGGCATCGTCAAGAAGAACGCCATCATGATGATCGACTTCGCGCTGGACGCCCAGCGCGAGGAAGGCATGAATGCGCGCGATGCGATCTATCAGGCCTGTCTGCTGCGTTTCAGGCCGATTCTCATGACCACGCTGGCGGCCCTGCTGAGCGCGCTGCCCATGATGCTGGGAACCGGCGTGGGCAGCGAGCTGCGCCAGCCCCTGGGCGTGACCCTGGTGGGCGGCCTGCTGCTGAGCCAGCTGCTGACCCTGTTCACCACGCCGGTGATCTATCTGACCTTTGAGAGCTGGGCCGAGGGCTGGCGCACCAGGCGCGGTCTGCAGGCCGTCAAGCATGTGCCGCATTCCGAAGCCGAAGTCATGGGCGAGGCCGAGGATGGCGGCCAGGACGGGGCGCGTCCATGAGCATCTCCACGCCCTTCATCTTCCGGCCCATTGCGACCCTGCTGCTGACCATCGGCATGGCCCTGGTGGGCGGCGTGGCCTATTTCCAGCTGCCTGTGGCGCCGCTGCCGCAGGTGGACTATCCGACGATATCGGTGACCGCCAGCCTGCCCGGCGCGGCGCCGGACACCATGGCGGCCACCGTGGCCACGCCGCTAGAGCGCGCCCTGGGCGCGATTGCCGGCGTCAACGAGATGACGTCCAGCTCCAGCATGGGCAGCACGCGCATCACGCTGCAGTTCGATCTGACGCGCACGGTGGACAGCGCGGCCCACGATGTACAGGCCGCCATCAATGCGGCGCGCACGCTGCTGCCTTCGGGCATGCCGGGCAACCCGACCTATCGCAAGGTCAACCCGGCCGACGCGCCCATCATGATTCTGGCGCTGACGTCAGATTCGCTCACGCGCGGCCAGATGTATGACGCGGCCTCCACGGTGCTGGCGCAGAAGCTGGCCCAGGTGGAAGGTGTGGGCCAGGCATCGATCAACGGCGGCGCGCTGCCGGCCGTGCGCGTGGAGCTGGACCCGGTGCGGCTGGCCGCCAACGGCGTCTCGCTGGATGCGGTGCGCACGGCCATCACCGCCACCAATGCCAACCGTCCCCTGGGAGCAGTAGAGCGCGAAGACCATTACTGGCAGGTGGCGACCAATGATCAGGCCCGCACCGCCGCCGAATACGCGCCGCTGGTGCTGCGCTGGAACAACGGCAATGCCGTGCGCCTGTCCGATGTGGCCGATGTCACCGACTCCGTGCAGGACATACGCAACTACGGCGTGATGAACGGCAAGCCCGCCGTGCTGCTGCAGGTGTTCAAGCAGCCCGACGCCAACATCCTGCAGGCCGTGGACAAGGTGCGCGCCATGCTGCCCCAGCTCAGGGCCTCCATCAATCCGGCCATCGATGTCACGGTGATCTCGGACCGCACGCCCACGCTGCGCGCCTCGGTCAAGGAGGTGCAGAACGCGCTGCTGATCTCGATAGCGCTGGTCATCATGGTGGTGTTCGTCTTTCTGCGCCGGCTGCGCGCCACGCTGATTCCGGCCGTGGCCGTGCCTGCCTCGCTGATGGGGACCTTCGGCGTCATGTACCTGTGCGGCTATACGCTGGACAACCTCTCGCTGATGGCGCTGACGGTGGCCGCAGGCTTTGTGGTGGACGATGCCATCGTGGTGCTGGAGAACGTGATGCGCCACATGGAGCGTGGAAAGTCCGCGATGCAGGCGGCCATCGAGGGCGCGCGCGAGATCGGTTTCACCGTTGTCTCCATGAGCCTGTCTCTGATTGCGGTGTTCGTGCCCATTCTGTTCATGGCCGGCATCGTGGGGCGGTTCTTTCGTGAATTTGCCGTGGTCATGTCGGCGGCGATTCTGGTCTCCATGATCATCTCGCTGACCACTACGCCCATGATGTGCGCGGCTCTGCTGCGCACACCGGCAGAGGAGGAGCGCCGCCGCGCCGAGCGTGCCCGGCGCCCCTTCACGCGCCGCTGGGATGCGCTCTGGCTGCGCGTCTCGCTGGCCATGGATCGCTTCGAGCTGCGCGTGACGGCGCTTTACCGCCGCACTCTGGCCTGGGGTCTGCGCCACCAGCCCGTGGTGCTGCTCAGTCTGGTGGCGGTCATCGGCCTCAACATCCATCTCTACCAGACCATAGACAAGGGCTTCATGCCCAGCGAGGACACAGGCCGTGTCATGGGCTTCATACGTGCCGACCAGTCCACGTCCTTTCAGGCCATGGAGCGCCGCATCAAGCGTTTTCTCGATGTGGTGCAGCAGGACCCGGCCGTGGAGTATGTGACCGGCTTTACCGGTGGCGGCCAGGCCAATTCGGCCAATATGTTCATGTCGCTCAAGCCCATGGCCGAGCGCAAGGTGTCCAGCGACGAGGTCATCAACCGCCTGCGTGAAAAGCTCAAGGATGAACCGGGCGCGCGGCTGTTCATGATGACCCAGAGCGATGTGCGCATCGGTGGGCGCCAGAGCATGTCCTCCTATCAGTACACGCTGCAGGCCGACGATACGGCCGAGCTGCGCCTGTGGGAGCCGCGCATCCGCCAGGTGCTGTCCACCCTGCCGGAGCTGACCGATGTCAACAGCGACGTGCAGGACAACGGCATGCAGACCAAGCTGGTCATAGACCGCGACCAGGCCACGCGCCTGGGCCTGACGGTGGCGCAGATCGACAACACGCTCAACGACGCCTTCGGTCAGCGCCAGGTGGGCGTGATCTACAACCCGCTCAACCAGTACCGCGTGGTGATGACGGCCTCGTCCCAGTATCTGCAGAGCCCGGAGACGCTGCGTGGCTTCTTCTTCGTCAACAGCGCGGGCCAGCAGATTCCGCTGACGGCCTTTGCCAGGATCACCACCTCGACCACGCCGCTGTCCGTGCAGCACCAGAGCGGCACGCCGGCCAGCACCGTGAGCTACAACCTGGCGCCCAATGTCTCGCTGTCGCAGGCCAATGACGCGATCCGCAATGCCATGCTGGAGCTGGGCGTTCCGGTGTCCATCCGCGGCAGCTTCAGCGGCTCGGCCGGTGCCTTCCAGCAGGCGCTGGCGGGCCAGCCCCTGCTGATTCTCGCGGCCATCATCACGATCTATCTGGTGCTGGGCATCCTCTACGAGAACCTGGTCCATCCGCTGACGATTCTGTCCACGCTGCCCTCGGCCGGCGTGGGAGCGCTGCTGGCGCTGATGTGGTTCAAGACGGAGTTCTCGCTGATCGCCTTCATCGGCGTGATCCTGCTGATCGGACTGGTCAAGAAGAACGCCATCATGATGATCGACTTCGCGCTGGAACGCGAGAAAGGCGGCCATGCCACGGCGGCCCAGGCCATCTATCGGGCCTGCCATCTGCGCCTGCGCCCCATTCTGATGACCACCATGGCGGCCCTGTTCGGCGCGCTGCCCCTGGCCCTGGGCCGGGGCGACGGTGCCGAGCTGCGCCAGCCCCTGGGCATTGCGATCGTGGGTGGCCTGCTGCTGAGCCAGTTGCTCACGCTCTACACCACGCCCGTGGTCTATGTGCTGCTGGACCGTGTGCGCCGCAGCGTGCTGCGCCTCTGGGCGCGCCGTCCGGCCAGAAAGCGCGGCGGCCAGGCCTCTGCCATGGTTGAGGCGAAGTGAGATAAATATGCCAGCACACTTTTTGAATCAAATCGGCTTCAAATCCAGTCAGGAGAAGCGCAAGCAGCTCACTTTTATGAATACATCCGTCATGGCGCTGCCTCGCTCGCTTCCCCGTCTATTGCCGATCGTTGTCGCTGTCTTGCTGGCCGCATGCTCCACTCAGCCTGCTTATCAAGTGCCAAAGCTGGAAGTGCCCGCGCAGTTCAAGGAAGCCACTCCGCAGGCTGCGCAGTTCGGCATTTGGCAACCGGCGCAGAGCTCGGCGGCCAGCCCGGCCGCGGCAGTGCCCGACCAGTGGTGGACGGTGTATGGCGACAGCACGCTGGATCAACTGCAGCAGGCGGCAGCCGCAGGCAATCCCGGCGTGGAGCAGGCCGTGGCCCGTCTGCGCTCGGCCCAGGCTGCCGTCGCCAGCAGCCGCGCCGCGCAATTGCCCACGCTCGGCACCACGGGCAGCGGCTCGCGTGCCTTGACCGGCGGCGGCACCTACAGCAATACCAACGGCGAGAACGTGGCGCGCAGCGGCAGCATCAACAACAACTTCTCACTGGGCCTGAGCGCCAGCTGGGAGCTGGATCTCTGGGGCAAGCTTTCTGGCGCGGTGGATGCCAGCCGCGCTTCGGCCCAGGCCAGTGCCGACGATCTGGCGGCAGCGCGCCTCTCGGCCCAGGCATCGGTGGCCCAGACCTATTTCTCGCTGCGTGCCGCCGAGGCGCAGATGAAGTATCTGCAGGAGAGTCTGGAGGCCTACGAGCAAAGCCTGAAGCTCACGCAGAATCGCTACCAGGCGGGCGTGGTGTCTTCGGCCGATGTGGCACAGGCCCAGTCTCAGTACAAGAGCACCCAGGCCAGCCTGCTGGAAGCCCGGATTACCCGCGCGCAGTACGAGCATGCACTGGCGGCCTTGCTGGGCAAGGCCCCGGCCAATTTCAGCCTGCCGGTGACCGGCCACCTGCCGACGCCGCCCGCCGTGCCCGAGATGCTGGCCTCCACCTTGCTGGAGAGGCGCCCCGACATCGCTGCCGCCGAGCGCCGCGTGGCCATGGCCAATGCGCAGATCGGCGTGGCGCGTGCGGCCTATTTTCCTTCGCTGACCCTGTCGGCATCGGCGGGCTATCGCAACTCCGTACTCTCCGATCTGCTCAATGCACCGAATCTGTTCTGGTCGCTGGGACCGGCGCTGGCCATGAGCCTGTTTGACGGCGGCGCGCGTTCGGCGGCCGTGGAGTCGGCCCGTGCCACGCTGGACCTGAATGCCGCCACCTACAAGCAGACCGTGCTGACGGCGCTGCAGGAGGTGGAGGACAATCTGGTCGCTGCCGTCAATCTGGCCCAGGAGGAGCAGGTGCAGACCGAGGCCCTGGCCGCAGCGCAGAAGTCGCTGACCGTGGCCAACAACCAGTACCAGGCCGGCATCGTGGCCTATCTGAATGTGCTCTCGGCCCAGACGACGGTGCTCGGCGCCCAGAACAGCCTCAACAGCGTCAGAAACCGCAGGCTGACGGCCGTGAACACCTTGCTCAAGAATGTGGCAGGGCGCTGGGAGCCGCTGGATGCGGGGCAGCGCAAAGAGTGAGCACGCCGTGCAGGCTTGTGGTCTGGGTTACAACCGTGGCTCTGTTGTTGTGAAGATCAAACCATGAGCATTGCTGTTTTCTACCTGCGCAATTCCGAGCCAGAGGGCCAGACACCGGTCTGGCAGCCGCAATGCCGGGCCTTCTCCGATGCGCAGATGAGCGAGGCGCTGGCCCTGTGCCAGCAACTGCGCAAGGACGAGCGCCATGCCCATGTGGTGATTTCGTCGGAGTTGCGCGATATGGTCGGGCCCGTAGGCGTGTCTGCGGTCGAGGACGGCAAGACGCCCGACGGCGTGGACTATCAGTGGAGCAAGGCCGGGCGTGCCGGAGCCAGTCGCAGAAATGCGGCCGAGCCACCCAGGCAGCGACAGGATATGGATCGCTAGGCGGCCGCCTGTATCCTGGCCAGATAGCCCGCCAGCAACTGCATGCTGCCGCTCCAGCCCATGTTCATGCTGGCGTGCGAGCTGTCGAACACCGCTTCTTCCACGGCACTGGCGTTGAGGGCGCGCCACTCCAGATGCAGGCGCGTGCCGCCGGCTTCCTCGCCGAGCGTGGTGGTCGACAAGGTATAGAGCGGCCATTGCGGCGCCATCGGGTGGCGCGTGACGCCGCCTGCGGCATCGCTGAACTGCACCACGACGACGATGCGCTCGGGCGCTTTCAGCTCCCTGAAGCTCCATTTGCCCCACATGGCGGGCGCCTGGGGCATGGCCTCGGCGCGCATGCCGTAATGAAAGCTGCCGCCTTCGCGTGCATCCACTTCGCATTGCGTCATCACCATGCCCGGCGGGCGCATCCAGTGGCTCAGGTGCTCGCCTTGCGTGAAGGCCGCATAGACCAGCTCGCGCGGTGCCTTGATGAATTGCTCGATGACAAACGGGGCAGAGAGTCGCTCGGTCATGGCATTGCCTTTGCAAATCGCTTTGAGCCTTCCATTGTGCACAGCACGCACCTGACTTCAAGCGCCGTGGCTGCAGGCCCGGATGTCAGGCTTCGAGATCAAAGGCCTGGCGCAGTGCATCGCCGAACTGCATGGAGCCGGAAAGGCAAAGGCTGACCGTGGTGCGGCCCGTGGCCGAGGCCTGCAGCTCCAGCCTGCCTGCTGCCCTGTCGAAGCGGGCGCTCAGGGGCTGGCCGTCGTCGTCCTGCGCCTGCAGGTCATAGTCCCAGTCATTGCCGTCTTCCAGGGCGCCCTGGCGGCCAGCAAACTTCTGGCTTGCCCAGCGCAGCAGGGATTCGATTTCGCCGGCCAAAGCTGGTACGCGCTCGGCCTTGACGCTGGCCATGGTGTCCCAGGTGCCCGTGCCTTCTTCATCTTCGCTGTAATCGAATTCCAGATAATCCAGAGCCATGGCATATTGCGCGCTGTTGAGGGGGACGCCATTGTGCCTGTGCCTTGCTTTGCGCATGGCCGTGGGTTCTTTGGACACAATCAGCCGTGGACATATATACAAAGGCGTTGTCAGCTATGAATTCTGAACTCGATGATGGCTGCGAGTCGCTGTGCATGGTGCAGGCTCTGCAGGTGAGCTTCGGCTACCCGGGCCGGGTGGTGGCCCATGAGGCCTCGCATTGCTGGCATGCCGGACTGTGTCTGCTGCAAGGCGACGAGGGCACGGGCAAGACCAGCTGGCTCAAGGCATTGGCCGGGCAATTGCCGCTGCGCATGGGCTTGCTGCACTATCCGTTCGCCGACAACGGCCGCCTGGCTGCAAGCTCCTGCTTCTGGCAGGACCCACGCCAGCCGCTCAACGATGTCTACAGCCAGATGCCGGCCGAGAGCTGGGTGGCTTTGCAGCGCACGCTGTATCCGCATTGGTCGCAGCAGCAGTTCGAGCAGCATGTGCAGGGCTTCGGGCTGGAGCCGCATCTGCACAAGCCGCTGCTGGCCCTGTCGTCGGGCACGCAGCGCAAGCTGTGGATGGCCGCTGGCTGGGCCAGCGCAGCCGAGCTGGTACTGATCGACGAGCCGCTGGCGGCGCTGGACAAGCCGTCCGAGCGTTATGTGCAGCATGCGCTGGCTGCCATGGCAGCCGAGCTCAAGAACCCGGCGCGACCCCGCAGCGTCATCGTGGCGCATTGGGATGCCATGCAGGGGGTGGACTGGGAGGATGTGATGGAGCTGGCTACATCGCCTTGAACCGTGTTGCGTATAGACGGCTGACGGCCAGCTTTTCAGGGCGGTCACGCAGCAGTAGGCCGAGGCGCCCGGACTCGTCACGCTGGGCGCTGGCAATGGCTTGAACGCGCACCACGGTACCGCGATGGATTTGCCAGAACTCGCTGGCGTCGAGCTGCGGCAGCAAATCCTTGAGCGGGGTGCGGATCAGATACTCCTGAGCGGCCGTCAGCACGCGCAGATATTTGTCGGCGGCTTCGAGGTAGATGATGTCCTGCACCCTCACCATATGGATCTGGTTGCCGACGCTGGCCTGAATGATCTGCAGCGCGGCGGGGACCTGCCCCAGCAGTTGCTGCTGCAGCCCGAGCAGTTGCTCGAGCTGACGGTGATTGTGCATGGCAAGGTCCTTGCCCTGTACCGGCTGGCGCTGCTGCCACCACTGCTGCAGGCGCTGCACGGTCTGGCCCAGACGTGCTGCCTGCACCGGCTTGAGCAGATAGTCCATGGCGCAGGCCTCGAAGGCCGCCAGGGCGCACTGGTCGTAGGCGGTGACAAAGACAATCGCCGGCAGCGCTTGCTCCTCAGGCCAGGCGTCGGCGATTTCGGCGGCGGCTTCCAGCCCCGTCTGGCCGGGCATGCGAATGTCCAGGAACAGCAGATCGGGCAGCAGGGTCAGCGCCTGCTGCACGGCGCTGATGCCGTCGGCCACCCTGGCCTCGATCTGCAACTGGGGCCAGAGCTGGCCCAGCAACTGCTGCAATGCCAGGGCCAGCAGCGGTTCGTCTTCGGCAATCAGGGCGCGTGGCGGACTGGTGTTCATGGCTGGGACTTCAGGGGTAATACGATGCAGGCCCTGGTTCCGCCTGCGCTGTCTGCTGTCAGATCGAAGCGGGCAGCGCTGCCGTAGCGACTGGCCAGGCGTTCGCGAATCTGCTGCAGGCCAAAGCCGAAGCCGGAAGGGGGCTGGCCAGGCAGCGCCGGCAGGCCCAGGCCATTGTCATGCACGCTGAGCAGGAGATGGCGGTCATCCAGCATGCCGGCCTGAACGGCAATGTGGCCGCCGGCCAGCTGGGGCTCCAGTCCGTGGCGAATGCTGTTCTCCACCAGCGGCTGCAGCAGCAGGGTTGGCACGGGCAGTTCGGCCAGTTCAGCGGGCAGATGCAGGCCATAGCTGAGCCGGTCGCCCATGCGGATCTGCATCAAGGCCAGATAGTCGGCCAGCAAGGCAAATTCGCTGGCAAGACTGTGCGTGCCGTGGCGCGAGCCGGCCAGCGTGGCACGCAGGTAGGCAATCAGATGATCGAGCATCTGCTCGGCGCGTGGCGCATCGGTGGTGATCAGCACGCGAAGATTGGCCAGGGTGTTGAACAGCATATGTGGCTCCAGCTGGGCCTGCAGCAGGCTGAGCCGGGCTTCGGCGGCCTGGCGCTGGGCCTGCTCTGCCTGCATTTGCAGATTGCGCGACTTGCCCACCACATAAAAGCCCCAGGACATGGCAATGCTGGTCGCCATGGTGATGGCAAGCGGCAACCATAGCGAGGGCCGGGCTGCGGCGGGCAGTTCGGGATGGAGTTGCTGAACGTAGAAACTACCCAGCGGATTGCCCAGAATCAGGCCTGCTGCAATTCCCAGCGGCACCACGGCCATGCCGCGCATGCCGCGCGGCCAGGGAATGTCGTCGGACTCGCGCCAGCGCAGCCTGAGCAGATCGATGCTCAGCCAGCTGATCAGGCCTATGGCCAGCGAATAGGCGAGATTGACATCCCACAGGCCCTGGCCGAGAGCGGTCAAGGCCGTAGCGATCAGCAGACAGGCAGCCACGGTGATGCCGGCGTGACGAAAGAGGGGTGCGGGCGCAAACATGGACATGACGGGCATGGTAGGTGATGGGCGGTCCGGCATCTAGCGCTTTTCGCTGCGCTGCAGCGTTTTCAGCTCGTGCTCCAGCAGTTGTTGAAAGAGCGGACTGCCGGGTGCCAGCAGCCAGACCACTGCGCCATGAATCAGCAGGCCCAGACCCCAGCCCAGAGCCGGGTAGACGGCCCAGTGCCGTCCCTGGCTCAGGGCCAGGGCCATGAGCCCGAGATTCACCGCAGCATAGACCGCTGCATGGATATACCAGCCCAGCTTCATGCCGGCGCGGCGGCGTGCCTGCTGGTGCAGAGTGTCTTCAGAGATCGGGTTCATGTCTTTTCCTTGTCGAGCGTGGGGGTGAGAACGAGGATCAGGCCAATCGCTGCCACAGCAGATTACCGAGCAGCCGGCCCGGAAGCAGCGTGAACAGTCCAGCGACGACGCAGCTGCCGAAGTACAGCTTGCGCATGACGCTGCGATGCTGGGCAATGCGTCGATGGGCCAGATGCCAGAAGGACAGTGCGAGGCCGCCCAGCGTCACGGGAATCAGCAGATGGATGGGCGTGAAGCCTGCCCAGTTGGGCAGCTTGAAGTCGCGTATGAACAAGGCGGAGATGGCGGTGGCCAGCATGAGCAGCACAAAGCCATAGCCTGCGATTCTGTGCAGCCAGGGCAGCGGGCCGGCCTGGCGCCTGGCCCAGAGTACAGTGGCTCCGGTCAAGGTGGCTGCGATGGCGCAACCCATGTGAAAGGCAATCAGAGGTGTGAGTGTCATGGCTGGCTCCTGGTGCTTGCACATGACTGTGCAAGCCGGGCCTGCTGCCGACCAGTGCTTTGCGACGAAGTGACCAGACACGGGAGCCAGTTGCTCCTCAGCAGGTGTGAGTGGTGTACTGGTTTTGCCTGTGTTTGTTTGTGCGTTTGTTTGTGCGCGCACACATATCACGCGGCAGCTTCAGGACTTGCAGCCTGCCTTGGATCCCGTTGAGATCTCAGGGTGTTTGGCATCGGCAAAGGAGATTGATTATTAAAATTAACGATTCTGAAAATCATTCTCAATAACATTAATAATGTTCCTGCTCCGACCGATTTCCCTGGCTGCTCTCGCACTGTGCAGCCAGCAGAGTGTTTTTGCCCAGACTTCCAGCACTGAATCAGAAGCTGCCCTGCAGACCGTGACCGTGGAGGCCAGCGCCGATGCTTCGGCCCTGGGTCTGGCCAAGTCTTTTGCGGGTGGGCAGGTGGCGCGCGGCGCGCGTGTCGGCGTGCTTGGAAACCAGGACATGATGGAGACCCCGTTTTCCGCTACCAGCTATACCAGTGATCTGATTCAGGATCAGCAGGCCAAGAGCGTGGGCGATGTGTTGCTCAACGATGCCGGCGTGCGCTCGGCACGCGGCTTCGGCAACTTCCAGCAGGCTTACTTTGTGCGCGGCTTTGTGCTGTATTCCGACGATGTGGCCTATAACGGTCTGTACGGTCTGGTGCCGCGCCAGTACATGGCGTCGGAGTTCGTGGAACGTGTGGAGGTGTTTCGCGGAGCGAATGCCTTTCTCAGCGGCGCGGGCGCAGGCAGCGTCAGCGGTGGCGGTCTGGGCGGACTCATCAATGTGGTGCCCAAGCGTGCGGGCAACGAGCCGCTCAATCGTGTGACCCTGGGTGGCGCCAGTGGCGGGCAGGCCTACGCGGCTGCTGATGTGGCTCGCCGCTTCGGCCCCGATGATGCAGCCGGTGTGCGCCTGAATCTTGCGCGGCGCAGCGGCGGCACCGGCGTGAGCAGCGAGAAGGTTCACACCACAGTCGGCTCGCTGGGCCTGGACTGGCACAGCAGCCGTGCACGCCTGTCGGCCGATCTGGGCTGGCAGGAACACAAGCTGACGGCGCCGCGTCCCTCGCTGACACCTTCGGGCAATCTACCCATTCCGGCCGCACCGGACAGCAAGACCAACTATGCACAGCCCTGGACCTACTCCAACAGCCGCGACCTGTTCGGCACCGTGCGCGGGGAGTACGACTTCAACGACCAGTGGACTGGCTGGGCCGCTGTGGGCATGCGCCGGGGCAGCGAGGACAACGCGCTGTCGGGCCTGACGCTGTCCAGCGCGGCTGGCGATGCCACGGTCAACCGCTTCGACAACACGCGCAAGAACCGCGTCAAGACCGGCGAGCTGGGCCTGCGCGGCAAGTTTGAGACCGGCTCGGTCAAGCATTCGGTGGTGGCTTCGCTGTCGGCCTTTGATTCCAGCGAGCGCAATGCCTGGGGCTATAACTACGCAACCGGCCAGAGCAACAACATCTACAACCCGGTGGCCCTGCCTGCGCCTGGCTATACCGGGCTGGGCGGCATACTGGGCAGCCCGCGCGAGACCGAGCGCATCAAGACCAGCAGCCTGGCGCTGGCCGATACCCTGGGCTTCATGGACGAGCGCCTGCTGCTGACGGTGGGCATGCGCTACCAGAGCATCAAGGTCGACGGCTTCGATGCAACGACGGGCGCAAGCTCGGGCAACTACGACAAGAGCCGCGTGACTCCGGTGGCGGGCCTGGTGTTCAAGCTGACTCCTGAGGTGTCGGCTTATGCCAACTACATCGAAGGGCTGGCCAAGGGCGGTAGCGCACCCATGACCAACGGAGGCCAGGTGGTCAGCAATGCTGGCCAGGTGTTCGCTCCCTATGTCTCCCGCCAGAAGGAGGCAGGCCTCAAATACGACGGCGGCAATATCGGCGCCAGCGTCTCCTTCTTCACCACCAGCATGCCCAGCGCCTATGTGGAGAACAATGTCTACGGCGTGTTCGGCAAGCAGCGCAATCGCGGTCTGGAGTTCAATGTGTTCGGCGAGCCCGTCAAGGGCCTGCGCTTGCTCGGCGGCCTGACTCTGCTGGACGCAAAATACCTGACCACGGCGAGTGGCGCCAATGATGGCAAGCGCGTGGTGGGCGTGCCCCGCAGCCAGGCCAATATCGGCGCTGACTGGGACGTGCCGGGCGTGCACGGCCTGGCATTGAATGCGCGGCTGATGTATACCGGCGCGCAGTACGCCAATGCCGGCAACAGCCAGCGCGTGCCGGCCTGGACCCGCTTTGACCTGGGCGCCCGCTATCTGATGGACGTCGGCGGCAAGCTGGTGACCCTGAATGCACGCGTGGACAACGTGGCCAACCGCAACTACTGGGCCTCGGTCGGCGGTTATGCCACCAACGGCTATCTGGTGCAGGGCGCGCCGCGTACCTTCTCGCTGACCGCCAGCGTGGACTTCTGATGCGAGCTCTGTGGACCGTGGTTCATCGCTGGGTCGGCCTGTTTCTCGCGGCCTTCCTGGTCATGACCGGTCTCACGGGAGCGGTGCTCTCGTGGGATCATGAAATCGACGACTGGCTCAATGCCGACATGCTGCACACGCCGGGACGCGGCCCGCTGCAGACGCCGCTGCAACTGGCCCAGGCCGTGCAGGCAGCCGATGCGCGCGCCGAGATCTCGTATATGAGCCTGGGCCTGCGCGAGGGCGAGGCGGCTTCCTTTCTGGTGCGCCCGCTGGTGGACCAGGCCACGGACAAGCCCCATGTGCTGGGCTACAACACGGTGTTCGTGGACCCGGTGACGGGAGTCATCACCGGCCACCGTGACTCCAAGAGCCTGGCCCTGAGCTGGCGCAATCTCATGCCCTGGCTGCGCCATCTGCATGAAAGCCTGCTCAGTCCCACGTTTGCGGGCAGCAACCGCTGGGGCTACTGGTTCATGGGCGGTCTCGCACTGCTGTGGCTGGCCGACAGCTTCTGGGCGCTGGTGCTGACCCTGCCCGTGAAGAGGAAGGTGGCTGCGGCCGTGGCGCAGGACGCGCCCGCCAAGGCTGGCGGCAAGTCCTGGTGGGCGCGCTGGATGCCGTCCTGGCGCATACGCTGGGGCGCCGGTGCCTACAAGCTCAATTTCGACCTGCACCGCGCAGGTGCGCTGTGGATCTGGGGGGTAATCGTCATCGTGGCCTTCACCTCGTTCTCGATCAATCTCTACCGCGAGGTGTTCTATCCCGTGATGAGCAAGGTGTCGACCACCACGCCCGGCCCCTACGAGACGCTCAAGCCGGCACCTCTGGGCAGCTTTATCGAGCCGAAGATCGGTTTTGCCACGGCCATCGAGATTGCGCGCAGGGAGGCGGTGCGGCTGGGCATCAAGACCGAGGCCGGCGGCATCTGGTATGGCGGGGATTTCCCGTTCTACAACGTGTCCTTCTTCGATCCAGACGACGAGACCGGGGCCATGGGCATGGGGCTGTCCAATGTCTATGTGAGCTCGGAAAGCGGCGAGGTGCTGGGCAGCTATCGTCCCTGGCACGGCACGGGAGCCGATGTGTTCGTGCAACTGCAGCTGCCGCTGCACAGCGGCCGCATCCTGGGCACCTTCGGGCGTGTGCTGATATCGGTGGTCGGCGTGATGGTGGCCATGCTCTCCATCACCGGCGTCATCATCTGGTGGAAAAAACGCCGCGCCCGGCGAACCGCCCTGGCCGTTGCCTCAGCCTGAAACCACAAAGCCACCTTGCGGTGGCTTTGTGCATTGCGCGCTGCGCGGAATCGGCAAAGCCGCTAAGGCGGTTCAGTCCTTCTTCAGGCACTCGCTCATGAAGGCTTTGCGCTCGTCGCCCTTTTTGCCGGCGGCGTCGGCATTGCAGCTCTTCATGCGTTCCTGCTGACGCTTTTTGCCGTCGGACAGGCAGGACTTCATGAACTCCTTGCGTTCATCGCCTTTTTTGCCGGTGGCTTCAGTGTTGCAGGTGCCCATGAGCTGCTGCTGGGCGGTTTTGGGCTTGTCGCCGGCAGCCATGCTCATGCTGCAGGCCAGGGACACGACAGCCAGGACCACAAATTTTTTCATGATGGTGTGATTTTTGAAAAAACGCCGACAACCGGCGCGCAGCTATTGCAGCACAGGCGCGTGACTTTGCCCAGAATCACCAACCATGTCTTGTAAAAGTTTGCGATTGTCTGTCGATTGGCGGGCGGAAAAGGTCTTGTGAGCGCGAGCGGGAAAATGGCGAGCGGATAATGGGCGGCTTTGCTTCAACCCTGCATCCAAAGGACGATTCGCGTGGATACTTTATTGCTGGTCAAGGCCGCCATCATGGGCATTGTGGAAGGGCTGACCGAGTTCTTGCCGATTTCCTCAACCGGCCACCTGATC
>Ga0268257_1001646_pt1 | contig 18366 bp, 13 predicted proteins | sample AgamicAtPrz_FD_200249 | JGI IMG/M metagenome (GOLD analysis project Ga0268257, IMG submission 200249) | Agave microbial communities from Guanajuato, Mexico - At.P.rz (v2) (version 3) | ecosystem: Host-associated > Plants > Phyllosphere > Phylloplane/Leaf | place: Guanajuato, Mexico | collected... | reverse complement strand
CCGAGCAGCAGCAGGCACAGGCTGATCAGGGTATGCAGTTCGGGGTATTGCTGCAGCCACGCGAGGGTGGCCTGGTACTGTTCTTTCATCGCGTCTCTCGCTCGTTTCATGACCCCCATCGCCGGCGCGCCGGGCGATGGGTCGCGTACCTTAGCAAAGGCGGCTGGCGGGCGGGCAGTCGCGTGATCACCAATGCAATCGAATGCAGGTTTCGAGCGGGAGGGCGATAGCCTGATGGTTGCTCGGCGCACTGTGCAGCGCGCCGATCAGGGCTTACTTCGCGTAGGCGTACTCGCCGCCTTTTTCCAAAGCGCGCTGGTAGGCGGGGCGGGCGTGGATGCGTTCGAGAAAGGCCATCAGGCGCGGGCGGCTGGCGTCAAGGCCGGCACGCGCGGCGGCGGCTTCCAGCGGGAAGCTCATCTGAATATCGGCGGCGCTGAGCGCTTCGCCAGCGAACCAGGTGCTCTTGCCCAGCTCGCCTTCGAGATAGTCCAGGTGCAGTTTGAGCTGTGGCGTGACGAAGGCGCCCTTGACCTTCTGGGCGATGCCGCGGGCAATCGGCTTGATGAAGAACGGCATCGGGCTGCTTTCCACCTTGTCGAACACCAGCTTGAGCAGCAGCGGCGACATGGCCGAGCCCTCGGCATAGTGCAGCCAGTAGGTGCAGCGCAGGCGCTCGGGGCTCTCGGGGGCGGGTAGCAGGTGCGGACCGTAGCGATTGGCGAGGTAGTCGATGATGGCGCCGGACTCGGCCAGGGTCAGCTCGCCGTCGGTGACCACCGGCGACTTGCCCAGCGGATGTATGGCGCGCAGCTCGGGAGGGGCGAGCATGGTTTGCGGGTCGCGCTCGTAGCGCTTGATCTGGTACTCGACGCCCAGCTCTTCGAGCAGCCAGAGGATGCGCTGCGAGCGCGAGTTATTGAGGTGATGGACGGTGATCATCGGGGCTCCTCGGGAAGGTCGGGCGACTGCCGCTCAGCGTAGACGCGAACGGGAGCGCCGCCCAGCGACCTCGCCTCAGGGCTTGAACGCGCCAATAAAGATCGCCGGGTCGACCCGCGCATCGTTGAGGCTGACGTTCCAGTGCAGGTGCGGGCCGGTCGCGCGGCCCGTGGCGCCGACCTTGCCGAGCACGCCGCCACGGGGTAGCTCGTCGCCGACCTTCACGCCGATTTCCGAGAGGTGGCAGAACATGCTGATCAGCCCCTGGCCATGGTCGACGAATACCGTCTTGCCATTGAAGAAATAGTCGCCGACCAGGATCACCGTGCCGGCCGCGGGCGCCTTGATCGGCGTGCCGCGGTTGACGGCGAAATCCAGCCCGGAGTGCGGGTTGCGCTCTTCGCCATTGAAGAAGCGGCGCAGGCCGAACGGGCTTGACAGCGGGCCGTTGACCGGCTTGTCGAATAGCAGGTTGCTCGGCTGGCGCGGGCTGAACTGCCGATAGGCGCGGGTCTGCTCGGCCAGCTCCTTCTCGATGCGCGCGAGGTTCTTGGCGTTCGGGTTGACCTGCTGCTGGTTCTTGATGGTGATGCGCTGCTCGACGTACTTCTTGCTGCCCACTTGGAAACTCAGGCGCTGGCCGGCGGATTCGATCTGCTGAGTACCGGGTTTGACGCTCAGCGGGATGCCGACGATGGCGATCCAGCGCTGCCCGTCCTCTTTCACCACCAGCACCGGCTTGCCCTGATAGGTGGCGCTCGGCGCGCTGGCGCTGTTGCCCAGGTCGACCACCGCCACGCCGCCGGGCACCGGCTTGTTGAGCAGGCGGCTGATAAAGCCTTCGGCGTGGGCGGGCAGGGCGAGGCACAGGGTGAGCAGCAACAACAACGAACGCATGGAGCTTCCTTAATGGGTATCAGTCGAGCAGCGACAACGTGACCGGCGCGACGTGGTTGTCTTCGACGCGCACCTCCAGTTCGCCTTCGCCCAGACGCGCCGTGAGACGTTGCCCGGGCTGGGTGGCGGCGGCGCTGCGAATCGCCCGTCCGCGCTCATCGAGCAGAATGCTGTAGCCACGGCCCAGGGTCGCCAGCGGGCTGACCACGTGCAGCGTCTGCATCTGGCTTTTTAACGCCAGGCGGCGGGCCTTGAGCCCTTCCTTCATGGCCCGCGGCAGGCGCTCGGCGAGGCTGTCGAGGCGTTGGCGCAGCAACTTGAGGTGGCGCCCGGGATGTTGACCGGCCAGGCGGGCTTCGAGTTGCGCCAGTTTGTGGCTGCGCCCATTGAGCTGCTGGGCGAAGGCACGGCGCAGGCGCATGTCCAGATCATCGAGGCGCTGGGCCTGCTGGCGCAGCCGTTCGCCAGGGTGGCGCATGCGCCGGGTCAGGCCGTCGAGGCGCATGCGCTCGCGGGCCAGGCGGCTGTTCATCGCCAGGGTCAGGCGGCGTTGCAGCACGCTGACACGCTGGGTCAGGTCGTTGCTGTGGGGCGCCAATAGCTCAGCGGCGGCCGATGGCGTGGGCGCGCGCACGTCGGCGACGAAATCGCTGATCGACACATCGGTTTCATGGCCGACCGCGCTGACGATGGGCGTCACGCAGGCCGCCACGGCGCGGGCCACGGCTTCCTCGTTGAAGCACCAGAGGTCTTCCAGGGAGCCGCCACCGCGCGCCAGGATCAGCGCATCGAAACCCTGGGCATCGGCCAGCTTCAGCGCGCGAACGATCTGCGCAGTGGCCTCGCGGCCCTGCACGGCGGTGGGAATCAGGCTCAGCTCGACCTGGGGGGCGCGGCGGCGGAACACGCTGATGATGTCACGGATCACCGCGCCGGTCGGCGAGCTGACGATGCCGATGCGTCGTGGGTGGGCGGGCAGGGCGCGTTTACTCTCGGCGGCGAACAGGCCCTCGGCGCCGAGCTTCTCCTTCAGCGCTTCGAAGGCCAGGCGCAGGGCGCCATCGCCGGCAGGCTCGACCGCGTCGAGAATCAGCTGGTAGTCGCCGCGGCCCTCGAACAGCGAGACCTTGCCGCGCACCTTGACCGCCAGGCCGTCGCGCAGCGCCTGGCGCACCCGCGCGGCGTTCTGCCGGAACAGCGCGCAGCGCACCTGGGCCTGGCTGTCCTTCAGGGTGAAGTAGATGTGGCCGGAGGCCGGGCGCGCCAGGTTGGAAATCTCGCCCTCGACCCAGATGCCGCCGAAGACATCTTCGAGCAGCAGGCGCGCGCGGTTGTTGAGCTGGCTGACGCTGAGCACCTCGCGGTCGAGGTTCAGGCGTTGGAACGGGTCTTTGATCATGGCCGTCATGATAAGCCGAGCTGCTGGTGTGGCGATACCGCGAGCCGGCGGCGCGGCTCAGCCCCCGTTCTCGGCTTTGAGGAAGTCCACGAAGGCGCGCAGCGGCGAGGGCACGTGGCGGCGGTCGTTGTAGTACAGGTACGGCCCGTCGAAGCCTTGCCACCAGTCCGGCAGTACCGGCACCAGCGCGCCCTGTTCGAACAGCGGGCCGAGGTATTCCTCGAAGGTGTAGATGATGCCGACACCCGCCACGGCGGAGCCCACTTCCAGATCCTGGGAAGACGACAGCAGCGGCCCCTGGGGCGGCACGCGGACGATCTCGCCATCTTTCTCCAGCTCCCAGACGCCCAGCTTGCCGCTCTCGAAACGGTGGCCGATCAGGCGGTGTTCGAGCAGGTCGCGCGGGTGCTGCGGCGTGCCGTGACGCGCGAGGTAGGCCGGCGCGGCGCCGGCCACGAAGCGCTGCCGGCGTGGCCCGATGGGCACGGCGATCATGTCCTTGGCCAGGTTTTCCTCGTAGCGCACACCGGCATCAAAGCCGGAAGCGACCACGTCGATAAAGGTGTTGTCCATGGCCACCTCCACGCTCACGCCGGGGTAGCGCTCGAGAAAGGCAGGGATCAGCCGCGGCAATACGAAGCGGGCGATGGGTACCGGCACGTTGAGGCGCAGGGTGCCGACCGGTTGCTTGGCCTCGTCGTCGAGGTCGCTGAAGGCCGCATCGATTTCATCGAGGGCCGGGCGGAGTCGCTCCAGCAGCCGAGCACCCACTTCGGTGGGGTACACGCTGCGGGTGGTGCGGTTGAGCAGGCGCACGCCCAGGTCGCTTTCCAGGCGACGCACGCAATCGCTGATCGACGAGGCTGGCATGCCGCGCTTCTGTGCGGCCACTCGGAAACCACCGGCTTCGACCACCGCAGCGAACAGGGCGACGTCCGTCAGATTGGGCTGGCGCATGGTGAAAGTTCTCGAGTGGAGGGTCTTGATCGTACGGCTGGCCGTACACAGCGTCCAGTTTTATACGGCTTATCGTGGCGTGCTGCCCGTTGAACAATGAATCGCGTTGACGGGCCGCGCTGGCGCGATCCGTCGGACTCCACTGACGAGAGGACCGAACAATGACAACCACCATCGCATCAACCGACATCCTGGCCAGCCCCGGTGCCACCTGGCGCAAGTGGCTGGCGACCCTCAGCCTGACCCTGGGCTTCGCTCTGGAGGCGGGCACGGCTGCCGCCGAGCAAACCGCACCCAAGCCGGATTGGAGCCTGGCCGACATGCCGTCGCAGAGCGGGCGCATCTTCCTGGTCACTGGCGGCACCAGCGGCATGGGCTTCGAGGACGCCAAGGCCCTGGCCGCCGCCGGCGCCGAAGTGGTGATCGCTGCCCGTAATCCGCAGCGCGGCAGGGAAGCGATGGCGCGCATCAAGGAGGAAATCCGCGGCGCCCAGGTGCAGTTCGAGGAAGTCGACCTGGCCGATCTTGCCTCGGTGAAAGCCCTTGGCGAGCGCCTCAATGCCAAGCTGCCGCGCCTCGATGGGCTGATCAACAACGCCGCGGTCATGGCGCCGCCTGAGCGCCGAACCTCGGCCGATGGCCATGAGCTGCAGCTGGCCACCAATTACCTGGGCCACTTCGCCTTGACTGGCCATGTGCTGCCGCTGCTGCGCAAGAGCACCGCGCCGCGGGTGGTCACCCTGTCGAGCATCGCCGTGCTGCGCGGCAACCTCGACCTCGATGACCTGCAGTCCGAGCGGGCCTACAACCCTTACGCCTCCTATGCGCAGTCCAAGCTGGCGACCCTGATGTTCGCCTTCGAGCTGCAGCGCCGCAGTGAGCAGCAGGGGTGGGGCATCCAGAGCATCGCTGCGCATCCGGGGGTGGCCGTGACCGAACTGATTGCCCGTGGGCCGGGGCTGGACAGCGAGTTCGGCCGCAACTGGGCCAAGGATCGTGACGAGTACCACTCCGCCGCTCAGGGCGCGCTGCCGACGCTCTACGCCGCCACCGCGCACCAGGCTCAGGGCGGCGCCTATTACGGCCCGACCGGCGAAGAAGAGAAACGCGGGCCACTGGGCCTGGCCACCGTACCGCCAGTCGCTCAGGACGCCGAGGCGGCTGCACGCCTGTGGACGGCTGCCGAGCAACTGACCGGCGTGACCTACCGCTGACGAACCGCCAGGAGCGCCCATCATGTTTCCCACAATTCTGGTGCGGCGCCTTGGCGCCGCTATCAACGCCGAGCGCCATGAGCTGGGGCCGGCACTGGCCGGCTTCGCGCTGTTCTTCTGCCTGTTCTCCGGCTATTTCATGCTGCGGCCCATCCGCGAGTCGATGGGCATCATGGCCGGGGTGGAGAACCTGCAATGGCTGTTCACCGCCACTTTCGTGGTGATGCTGGTAGCCGTGCCGCTGTTCGCCTGGCTCAGCTCGCGGGTGCCGCGCATCCACTTCGTCAGCTGGGTGTACGGCTTCTTCTGCCTGAACCTGCTGGCCTTTGCCGCGCTGTTCCAGATGAGCGACGACAACGTCTGGCTGGCGCGTACGTTCTACGTGTGGATCTCGGTCTACAACCTGTTCGTGGTGTCTGTGGCCTGGAGCCTGATGGCCGACGTGTTCGACAGCCAGCAGGCCAAGCGCCTGTTCGCCTTCATCGCCGCCGGTGCCAGCGTCGGCGGCCTGGTTGGGCCGGCCATGAGCGCACTGCTGGTCGGTGTCGTTGGCGAAAGCGGCCTGGTGCTGCTGGCCGGCGTGCTGCTGGGTATCGCCCTGGTCCTCAAGACGCCGCTGATGCGGTGGCGAGAAGTCGGCGGCGCGGGCCGCCCAGGCGCCGTGAAGGCCGAGAGTTCACGCAAACCGGTGGCCGGCAACCCGTTCAGCGGCCTGACACGGGTGCTGCAGTCGCCTTATCTGTTGGCCATCGCCGCCTTCGTGGTGCTGCTCGCCACGGTGACCACCTTCCTGTACTTCGAGCAGGCGCGCCTGGTGGCCGAGCGTTTCCCGGATCGCGATGCGCAGATCCGCGTGTTCGGCATCATCGACGTGATCGTGCAGGCCGGAGCCTTGCTGTCCCAGGTGTTCATCACCGGGCGCATCGCCCAGAAACTGGGCGTGCGGGTGCTACTGGCCATCGTGCCGCTGCTGGTCTGCGTGGGGTTCATCGGCCTCGCCTTGGCGCCCACCTTCGCCATGCTCGCAGCGCTGATGATCGTGCGGCGTATCGGCGAATACGCCTTCGTGCGGCCCGGTCGGGAAATGCTCTTCGCGCCGCTGGACGCAGAGAGCAAATACAAGGCGAAGAACTTTATCGACACCGTGGTCTACCGCGCCGGCGATGCCCTTAGCGGCTGGGTGAAGAGCTTTCTCGACCTGCTCGGCCAGGGTGCGGTGCTGGTGGCGCTGGTGGGCGCGGGCTGCGCCTTGGTCTGGGGCGCGCTGGGTTGGTATCTGGGGAGAAGGGCTGATGAGATGAGCGCATCAGACGCCACCGAGGAGAACGGTGAGCGGAGGCAAGCGCTGGCAGGACGCTAGAACGACTGGCCGCTCCCACCCCAGTGGTGGGAGCGTTTTTGCTTGTTCGGCTTCAGGGATGAATCGCCGCGCTCAGATTGATACGTGCCTGCGCCTCGAACCGCTCGCGGAAATAGGGCGTGCTGTAAATGCTCGGGCGAGCCAGAAATGAGCTGAGTACCTCTTTGCGCTTCATGCTGTAAACGGGTTCCGGCACCCAGCTGTATTCGGCCCGTATCTGCCTGTCGTATTCGGCAAAACGCTCGGGTTCGGCACCAAGAATCGACAGATCGATATCGATCAACAGCCGCTCATCACCATCGACGGGTGCCGCATCGTGCCGGGTGGCCATGACCAGCTGCTCGACGCGGTTCTGGGTAGATCGCGATGCGTTGGCGCAGAGCAGGGCACGTACAGCCCAATCGGCACTCTGCCGCTCGTTCGAAGCGCCGCGAACGTCGTAGACGGCATCGTGGAACCACAAGGCAATCTCGACTTCTTCGGGATGCTCGGCCAAATCACGAACCTGCCAGAAGTGCGCCAGGCACTCCTCAAGATGCTGCTGGCAGTGATAGTGGCGCTGAGGCTGCACATAGGCCGCCATCAGCGCCTCGAAGAGATTGGCATCAGGCTGCAGGCCAAGGCCTGACCAGGCGCGTGTCCAGGATTTTTCGAAAATGCTCATTGGATGGATTACCGCTATTCGCTGTCTGGGGGGGATTTCCATTCACCGCGGCGATATTAGACCGTCAACGGTCACGTCAGCAGTGCGATGTACAAGCTTCGTGTTCTCCACCCTGGCTTGCTGTACTTCCGAATATTCAGCCTAACGTTTGGTTAAGGGGCGGGCTTTAGCCCGTCCCAGCGAACGGAGTGAGCGGTTTGAACCATTTGTTATAGGTGTGAACCTACGCGGACTACTCAAAATAGGGTTCACCCGTTTCAAAATAGAGATCGTAGTCTTGGCTAATACGCTTAAGTATTGGCTCAACGTCCGCCGCAAATTGAAGTGCTTGCAGCATATCTGCTCCGTAAAAAACAGTGTCAAATCGCTTGGTATCTAAACCCTCAAATTCAAGTTCACACCCTGATGTTCCTGGCGAGAAACTGAATGAGACTTTGCCTTGCTGCAATAAATAAGGCTTGAACACTTTAATCGTGAGTCGGCACCTTGCTTCTTTTCCCTTTGCCGCATATTCAAGCTCACGTATTGCGATGACTTCCCTGCTCATGGCGAGTTCGTACCTATAACGATTAAGCTAACGGGCGGCCAAAAGCGCAGTTTTTGGACGTCCAGCGAACGAAGTGAGCGGCAGTTGAGCGCTTTGTTAGATGCCCCTTGCAGTCTGAACCGCCTCTTTCAGTTGTCCATCAAAGAATTCTGTATCGTCCCGTTCTTCGAAAATTAGCCTACGCTCCGCCTCGGCAAGAACCTCTGAGATCGCGATACCTTGCGTCAAAAACGTAGCAATCATTAGATCAGATAGTTCTGGTATGGGCACATCCCAAGCGGACTTACATCGCTCCATTAAGCTGGTTGTAGCATCCCCAGACCAAGGGCCTACGATATTCAAGACGGTTTGAGGCTTATTCATATCAATATCTAACGTTTGGTTAAGGGGCGGGCTTTAGCCCGTCCCAGCGAGCGATTTGAACCACTTGTTAGGCATTTATATGTTCCTTGCCAACCCCTCTCAAAGTGACCGACATCCAGCCTTGATAAGGGCCTTGTATGCTGTGAACCTTGAAATAGCCTTTTGTATGAATACTGTCCCAAAAACGAGTATTCCAGTGGATTTCAGGGTCGTCTTTGAAAAAGCCAAACTCAGTTCCAGATTCGTCATGAGCGACGCCAAACCAAATAGTCTGCTCTGAATTATTTTCCTGTATCCAATTCGCTAGCCCCCTGCTTTTCTCTTCATCAAGGAACGCCTCAAGAAGAAACACAGAGCTTTCATTTTTGTAGACGAATTTGGCAAAATTCTCATCAAGAGCCCCGCTATAAGCCGGAATTTTTTTCTTGCTTGCTCTTATTTTTATAAACTCATATATCCCAAACAGCGATGCAATCAGGCCAATAGCTTCGAGCCAATAATTCTCTAAAAATATTAATGCGTTTTCCATTTCTCTGTTTGCCTAACGTTTGGTTAAGGGGCCGGCTTTAGCCGGTCCCGATTGAGCGAAGCGAACGGCTTGAACCTTTTTTAGATTGCATGGTTATGGAAAGCGAATCTGAACTTGTGCCCCTGCGTTAACGAGAGCCGAGCGCCAACGCTCGAATTCTTGAGGCCAACCTTGAGCTACCTTAAAGACGCCGCCGTGTAGGAGTTTTTTTACTTCGATGGGTGACAACTGTGTTGCCTGGCGAACGATGGTAAATACCGATCTATTATTTGGCCCTACAGCGATTACCCAGAGCTCCGGATCAACACACGATGTAGGCTCATAGGGCGGGAATTCTCCATAAGCAGCTTTTAACAGCGAAAGTGCTTCATCGGTTGACGTAGATGTAAGCGCTTGGGCAGCCGAAAGATGATGACGGCAGAACCACTCCAGCCCACGCGGGTGCCCGGCAGCACCCTCTGGAAGTGGCTTGTAGTCAGCGAACTGAACCAATGCTCCTCCAGCCTGAGTGTGGAAATACTCAGATCTAAAATCGGAGTGACATAAGTAACAGATAGCAGGTTTCATAATGAAGCGATCTAACGTTTAGTTAAGGGGCAGGCTTTAGTCCGTCCCAGTGAGCGAAGCGAACGATTTGAACCACTAGTTAGGCTTTTAGATTACCCATGGGTCTTGCTCTCCATCGACGTAAATTTGCATGCACTCAAACTGGCCTGAATTATTGCTGAGATGTATTTCAATACCGTTATCTACGATAAGGGGACAGATTTATTTTAGACCAACAGCACTGTGCCATAAATAAATCTGTCCCCTTTTACTCCTGAATTTCTCTGGGGGGGCAATGGTATCTCCTTAGTGCACCTGGCGTTTGGTTAAGAGGCGGGCTTTAGCCCGCTCCAGTGGACGATGTGAGCGCATTGTTAGATGCTCGCAGGCGCAAAATGATTTTTAATAAATTTTTGACTAATCAGTATGAAGGCAGAGACGCTGTAGAAGAAAAGTACTATGGTCAACCCAAACATGGTTGTTACCTGTGTCGTTGTATGGATTGGCAATTTTATTAAGGCAGCAACTGCTAGAAAACTTGCTAGCGAGGAAGAGATTACCATAACCCATCTTGACCAGTTGGCGCCCTTATAAAGAAACCAGCACAAGGTGCAATTTATAAGAAGTCGGATAAGATCTTTTGTTTCGGGCGCTGGAAACCAGCTAAGGATGGAGAGGGTAATAAATCCAAAGATAAGTATAAGGATTACTTTTTTCTCGTTATTCATGAGGTTTTCTCGGCTGGTATCTAACCTTTGGTTAAGGCAGGTATTGGCCCGCTCCTGTGAGCAGAGCTAACGTTTTGAATCAGTTGTCAAGGGGAACTCAACGTAGAGGGATTTTTTTGTAAATATTTGGATCTTCTAGGCATTTCTTTAATGGCAGTTGTTTTCCGTTGTACACCTCTAGTATTTGTGTTTTATCTCTGTCCGTTTTGACACTGAGGCAAACACATGAAAATCCGTAATTTCCATTTGTACGGACAAATTCATTTTCGTCAATGGTGGGCATTTTTTCCATTGAGTCTTCGTTGATGAATCCTCTACCTTGAATTGATAGCGTCCACTCTGATTCGCTATCGATTAACCATAGGTTTGCTGGGCTAGGGTTTTCTAACCAGCCACAGCGCTTTTCAGCTGATATGGCACTAATAGGTAGCACGAGAAGTAAGATTGCGAGTGTGCGGTACAATTGGCGTCTTCTCTAGCTTTTGGTTAAGAGGCGGGCTTGAGCCTTTCTCGTGAATGAGGCGAACGGTTTTAACTATTTTAGCGGTGATACCACGTGGAGATTTTAATTTTTCCTGTTGGCGTGTATTTCTTGAGGAGTTCAGCCATCTCGTTTAAGTTGTCGTATCCCTCGAGTCGTAAGTTGCTAAAGGATTTAGTGGTTAAGAGCAGAGATTTAACTTTTCCTTTGATGCTCTGAATTCTCAGGCTTTCTACATCCGACAACGGTATGCTGATGACTGCGCCTTTGTGTGATATGTCAATTTTGTTTTGGGACTCAATGATGGCTACAGTTGGATACGATAGATCATGATTTTTTATGTTTTTATAAGCCTTTGGCAAGCGCTTTGCGAGCCAAAGAGCTACAATTGCAGATATTGCTTTGTAATAGAGGGTCTCGTTGGTGATAAACATCCAGATCGCGCCTGCAACTAAGGCTATCGCTATTAATGAGGCGAAAATTGTTTTTCGTTTGTCGCTACGCTTGTGATCTTCTGATATATGAAAAATCATAAATGCTGTTGTGGCTTAGTTGAAGGGGCTGTAGGAGAGCGTGGGGCAGTTTATCCAGCGTCTCCGGTGCTTGTTAAAAAATTTTGAGAAAGAGTTAAGGCTGTGCTGCTACCTCATCGCTTCATCGATTGAGCTCAAATGCTCTTGGTACCACCCCACACATATCGCTCTCCACCACCAAAATAACTCCACTGACCATAAAACTCCGTGAAGCGGTCATCGAAGTTGAGTTCGAGATGGCCGTAGCCGTATTTGTCTATCCACACGCACTTCAGAAGCTGGCTGCGCAGGCGCTTGCAGTCTTTGAGCCGACCTTTGGTTTCGCCATCTTGGTCGGTAATTACATAGGTGCCTGAGAGGGTTTCTTTGCCACTCCAGCGCAAGGATGTAACGACCTTGTCCAGTTTGCCGGCGTTTTCGATCTGGCCCACGTAATCGCCTGCCATGTTCGGCGTGGCGGCAATAGCCAGGGCTGGGCAGCAGGTAATAAGCAAAACGAAAAGGGTGGTCGGGCTTGGAGCTAAGCCATGCCGCTTGGCGATGCGAAAGGGGGAGGCGGGCAACATTCCTTGTTTTCTCACAGCTCAGATCCGGTTTGAGCGTTTGGCGTTTCGGTGACGAGTTGAAGATCGTCAGCGCCAGTTAGGGCTGGCGAGACACTACTCGGCTTGTACTGACCCTGTCCATCGCGCCAATACAAAAACGCCCACTGGGTCAGACGACGCAGTAGGCGTTTGGCGAGGCGAGGGGCTTAGACCCGCTCAGCCCACATATCGTATTCATCGGCATCGACGATACGCACGCGCACCTTGTCGCCCGGCTGGAAGTCGGTGCCTTCGATAAATACACTGCCGTCGATTTCCGGGGCGTCGGCCCAGGAGCGGGCGACGGCGCCCTGGTCGTCGACTTCATCGATCAGCACGTCCATTTCGCGGCCGATCTTCAGTTGCAGGCGGGCGGTGCTGATGGCCTGCTGGTGCGCCATGAAGCGGTCCCAGCGATCCTGTTTGACGTCATCGGGCACGATGTCCACGTCCAGGTCGTTGGCGGGCGCACCTTCGACCGGCGAGTACTGGAAGCAGCCGACGCGGTCGAGCTGGGCTTCGGTCAGCCAGTCGAGCAGGTACTGGAAGTCTTCTTCGGTTTCGCCGGGGAAGCCGACGATGAAGGTCGAGCGGATGGTCAGGTCCGGGCACTGTTCGCGCCAGGATTTGATACGCGCCAGGGTGCGGTCTTCGAAAGCCGGGCGCTTCATCAGTTTGAGGACGCGCGGGCTGGCGTGCTGGAACGGGATGTCCAGGTACGGCAGCAGCTTGCCGGCGGCCATCAGCGGGATCACGTCGTCGACGTTGGGGTAGGGGTACACGTAGTGCAGGCGTACCCACACGCCCATGCTGGACAGCGCTTCGCAGAGCTCTTTCATGCGCGTCTTGACCGGCTGGCCGTTCCAGAAGTCGGTCTTGTACTTGAGGTCGACACCGTAGGCGCTGGTGTCCTGGCTGATCACCAAGAGTTCCTTGACCCCGGCCTTGACCAGGCGCTCGGCCTCGCTGAGCACATCGCCGACCGGGCGGCTGACCAGCTTGCCGCGCATCGAGGGGATGATGCAGAAGCTGCAGCTGTGGTTGCAGCCTTCGGAAATCTTCAGGTAGGCGTAGTGGCGCGGAGTGAGCTTGACGCCTTGCGGTGGGATCAGGTCGACCAGCGGATTGTGGTCCTGGCGCGGCGGCACCACTTCGTGGACGGCGTTGACCACCTGCTCATACTGCTGCGGGCCGGTGACCGACAGCACGCTGGGGTGCACGTCGCGGATGTTGCCTTCCTCGACGCCCATGCAGCCAGTGACGATGACCTTGCCGTTTTCCTTGATGGCTTCACCGATCACTTCCAGGGACTCGGCCTTGGCGCTGTCGATGAAGCCGCAAGTGTTGACCACCACCACGTCGGCGTCCTGATAGGTCGGCACCACTTCATAACCTTCCATGCGCAGTTGGGTCAGGATGCGTTCGGAGTCCACCAGGGCTTTCGGGCAGCCAAGGGAGACAAACCCAACTTTTGGGGTGGCGGTGGTGGTCATGCAGGTGAACCTCGGGGCTAAGACGGGCCGGGCGCTTTGGGCGCCTCTGGTCAAAAAGTGCGCAATTCTAGCGGCGTGCGAGGCACTTTTCCAGCACTGCCGACAGGATGTGGGTGCAGGCCACGCCCATTGCTCTGAAAGATGCTGTTGCAGACTCCGCCCATAGGCCACGCCAGGGCCTGTTAGCGTGCCCGAGCGACCGGCGAGCATCGCCGCGCATCCCCATAACAATGACAAAAGGGCTACCCGATGTTTTCACGGATCACGCTGCTGAGCGTCAATCTGGTTCAGCGCTTCCTGCCTTCTCCCTTCGTATTCGCCATGCTGCTGACCCTGGTGGTGCTGGCGCTGGGCATCTTCGCCACCGGCCAGAGCCTGCCGCAGATGGCCCAGCACTGGGGCGACGGTTTCTGGAATCTTTTGACCTTCACCATGCAGATGGCGCTGGTGCTGGTCACTGGTCACGCCCTGGCCAATGCGCCACCGGTGGCCCGGGTGCTGGATCGCCTGGCGCGCATTCCCGGCACCCCAGGGCAGGCGATCGTATTCGTCACTCTGGTGGCGATGGCCGCATCCTGGGTCAACTGGGGCTTCGGCCTGGTGGTCGGCGCCGTGTTCGCGCGAGCGCTGGCGCGGCAGGTGCAGGGCGTGCATTACCCATTATTGGTGGCGGCAGCCTATTCGGGCTTCCTGGTCTGGCATGGTGGCCTGTCGGGCTCGGTGCCGCTGTCCCTGGCCACCGGTGGTGCGGATCTGGAACGTATCAGCGGCGGCGTGCTGACCGCGCCCATTGGCGTCGAGCACACGCTGTTCACCACACTCAACCTGACCATCATCGCCTTGCTGGTGATCGGCGCGCCGCTGCTCAACCGGGCGATGATGCCGCGCACGCCCACGGTGGCCGCGCCCGAGCTGCTGATCGATCCGCCAGCGCCGATCATCCCGCGCGACACCGGCGCCCAACGCCTGGACGACAGCCGCATCCTCGGCCTGCTGATCGTCGCCCTGGCAGCCATCTATTTCGTCTATCACTTCGCCAGCAACGGCTTCGGGCTGACCCTGAATCTGGTGATCGGCATGTTCCTGTTCGCCGGCTTGTTGCTGCATGGCTCGCCGGAACGCTACGGGCGGGCGGTTCAGGACAGCGTGGGTGGTATCAGCGGGATCATCATCCAGTTTCCGTTCTACGCCGGGATCATGGGCATGATGGTCGGTGCCAACGCTGAGGGGCAGACGCTCGGCAAGCTGATCAGCGACCTGTTCATCGACTGGTCGTCGGCCGAGACCTTTCCGCTGCTGACCTTCCTCAGTGCCGGGCTGCTGAACATGTTCATCCCGTCGGGCGGCGGCCAGTGGGCAGTGCAAGGGCCGATCATGCTGCCGGCCGGTGAGGTGCTCGGCGTGGCGCCGGAGATCACCGCCATGGCGATTGCCTGGGGCGATGCCTGGACCAACATGATCCAGCCGTTCTGGGCACTGCCGCTGCTGGCCATTGCCGGCCTGGGCGCACGGGACATCATGGGTTACTGCCTGATCATGCTGCTGTATTCAGGCGTGGTGATTGGCGGCGCGTTCTACTTTCTGGTCTAGCGGCGGGAGGCGGCTGCCGGTTTAGCACCGGCAGCCGCTGCCGTCATTGCGCTGCCGGCTGGCGCTTCTTGATAGCGGCGATCAGGCGCTCGGCCAGCGCCGGGTAGTTTTCGTCGTAGTGATGGCCGCCCGGCAGCTCGAGTTTCTCGCCGACGCTCTGCTCTTGGGTGCAGCCGCTTTCTGGTGCTTCTTCGGTGCCGTAGACGCACAGCACCTTCGCGGCGGGCAGCTTGATCAGTTCCGGGCCGGTGGCCGCTTCGTCGCCGTCCTTGCCCAGCCAGCCTTCGACTTGGATCTCGAAGGCGCCGCTGCGCGCCAGGGCCAGCAGAAACACGCCATCGATCTGCTTCTTGTCGCTTTCGGGCAGGCGGTTGTAGAGCGCCGGCATCACGTCGGCGCCGAACGAATAGCCGATCAGCACGAAGCGCTTGGCATGCCACTTCTCGCGGTACTGGCGCATCATTTCCGAGAGGTCGCTGGCGGCCTGGTCCGGACTTTTGCGCTGCCAGAAGTAACGCAGGGTATCGACGCCGACCACCGGGTAGCCGCGCTCGGCCATCTGCTCGGCTACCGCCTTGTCCAGGTCACGCCAGCCACCGTCACCGGAGTAGAACAGGCTCACCGTATCGCCAGGCGGCGTGGACGGCACCTCGACCACCGGCAGGTCGTCGCTGGCGCCTTGCAGCAGGCGGCGCACCTGGGCGATCAGCAGGGCCTTGGGCGCGGTGTCGTAATCACCGATCAGGGTTTCGGCCTTGGCCTGCTCGCGCACGAAGCGCGCGGTGGCGTCATCCGGGTTGTCGTTCCAGGCGGCCAGCCAGTGGCCGTGAGCGCTGCTGGTCGGCGGCGCGGTGTCGCAATCAGGCTTTTCCAGAGAGAACCCGACGGACAGCGCCTGAGCCTTGTCGTCGTTCTGGCTGGCGAGCCAGCGCCAGGCGAGCATGGCGGTGTTCTCGCTGCCGGCGACCAGGTTCAGCTTGCCGCCCAGTTGTGCGGCAGCGTCCTGCAGGTTCTTGCCTTGCGCCTCGCAGCCTTGGCCGATGGCTGAATACTGGCCGATCAGTGCGTGGTTGGATTGTGCCAACTCCAGCAGTTCGGCTTCATCGAGCAGTTGATCGCTCGGCAGCGCCAGCAGCACGCGGCGCTGTACCTTGCCGCCTGGCGTGGCCACCTGCAGGTCGGCACCGGAGGCCAGCGCGTGGTGCGCCAGGCTGGCGGCGGCCGGCGGGCGCAGCCACAGGTAGAGGCCGCCGGCGATCAGCGCGAGCAGCAGGGCGAGGAGGGGAAGTACTCGTTTGGCAATTCGGGTCATCAGCGTTTCACCAGTCCGGTAAAGCCGCCGGCGATCAGCGCGGCGGTGTCGGTCAGTGCCACCAGCGGGTCGAGCCCCGCCGGTACGGCCATGTAGCGCGGTTCCCAGTCAGGCTGGAATTTATCCTTGAAGCGGCGCAGGCCCTGGAAGTTGTAGAACGCCTCACCGCGTTTGAACACCAGTGCACCGACGCGCTGGGTCAGCGGCGCGCCGCGGCGTGGCTGCAGGCCGGAGAGCGGCACCATGCCGAGGCTGAAGCGGGCGAAGCCGGCGGCCTTGAAGTGCAGGATCAGGCCGAGCATGAGGAACTCCATGGTCAGCTTCGGCGCATCGGGCAGCACGCGCATCAGGTCCAGGGTGGCCAGGTCGCGGCTGTCGGTTTCCAGCAGGTTGGCGAAGGCCACGGCGCGGCCTTCGAACCGGGCGATGACGATGCGGAAGCGGTTCAGGTACGCCGGATCGAAACGGCCTAGGGAAAAGCCTTTCTCACGCATCTGTTTGCCGCCCAGCCAGGCATCGGAGATGGTGCGCAGCTCGTCGAATGGTGCCTGGCCGGGTTCGTGGAACTCCAGCACCAGGCCGTCGCGCTGGCTGCGGTTCCAGGTGTAGCGCAGATCCTTCATGGCCTTGCCGGTGCTTTCCAGCTCGAAGCGGTTCAGATCCACACGCGCTTCTTCGCCGAGCTTGATGGCGGTCAGGCCGATGTCCATGTACAGCGGCAGGTTTTCGGCACGCACCTGGTAGAACACCGGGCGCGTGTGGTGGCGGTCGCACAGGTCGCGGAACTGCCACACCAGCTCGGCGCGGCGCTGTGCGGTGCCGATGGGGTCGAACAGCGCGATCATGCTGCGTGCGCGGCGCGAGTACATCAGAAAGGCATCGCCTTCCGGATGCACCAGCAGGGCCTTGTCGCCGGTCAGGGCGAGGCCGCCATCGGCCTGGTCAGAGGCTTTGATGATCGCGGCGGCGCGGTCAAGCTCCTCGCTGGTCGGCAGGGTGATGGCCGGCGGCGCGGCGCGCAGCAGCCAGGCCAGGAATATCACGCCCAATACCAACACGCAGCCCAGGGCGGCGCGCAGGCCGCGCGGCGCATCGGCGTTCACCGCGAACTGCCACCACAGCTGGTTCTCGTAGGGCACGTCCTGATAGGCGAAGAACAGCAGCCAGATCGAGGCACCGAGCACGCAGGCGCTGGCCGCCAGGTGCCAGGGCGAGAGGGGCAGCTCCATCAACCGGCTGGGGCGATAGAAATAGGGGCGAAACAGCGCCAGCAGGCCGGCGGTGATGCTCAGCAGCAGCGCCTCTTCCCAGTCGAACCCCTTGAGCAGCGACAGGATGGCGCCGGTGATCAGCAGGATCAGGGTCATCGCCCAGGCAGCCGACAGGCGACGGCGCAAGCCCTGGGCGAGTAGCAGGCACAGCAGGCCGATCAGGCTGGCGCCGAAGTGCGAGGCGTCGATCAGCCGGTGCGGGATCAGGAAGTCGAGAATCTCCAGACGCTCGTCCAGGCTTGGCGTGGCGCCGGAGAACAGCAGCACCATGCCGGAGATGAACACCAGCAGCGCAAGGATCGGCGCGGCCAGACCGCTGGCGGCGCGGATCGCCTGGCGGGCGCTGATCAGCCGACGCAGTTCCAGGCCCAGCAGCAGCAGGCAGGCGACCAGCAGCGGCAGCACGATATAGATGAGGCGATAGAGCAGCAGCGCAGCGGCCAGTGGCGCGGCGCCCAGCTCACTGGCGAAGGCGGCCAGCAGCACGGCCTCGAACACGCCGACGCCGCCCGGTACATGGCTCAGGACGCCGGCAGCCAGGGCGATCAGATAGACCAGCAGGAAGGTGGTGAAGGGCGGCGCTTCGGGCAGCAGCAGGTACAGCACGCCGGCAGCGGCGCTGACGTCGGCCAAGGTGATCAGCACTTGCAGCAGCGTCAGGCGCGCGCCCGGCATGCGCAGCAGGTGGCGGCTGACCCGCACCATCACGCAGTCGGCGTTCGGGCGCTCTTGCAGGCGTGCGCGATGCAGCTTCAGCAGCAGGCCGGCGCCGAGGGCCAGCAGCACCAGGCTGATGACGATCAACACCGGTTGCGGCAGGCGCAGTGCGGCGGAGGCGTCGGCCGGGTCGGCCAGTGCCGCGATGGCGGCGAGAATTGGCAGCGCGCAGCCCAGGGACAGGCTGGCGAATACCGTCATGCGGGCGATTTCCACGCCGCCGATGCCATGCCGGGCAT
>Ga0268257_1001643_pt1 | contig 18397 bp, 23 predicted proteins | sample AgamicAtPrz_FD_200249 | JGI IMG/M metagenome (GOLD analysis project Ga0268257, IMG submission 200249) | Agave microbial communities from Guanajuato, Mexico - At.P.rz (v2) (version 3) | ecosystem: Host-associated > Plants > Phyllosphere > Phylloplane/Leaf | place: Guanajuato, Mexico | collected... | reverse complement strand
AATTATTAACAATAATGCCTTGTGAATATGGGCCAATTGCAGCCGGAGCTTGATTAGTTTGAATTATTTTCATAAAAATTCCCTCCATCTACTTTTTTAAATAATTGCCTGCTTGGACATTAATCTGCTTTTCTTTTACATCTACATCAGCTAATTGCACGAGCGAAGTATATTCATCGACGAGCCGCTCTTGTATTTTTTCTGCTTCTACTAACACAGCAATTCCCGCCAGATGGCCATTAAATTCCTCAAGCAGGCTGATCATACCCATAACTGTTCCGCCAGCCTTCATAAAATCATCCACAATCAGGACACGGGAACCTTCTTTCATACTTCGTTTCGAAAGGACCATTGTTTGTATTCTTTTCGTTGAACCAGATACATAATTAATGCTCACAGTCGGACCTTCGGTAACCTTACTATCTCTTCGGACGATCACAACAGGCACATTCAACTGACTTGCTACAGCATAGGCAAGTGGAATTCCTTTTGTGGCTACAGTCATAACCACATCTATTTTTGCGTCGGTATAAGCAGAGGCGATAATGCGCCCCGCTTTTTGGACCACCTGCGGATTGCCTAAAATATCTGTTAAGTACAAATACCCTCCAGGTAACAACCTGTCGGGATTGGCAATCAGATCACATAATTCATTGATAAAAGGTACCGCTTTTTCATGGCTTACTTTTACAAAGAATTTTACCCCGCCAGATGCCCCGGGCACGGTTTGGATCGTTCCAATTCCTCTGTTTTCAAACGTCTCTTTAATGATTGCCAAATCTTCACTAATCGAGGATTTCGCAGAGTCATAACGTTCGGCAAAAAAGGTAAGCGGTACTAATTGTCGAGGATGGTCCAGTAAGTAATTTGTCATATCAATCAATCGTTCGCTGCGGCGAAATTTCATAACAAGCCCCCAAAAACACGAATATTCTTACTTAAGGATACCATTTTCGTACGCCTTCAATCAAGTGAGTGTCGTTCTCCTAACATTCGGACAGCAAATACTTGATCACAGAATCCTCTTAATCCGTTATAAATTCGGTGCATTCTTGAATCATGCTGAACAATTCCAAACACAGTCGGCCCGCTCCCGCTCATTAGGACTGCATCCGCACCAAAACGTTTCATTTGTTCCTTAATGAGCGCAACTTCAGGATGAAGGTTTAACGTTACCTCTTCTAAGACATTCCCAACGTTGCCGCATACCTTTTGGTAATCACGCTCATGAATGGCATCAATCATACTAGCGATATTAGGATGGACCGTTCCATTAATATCCAGCCTTCGGTATACTTCAGCTGTTGACACCCCTATAAAAGGCTTTGCCAGGATGACCCAGCATGTCGGCGGGGCGGGTATTTGTGTAATAATTTCCCCTCTCCCCTTTGCCAAGGCTGTCCCGCCATAAACACAAAAGGAAACATCCGACCCAATTTCGCTGCCAAGTTCGGCCAATTCATCCATCGTTAATCCAAGATTCCAAAGCTTATTCAAACCTCTTAAGGTGGCTGCAGCATCACTGCTTCCTCCCGCAAGTCCAGCTGCGACCGGAATGGTCTTTTCAATTGAGATCATCACACCTTGTTTGACATGGAATCGATCTTTTAGGAGCTGGGCGGCCTGAAAAGCTAAATTACGCTGGTCATCAGGAACATAGCGATTGTGAGAAAGGATATGTATTTTATCTTCATTTAATAACTCTAACTCTACCCGGTCCGCCAAATCAATCGTGGTCATAATCATTTCCACCTCATGGAAGCCATCGGGTCGTTTATGTAGAACATCTAATGCTAAATTAATTTTGGCCGGTGCTTTTACTAAAAGCTTCACTACGTCCACCTACTTCTATATTGTCCAGTTCAGCGCTACGGGCGCTTCCACTTTTTTTGTCCAGTTCCAGCGCCCAGCGGCTAGTGGACTTCGCTCTCCGCCCTACGATAAGTCAACATCGAATCGCTATCGCTCTTCGTGTTTCCTTTATCTCGGTTGGAGCGCTCCAGTCCATACGCCGCTAAACGGGCGCTTCCACTTTTCTTTTTCCGAAAATCCACATTTTGTCCTATTTTACCACAAAAAGATAAAAGTAAGACGTGAGATATGCGAAATCCTATCAAATTTCATAATTTATTATATGTTTAATAAAAATAAAGTCAGAAATTGGAGAAAAAAAGACCAGAGGAACATGTTCCTCTGGTCTCGCTGCAGTAAGTGATTGATTAAAATTATAAGCGGAAGTACCTTTTTTAGAAGTTAACCTCTAGGACTCCGATTGGCTAACTGTTCTTGTGCAAGTTCAACGGCACGCTTGACCATATTCCCTGCATCTTTTGCCTTTATGCCGCCCCATCCTTCTCTTTGAACAACATCATAAAATCCAAGTTCCTTTGCCAACTCTTCTTTAAAGTGACTGGACATTATCCCTCTTCTTCTGCCCATCTAAACAACCCCTTTCATACTACAGCATTATTAGTATGGGATAGAATTTGGTATTTATGATGGATCACATTATTCACTCTCTTTGGACTCATCATTTAGCAGCTTTTTCTTTATAGATAGCAAAAAGCAGTAAACATTTGTTTACTGCTGCAGATTGCTTATATACTAATTTAAGGCTAAATGTCCTGATGCATCTTCATAGAAAGTGATTTGAACTGTTTCTGTTAATACATCCGCATAGCTGTAAGAAACACGTTCGAATGAGTTTTCATCCTGATCTAATTCAATAACAAAAACAGATGGATAAGTTTCTGCTAAAACACCGGAACGTTCAATGGTTTTTCTACGTCCACCATTGGCTTTAAGCAGTAATCTTTTCCCTAAATTTGTGTCAAGAGCCTTCTTAATATCGGCTAAGGTTTTTGGCATTCGGTCCACCTCACTGTGTAAAGTATAACACACTGACATAGTTATGTCAAACAAAAACATAAATTATATCAGTCAAACAAAAAGATTGTCAATATGTTTTGTTCTACTTTTTCTACTAAAATTCAACATTTTTAGCTTGCCTTAAATTGCGCGGGAATATGTACCGGCCATAAAATAAAAAAAATAAGCCTTTTCGTTTTGGAAAGGCTTATTCATCTTCCTCCTCTTGGATTGGCCGATAAGGCATCCCTGTCCTTAACACTCCCTTTGTGTCAATCCCACCAAGTCCCTTTTCCCCTGTTAAGGTGTTCCTTAATACATCCCATACGTTGATTCGTTCCATGAAAGGTGTAAAGCTTATTTTAGCAACAATATACACAGGATCCAGTGCATGAATGTTAATCCTTTCTGGGGAACTGGCGAAATTTGCCCCGGCGTGAATCAATGATTCAAAATGTGATTGACACGCTCCAGCAAAGATGACGAGCTGATCCAAGTGGGGGATTCTTTTCCGTGCTTCCTTAACCGTTTGAACGAAATGTTTTGAATGACGGTAAGCATTAATATCCGTCATCTTCCCTTTTGCTTTTGAATATGCATCATGCCCAGTGATCACGAGAATATCGGGACGATACGTATCTATCAAGGCGCCAATTCGATCAGGCATTTCCTTTTCGTTACAGTGTATCCCCATAACAGGGATTCCCACTTTTTCATATACCGTCATACATTTCTTTAAATAGGATGGATCACCATCTAGATGGAGAACCCTCCCTGGCATTTGAAAATAATTACTTGGTTTTGCATAGCCGCCAGTCGCCGCATATTCCTGCCGTTGTTTGATTAATTCCACATCTTGAGTAAACAGCCGGAATGATTGTTCCTCCAATGTCCGGTATTCATTCTTCAGCTTGGCTCTTTGATTATGGTCAATAACAACCAAATCCTCGTATGGGGCATCTGCTACGAGCCGAAAATCCTCTCCATATAGGACTGCAAACTTCTGGTCGTTTATTTTTCGGACATCAATTATACGAAAGAGAATATCACAGTTATACGAGCTCCTGCCGACAATATCATTTATTTTTATATCCACTGTCGTCACTCCAATAAGACCAGCAAATAGGCCTAAATAAGGTTTCTCTCATAGGCTATGCAAATAACTTCCTCATTGTGAAAAAAATAGACCCTTTGCGAGGGTCTATTGGAAAAACGGATATAATTCTTCACTTAAACGGCCAAATTCTTCTAAGGAAAGGGTCTCGCCTCTTCGGGTAGGATCTATCCCACTGGCACTTAGGGCTTGAAGGATTTCCTCCTTTTTTTGCTTTCCATCTGGCAGCTGGCTTGTTAGATTATTAAGCAGGGTTTTCCGGCGCTGAGCAAAACTTGCCCTTGTCACTTGGAAAAAGAACGCTTCATCGGTCACATTAACCGCTGGTTGTTCCCTCTTTGTCAATCGAATAACTGCTGAATCAACATTTGGCTGCGGGACAAATACTGTTTTTGGGACAATCATGACGGTCTCAGCCTCTGTGTAATACTGAACAGCGATGGAAAGAGAACCATAATCCTTTGTCCCTGGCTTTGCTGAAATACGGTCTGCCACCTCTTTTTGAAGCATACAAACAATCCCGCGGATTGGCAAATGCTCTTCAAGAAGTTTCATAATGATAGGCGTAGTCACATAATAAGGTAAATTAGCTACAACCATAACATCGGTTATTTCAGCAAATTCTTCTGTGATGACTTCGGCAACGTCTGCTTCTAGCACATCGTTATGAATGATATTTACATTTGGGTATGGCGATAACGTATCCTTTAAGATAGGTAATAACCGTTGATCGATCTCAAAAGCAACGACCTTTTTACTCGTCCGAGCCAGCTGCTCAGTAAGCGCACCAATACCTGGTCCGATTTCAATCGCACCAGAATCTTCTGTGAGATCCGCAAAACTGACAATCTTTTTTAAAATATTTGTATCGATTAAAAAGTTTTGACCGAGGCTCTTCTTAAATGAAAAACCGTATTTATTTAAAATTTCTTTTGTTCTTACCGGGGTAGCAATATCTTTATTATTCATGTAGTTCCTCCTGACGTACAACCCTTAGTGCTTCTGAAAATTCTTGTTTACTGATTTGGAACATCATTAAGCGCTTATGGAGCTGTTTCCCATTTGTATATCCTATTTTTAAAAATTCACCCAGGATGATTCTTCTCTCTTTCGCTCCTTCGCCGCCAACAAGTCCAGCGGTAAGTAAGTCCTCTTGTGTTATTTCTTCTGTATACGTCTCACTCATAACCTGGGCATCCTTTAGTGCCTCTTGAATTGCTTCTGGACTGGCATGCTCCACACCAAGGCTTTCGCCGACTTTTCCCATCGCCGCTTCCTTTGTTAAAAAAGCGTGTTTACAACCAGGGACAGCTTCAGCAATTGTCTTCCTAATTTTCTCCCCTGGGAAATCGGGATCAGTAAATATGATTACGCCTCTTGTCTCTTGCGCACGCCGTACCTTTTCTATGGTAGTCCCATTTACAGCCGACCCATTTGTTTCAATTGTATCAGCATTAACTGCTCGTTTAATCGCTGTTGTATCATCCTTGCCCTCAACAACAATAATTTCTTTAATCTTCATTTTGTTAATGTAGGCCTCCGTAACTCCGTAATAAAAAAATAAAAAATTGAAAAAAACTTGAAACATTTTTGTAATGTCCCTCGTCTATATTATCAAACAGATTCATACAATTAAGTAAGAAAAGTTTATGCCCACTCTTAACGGGGTATACTGATTTTATAAGTATCGTTGTTAGTATAAAGAAATTTACGAAAAAAGCAAAATGCAGAGGATAGGACCCTCTGCATAAAGGAAATTAATCTAGTACTTTAATCTTTACTTTTTTCCGCCCCCAGCGGTATGCATCACTTTTTGATGGCATGAATAAATCAATGATATATCCCTTAATGGCACCGCCTGTGTCACCCGCCACAGCGTAACCATAACCGTCAACATATACCTTTGATCCAAGCGGAATGACTCTCGGGTCAACTGCGATTACCTTCATGTTCGGATTCGCACGGAGATTAAGTCCGGTTGCAGTTCTTCCTGAACACCCATTGCAATACGCTGTATAAGCAGTTGCAGTCACATAAAACTCTTTTCCCGGCTCATTAGCAGTACCACGGGAAACTTGTAATGATAATTCCTTCGTTCCGACAGCCACAACTTTATCTTGTTTCTCTGCAATCTTCTGCTCACTTATTAATTTTCTAGATACTTCTTTGCCATTTTCAAGCCAGACTTCATACTGTTTAGAAATGCGGCCTTTTTTACCCTTGGTAATGGTTTTTTCCTTGCCCTTTTCTAAACTTTCATCCTTCTTGGTTACCACAGCAAATTGAACAGGTTCTTCCACTACATCGGTGACTTTTTCTACTCGAATGACGTTAACAACACCATTCTTAGCAATGGTTTCTGTTAATGACGGTTCAACTCGGTCTAGTTGATTTAGCTTAATGCCCTGTTGTGATAAAAAGTCAGCGACCGTAGCCGAAGTGGCCCAAACTTGTTGCTTTTTACCGCCGTCAACATATGTAAGATGAAACGCTTTTTTTAATCCAATTTTCATCTTATCTTGTATTGCTGCTTGCGGACTTGGTGAGATTTCATCATGTTTGCTCAAAACAATTTTCTGCTCTTTTAGGAGTCCAGCTACTGAGTCAGCTGTCGTCCAGATCGTTTTCTTCTCGTTGTCCTTGACAATGTGAACCTGTTTAGCTTGCTTCCATACGACCATAAGGTGGTCCTTCACCTTTGAATTCGCCTTTGGTTGCAAATAGTCTTGTGAGCGAATGGATACATCCATTTCATCTAATAATTCATTGACTGTATCCGCATGTGTCTTTACGACCTTTTGCTGATTGTTAAGAGTGATGGCAACAGTTTTCTTTGACCCTTCATAAAAAAGAATTCCAAGAGATGTCAACAAAACTACGAAACTAGCAAAAGCAATGGTCAATGTCTTCCGGCTCAAAGACTGGGGAAACAGGTTTTTCATGGTTTTGAATACGATGAAAAACGCCTCCTTCTCTTAGAGAGATTAATGAACCATGCTGTCGGCTGTCTATCCTTGCATACTCTGCGAGGGTATTTCTAATTATGCACAAAGTTAGAATATTTGCAAAGAGAAACTTCTCGACACGGTTATCCTATGTAGAAAAGGAGACATGTAGAACTTTTTGTTTTCATTAAATTTTAAGACAAGCTTCCACTGTCTTCGACAAATTCCCCTATCATTTTATGGCGAATAATTTTTTAGCATTTCGTGTCGTTGCTTCAGCCACTTCTTCAAATGTCAATCCTTTTATTTCGGCAATTTGTTCAGCTACTAGTTTTACATAACTAGGTTCATTTCTTTTCCCGCGGTACGGATGGGGAGCTAAATACGGGCAATCTGTTTCGATTAACAGCTTATCTAAAGGTACTTCAGCTGCTACTTCTTTCGGCTTTCTAGCATTTTTAAAGGTCACTGGACCGCCTAAAGAGATGTAGAAGTTCATTTTGACACATTCCATCGCCACTTCAGGACTGCCGCTAAAGCAGTGCATAATACCGCCTACCTCTTCTGCGCCTTCTTCCTTTAAAATTCCCACGATATCCGCGGTAGCTTCGCGATTATGAATAACGATTGGCAATTTCACCTTTTTAGCCAGCCTAATTTGCTTCCGGAAAACCTCCTTTTGAATATCCTTCGGAGATTTGTCCCAGTGATAATCCAAACCCATTTCACCAATCGCAACAACCTTTGGATGGGCAGTTAATTCCTCTATCCACACTAAATCTTCTTCCGTCATGTCAATCGCATCAACTGGATGCCAGCCAACACAGGCATAAATAAAGTCATAGGTTTCGGCTAATTGCATAGCTCGCTCTATGGTTGGTCGATCAAATCCGACAACCACCATATGGGTGACTCCTTCACGTTCCGCTCTTCCAATCACTTCTTCTAAGTCTTCGTTATACTGGGTATCATTTAAATGTGCATGTGTGTCGAATAGCATAGTATGCAAGAACCTCGTTTCCTTATTTTTCTCTAAATTGTGCACTTATAGCAGTTTAATGTCAAAAGATAAAATAAAAAAGGAAATGTCCCGAAATTTGTTTCACGTGGAACAATCGAAAAGCTGCAGCGCCTTGATTAGGCGCTGCAGCTGGATATCCCCCAAAGTAAAGGCGCCCTTATCAGGCGCCTTTACTTATATTATTTATTTTACTTTAGCACCGTTTGCTAATGTCTGGTCGACTGTTGCCAGGGAAAGGTGGCCGTCTTTTGAGCCGGCTAAAATCATGCCCTGTGACAATTCGCCGCGCAGTTTTACAGGTTTTAGATTCGTAATACAAATCACCTTGCGGCCGACTAATTCTTCAGGCTTATAATATTGAGCAATTCCAGAAACAACCTGACGTTTTTCATATCCTAAATCAAGTTGAAGTTTAAGAAGTTTATCTGCTTTTTTAATCGGCTCGGCTTGAATAACCTCAGCCACACGCAAATCAATTTTCATGAAATCATCAATCGCAATTTCAGCAATTTCTTCTGGTTGTTCTTCTGGCTTTTCTTCTTTCTTTTCTTCCGCTGCTGGAGCAGAACCTTGCATTTTCGTCTTAATAAAGTCAACTTCCTCCGCAATTTCAAGTCTTGGGAAGATTGGAGCAGCCTTCTCAACCTTTGTTCCATTTGGAATCCAGCCAAAATCAGCAAGGCTTTCCCATGCTTTTAGCGATTCCTCTTGAATACCCAACTGTGCAAAGATCGCATTCGGCGTACGTGTTAAGAAAGGTTGTAGTAAAATGGCAATTCTACGTAATGATTCAGCCAAATGGACCATTACACTAGCTAGTTCCTCGCGATTTGCCTCATCCTTTGCTAATGTCCAAGGTTTAGTTTCATCAATATATTTATTGGTTCGGCTGACTAATTGCCAAATTGCTGTTAGCGCGACAGAGAATTCCATTTTCTCCATTGCTTCCTCATATTTTTGAACGGTTTCTTGATTCACTTGCAGGAGTGAAGCATCAAATTCACTGTCAGAACCAGCATAATCAGGAATAACCCCGTTAAAATACTTTTCAATCATCGCAACTGTACGATTTAAAAGATTTCCAAGATCGTTTGCTAAATCAAAATTAATTCGTTCAACAAATCCTTCTGGTGTAAAGACGCCATCCGCTCCAAATGGAACTTCTCTTAATAGATAATAACGAAGAGCATCGAGACCATAACGGTCAATTAGAGTGACAGGGTCAACCACATTCCCCTTCGATTTGGACATTTTTCCATCTTTCATTAACAACCAGCCGTGGGCAAAAACCTTCTTTGGAAGCGGAAGATCTAAAGCCATGAGCATAATTGGCCAATAGATGGTATGGAAACGGACAATTTCCTTCCCGACAAGATGAACATCAGCTGGCCAATAGTTTTTGTATTTAGCATCATTGTCTGTCCCATAACCAAGTGCTGTGATATAGTTAGACAGTGCATCAATCCAAACATAGATAACGTGTTTTGGATTGCCAGGCACTTTTACTCCCCAATCAAATGTTGTCCTCGATACTGCTAAGTCTTCTAGACCTGGCTTGATAAAGTTATTAATCATCTCATTCTTACGGGATTCAGGCTGGATAAAATCAGGATTTTCCTCATAGTACTGCAATAGACGATCTACATATTTACTCATTCTAAAAAAGTAAGATTCTTCTTTAACCTTTTCAACTGGTCTTCCACAATCTGGACAATTCCCATCCACTAGCTGCCGGTCAGTAAAAAAGGATTCACACGGTGTACAATACCAGCCTTCATACTGATCGAGGTAAATATCTCCTTGTTCAAGGAGTCTTGCAAAGATTTTTTCGACAATCTGTTTATGCCTATCCTGGGTTGTTCGAATAAAATCATCATAGGAAATATCAAGTTTATTCCATAGCTCTTGAATACCACTAACAATTTCATCCACATACTGTTGCGGAGTAATCCCCGCCTCTTCTGCCTTCCGTTGAATCTTTTGTCCATGTTCATCCGTCCCAGTTAAGTACATAACATCATAGCCGCGCAACCGCTTATATCGTGCCATTGCATCACCTGCAACAGTTGTATAAGCATGCCCAATATGTAAATTTCCACTAGGATAGTAAATCGGTGTCGTCAGGTAAAAAGTCTTTAATTTATTCTCCATTTTGTATCCCTCCAATAGTTGGCGAGTGCACAACCCTATTAAACCATTATTGCCTGTTTTTTCCCGTCTCTATCATCAAAATATACCTAAAAATCAACTTTTGTGCAAGGAGACTCACGATCGTTAACTTCCAGATTTTTAAAACTATTACCTATTACACCCATAAATGTTTTAAGTACTTCGAAGTATTTGTAGTTCAATAGTATCAAAACATGCAGGAATTTGTCGAATCTCATTGAGTCGAACTAATATTCCTATAAAAAAACAATAATATTATTATGGTAGTATTTAGGATATTTTTAGATAAAATGTTGCTAAATCAACACTTATCTATATTAAATCGTTATACTATTATTTTTCAAAATTTAATAATTGACGGATATGGGAATTTCTTGTATTATAAGGTTATGAAAAATTTGTCGAATAATGACGAATAAATAGATAGAGAAAATATGTTCATAATATGAGAGGAGCTAGTAAAAATGAAATCTACAGGTATCGTTCGTAAAGTTGATGAGTTAGGCCGTGTGGTAATTCCAATCGAATTAAGACGTACTCTTGGTATCGCTGAAAAAGATGCTCTTGAAATTTATGTGGATGACGAGCGTATCATCCTAAAGAAATACAAGCCAAACATGACTTGCCAAGTAACAGGAGAAGTATCTGATGATAATTTATCTCTTGCTGGCGGTAAATTGATTCTAAGCCGTGAAGGTGCAGAACAATTAATTCAAGAAATCCAAAACAATTTTGAATTAGTAAAATAAGAACAAGCTCCAGCACTTTTGCTGGAGCTTTTATATTATTCATATAATTACTTCATTATTCGACATGATAGGCCTGATACACATCTCTTTTATTCATATCACGGTCTTTCGCCGTTAGCTTAATCGCTTCCTTTGAAGGAATATTTTTTTCGGAAATATAATGATTAACATGTTCTTCAATGGTTAAGTTTTGCCACCAGCTCGGTGCTTCCTCCTGCTGCTGATCGGTCCCTTCAACTATTAAACAAAACTCCCCGCGAATTTCATCCTGATTAGTCCAAGCGATTACTTCATCGATTGTTCCTCGGATAAATTCCTCATACTTTTTCGTTAATTCCCTGCATATGGCCACATTCCGGTTTCCCAACACATCAACCATAATTGATAAGGTCTCTTTTAACCGGTGCGGAGATTCATAGAAGATTAACGTTGCCGACTGCCACTTTAATGCTTCTAATTCCAAACGCTTCTCCTTTTTATTACGATTTAAAAATCCAAAAAAGTAAAATGGCTGACACGGCAAGCCTGAAGCAATTAATGAGGTCAGTGCAGCGTTTGCACCTGGCAAGGGAACAACTGTTACCTTTTCCCTTGTCGCGGCTAACACCAACTCATAACCAGGGTCAGAAATTGCTGGCATACCTGCATCACTTACAAGGGCAATTTTTAATCCTTCCTTTACCTTTTGAATCAATTTATCACCGCTGGTTTCTTTATTGTGTTCATGATAACTGACCACGGGCGTTCCAATTTCAAAGTAATTGCACAGTTTCTTTGTATTTCGTGTATCTTCAGCAGCAATTAGGTCTGCCTCTTTTAATAATCGAATGGCTCGGAAACTCATATCTTCTAAATTTCCAATGGGGGTAGGGATAAGATATAAAATCCCTTTTGCTGCTTCATTCTCAAAGCTCTTTTGCTGCCACATGGCTATCACCTATTTCTCTTATTAAGAATTCATCTTTTTTCTTTCTAGTTAATTGTTTGAAATTGTATTCTGCCCTTAGTGCATCGCCTTTATTTTCATAACATCGATAGTATGTAAGTTCGACCGGTCCTCGGCCCCGTGTATACTTTGCCCCTTTTCCTTCATTATGCATCTTGATCCGCTTTTCCAGATTATTCGTGTATCCACCATACAAACTCCCATCCTTACAGGTAAGCACATAAAAGAAGTGTTCATTTTTCTCCATATAGAATCTCTTTTATTTCTGAAGTATATTCATTCGTTTCATTATAGACAAATAACGGTGGGAGAATTTTTAAATCTGGACTGCCATCCTTAATGGCCTCAATCAATAAAGTATTTGCCTCTTTTCCCTTCTTCGGATAAACAAATTGAATCCGTTTTGGTTCAAGCCGGTATTCTCTCATCAATGTAATGATATCCAACAGTCTTCCTGGCCGATGGACAAAGGCCACCTTTCCGCCTTGTTTCACTAATTGACTCGAGGCCTTAACCGCGTCCTCTAATGTGCAAAGAATTTCATGGCGAGCAATGGCCAGATGTTCATTCGGGTTCATTTCTTCCTTAGAAGGTGTAGTAAAATAGGGTGGATTACATGTAACAACATCAAACTTGCCATACCCCAGTTGCTTATGAATCTCCTTGATGTCACCATGAATCATTTTCAGCCGACTCTCTAGCTGATTATATTCAATACTTCGGACGGCCATATCGTACAATCGCTCCTGTATTTCAACACCAGTTATTTGCCCTTTCGTACGTGCACTTAAAAATAAAGGAATCACCCCATTCCCACTGCATAGGTCAATCAAGTTTCCTTTTTGAATCGGAACATAGACAAATCTTGCAAGTAAAACTGCATCAAGGGAAAAGGCAAAAACGGACGGACTTTGGATAATCCGTAAATTTTCTGCTAACAAATAATCTAACCGCTCATCTTCCTTTAAGTTAACCAAGGTTTCCATCCTCCAACAAAATGTATGAAAATAGAGGCTGATTATTTTCAGCCTCTTAAAGTTATTTCTTATTTAGAAAGGAAAGGCAGAATAAACAATCGCCTTCTTTGCGCAAACTTCCAAAATGAAGGTTACAAATATGAAAACCTTCTTGATATAGACGGGCAAGGTTATCATATCCTTCCCCTACATCAAATGGCTTTACACCAGACGTCCCGGGTGCAGATGACCCTTTTTTATTCTCTGTTTCTTTCTTTTCCTCTTCGGTTGTTACATCTAAACGGCGTCTCAAATGTTCATTTTCGAGCTTTAAATAATGATTCTCTTCTAGTATCTCGGCTAAATGCTGCTTTAATTCTCCTAGCTTTTGGTAAAGATGGCCAATTTGTGTTTCCATATTACTTACTGATTCAAATATTTCTTTTTTATCCACGTCTTCCACCTCGTTAATCTGTGGATTGTATAGAAAAGGCACCTTCTTTATTGATTTCCTCCAAGGTATACTCCAGAACGCGTTCCTGTTCCTTCAGTTCAACCTGTAGTACCCGCTCTAATATATTTAATCCTACTACTTTTCCTTTACCTTGCGGTGTTTCAATGATTTCCCCTAAATCCGGCAGCAATGCTTTAGCAGATTCATATTCATCATTTTCATATTTTAAACAGCACATCAATCTGCCGCATAATCCGGATATTTTTGTAGGATTTAATGATAGGTTTTGGTCCTTAGCCATTTTGATCGAAACCGGGTCAAAATCCCCTAAGAAGGTGGAACAGCATAACATTCTTCCACATGGACCAATACCGCCAAGCATTTTCGCTTCATCACGTACACCAATCTGGCGTAATTCAATTCTCGTCCGGAAAATAGCTGCTAAATCCTTTACAAGCTCACGGAAGTCAACTCTTCCATCAGCAGTAAAATAGAAGATCACTTTGTTTCGATCAAATGTATATTCAACATCGACTAGTTTCATATCCAGCTGATGCTCATTCACTTTTTCATTACAAACCTCATAGGCTTCTTTTGCTGCTTGCTTATTCTCTTCAACAATCATCTTATCCTTCGGGTCGGCAATTCTAACCACTTTTTTGAGTGGAAGGACAACATCATGCTCCTCAACCTGTTTGCGAGCAATTACTGCTTTGCCATATTCCACTCCACGAACTGTTTCGACAATGACAAAGTCGTCTTTTTCGATGGAGAGTTCCCCTGGATCAAAATAATAGATTTTCCCCGCTTTTTTAAAGCGTACTCCTACAACATCATACAAATGAAGATCCCTCCTGCAATTTTAACACAAGCTGTTCCATCATCAGCTGAGGATTCATATTCCTCTCCAGCTTCCTCTTTGCATCAAGGATAGCTGACATTTGATCCGATATGCGCCGTCCAGATGTATGCAGGGCAAATTGTCGCAGCCGTTCGCTTTCCTCTCGAAAAACAATCTGCTCCTGCCTATCTAATTGTATATATAGTAAATCCTTAAAAATAAGAAGTAAAAGGTCTAAACCACGATGTATCTGTTCTTTCTCTTTAAAGTGTGAAAACCAGTCAGCCTGAAGCGTTACCATTGCTTCTAGCGGATTTTTTTTCAACACCTCATATAATTTTACCACTATTTTTTGGGCTTGTGCAAACCATTCATCGACATTTAAATTTTGGGCTTCATCTAAACTGTTGGTTAATTGTGCTAACAATGGAGCCTTCTGCGGTTCTACGCCGTTTTCCACCAATTGTTTAATCATCACTTGTGGTGATAATGGATGGAATGTTAGTATTTGGCACCTAGAAAGGATCGTTGGTAATATCTTTTGCGGTTGTTCTGTTAAGAGAAAGGCAACCGTCCCGGGATTTGGTTCCTCTAAGAATTTGAGTAAACTATTAGAAGCACTGACACTCATCTTATCGGCATGAACAAGTAAATAAACCTTTTTCAAAGATTCTAATCCCTTTTTAGAAAACTCCACTTGCAAGTTTCTAATTTGGTCAACCTTAATTGATAATCCCTCCGGCTCGACAATATGTACGTCTGGATGGTTCCCATGATTGATCCGCCGGCAATTGTTGCATTCCTCGCATGGTCGGTACTGATCAATGATTGCCTCGCAAAATAGGGATTTTGTCAGTAACAAGGCTATTTCCCGCTTACCTGTCCCTCTGATGCCCTCAAGAAGGTATGCATGGGCCACTCGATTTTTCACTAAACTGTTTTTTAACATTTTTAAGACAGTTGGCTGAAGCTCTTCTAGTTGCTCCCATGATTTTCCCAAGTTCATCACTCACTAACTTTATTATAATAACGGATCTATTATTTTAATATTAAAGCGCATTAAATTTGTCTGTTGATTTCCGCTCCAGACACTTCGCTTTCCGCGGGCGGTCCGGGGAGCCTCCTCGTCGCTGCGCTCCTGCGGGGTCTCCCCTGCCCCGTCCTCCCGCAGGAGTCTTCGTGCCTTCCGCTCCAATCAACAGAGTGTCAAAATCAGCAAAGCGCTTTAACATAATTAAAAATGCATATATTGTTCGATTGGAAGGACGAATACGGTGGCCCCGCCAACCTCGACTTCAACCGGATATGGAACATACGAATCAGCATTACCGCCCATCGGTGACACGGGGGCGACTAACTGCTCTCTAGACCTGCAGTTATCCTTAATAATCTGGAGGGCCCGGTCCACGCGGATATCCTCTGTACCAATCATAAAGGTCGTGTTGCCTGACTTAAGAAATCCACCTGTACTAGCTAATTTGGTTGCTCTAAAATTATTATCTACTAGTGCCTTTGATAATCGATTACTATCTTGGTCCTGTACGACAGCTATGATCATTTTCATCCGAACCACCCTCTCCTTTTTTATTACTAGTTTCGTTTCCTATATTATAACAGGTAACAGAGCTCCTTACATTCGTAATGACAGTTTCTTTAGGATAAAAAAAAGCCCTTTAATAAGGCTTCCTTTTTGCTAGTGATTCTTCGATAATCTTTAACGTTTGCTGAAGAACCTCTTCCACAGTACCTGAGGCATCAATGCACCGTATTCTCTCTGGAAAACGGTCAATTAATAGATGGTATCCTTCACTTACCTTTTTGTGAAATTCCAGGTTTTCTAAATCTAAACGATTGATTTCCCGGCCTTTATTTTTATTGATCCGCAGCAGTCCCAACTCTGGTTCGATATCAAAGTAGATTGTTAACTCTGGCATCAAATTTTCAATTGCAAATTGATTGATCGCAAACACTTCCTCAATTCCTAATCCACGCGCATAACCTTGGTATGCTAAAGAACTGTCAACAAACCGGTCGCACAACACTATTTTTCCTTCATCTAGTGCTGGTTTTACCTTTTCTATTAAATGCTGTCTTCTAGCAGCAGCATAGAGCAATGCTTCTGTCCGTGGGTCCATGGCCGTATTCTCTTTAGCTAATATGACAGCTCGAATCTGTTCGGCGATATCAATACCACCTGGTTCTCGGGTTAGAAGAACATTTTTACCAAGCTGATTTGCCACCATTTCAATAATGGTTGACTTACCTGCACCATCCGGTCCCTCAAATGTAATAAACGTACAATTATTCATCTATATAAACCTCCAAAACTGTATCTTGCTCTCTTAGGCTGTGCAAAAAATCTTTATGCAACCATCTTTTAATAAAGCTCCACCTTGAAACCTTGCCCCGGTTTGTATTAGGCGGCTAAGCTGACTGAGCTTGTCTTTTGTGATCGTTTCTCCCTTTAATAGCAAAGGAATACCTGGCGGATATGGAATAATCGTTTCGGCACATACCTCTCCTAGAGCGTTAGATATGGGTAGTTCTTTTATCTCTAAATTCTCCATTTCTTTGAAGGGAATCGCTAAAGAAGAGATTTTTTGGCTAGCTGTTTCAACTATCTCATGTGTAGTATGTACTGACAATCCAGCTAATGCCTTTTTTATTTTCAAAAGAGTTTCTTCAAAAGGGAAACTTTGTCCATCTTTAAGTAAAGGTAAAATAAAAAGTAAATTATTCGGGTCGGCTAATTCAGTAAAAATTCCTGATTCTTCCAGTATTCTTTGAAGTTCAAATCCACTTAAATGGCATCTGGACTGAATGGTTATTTTTAGAGGATCGCCATTATCGTTAGGATATTCCAGCACTTTAATCACAGGAATATTTGCTAACTCGTCCCTAAATCTTCTGATTCCAGTTAAAAGAAATGTTAAATCTTCTTGTGTATATTCACCTAAATAGTTCCTCGCCAAATCCAAGGATGCCATAATCGGATAGGACGGACTGCTCGATTGGAACATAGCGAGGTATTCCTCTAGCTTCTTCCGATTGATTAAATCACTACTAATATGTAAGTAGGAGCCCATTGTCATTGCTGGGAGAATCTTATGTGCGGATTGAACCACAATGTCTGCACCTAATTGAAGCGCAGAAGGCGGAAATGGGGCGCCAAGGATCAAGTGCGGCCCGTGAGCTTCGTCCACTAGTACAGGGATATTATGCCGATGTGCTTCATTTATTATTTCTTGTAATGCGTATCCCAATCCATAGTAGTTAGGATAGGTCAGAATGAGTGCCTTTGCATCAGGATATAATTTGATAGATTCTTTGACTGTTTCTAAACCGATTCCAGAGGGAATTTTCCACTCTTGGTTAAATTCAGGCTCTACAAAAATGGGATCCGCCTTCGCTAAACTTAGACCATTTAAAATAGACTTATGACAATTCCTTTGGACGAGGACCTTTGCCCCCTCCTCACATGCTGCCATGATCATTGCTAGATTGCCGACAGTTGAACCATTAACAAGAAAATAACTTTTTCTCGTCTGGTAGAGATTAGCTAATAGTGATTCTGCCTCTAGAATTGCTCCTTCAGGTGAGTGCAAGTCATCTAAACCTGATAATTCGGTTGCATCTATTTTTAAGATTTTCTGAAAATAGCGGTGAGCCTCAGGTTGAAGCACTTCACCATATTTATGTCCAGGGACATGGAAGGAAACCGGCCTTTTGTTTATGTGTTGGATTAAAGCATCATATAATGGTATTTTTGATTGATTATTCATTCGTTTACTTCCTTCTAAGATTCTTATTTATTCTAACAAAAAAACAGTTCCCTTTCTCATTTGATTGCAAAAAAATAAGCCCATAATGGACTTTTATGAAAAAATTTCTGGAGTTGTAATTTTTTTCAGCTGTTTGAGAAAATATTTATATTTTGGATCCTTTGTATCTGTTTGTATTAAATCATTTTCACATTCTGTACAAATAAATGAAGTATATAGATGTATGCCTTTTGGTTTTAAATTCTCACATATAACACACATTTCCTGATGATATTTCTGTGCTAAAAATGAACTCAATCCCTCCACCTCCATACATCCATTCTGCCCGGAAGTTTTTAATTGTATACAATTTTTCGAATTCTCATTTTCGCACTATCTTAGTTAATATAGTATGTAACAGTTCACGTTTGGGTGTATGTCTATTCGTAATTTCTTTGAAAACATTTCGTACTTTTTTACTATTGTTATTGTCCTTATTAAGTAAACACAAAAAAACAACCTTTTCAGGTTGTCTTTGATGTGCCTGGCAACGTCCTACTCTCACAGGGACGC
>Ga0268257_1001642_pt1 | contig 18399 bp, 15 predicted proteins | sample AgamicAtPrz_FD_200249 | JGI IMG/M metagenome (GOLD analysis project Ga0268257, IMG submission 200249) | Agave microbial communities from Guanajuato, Mexico - At.P.rz (v2) (version 3) | ecosystem: Host-associated > Plants > Phyllosphere > Phylloplane/Leaf | place: Guanajuato, Mexico | collected... | reverse complement strand
ATAGGGTTGAACGCTTCTCGAGTGAGTGTCGGGTAAAGATAACTGGGCGCAATTCTAGACGGGAAAGCTGCAGGAGTGTTGCGGTAAGACGCCGTTCACGCTTTTGGCTGTTGTTCTGTCATTGACGGCGGGGCAAAATACGACCCCTTCTCAGGAAAAGCCATCTGGGCTCACAGGGATTGTCCATGCCTTCTATTTTTCCTTCGGTCGCTGTTGCGGCCTTGTTTGCCTCCGCGCCTGTCTGGGCACAGTCCACGCAGCTTGCTGACCGGGTTATGACGCCGAGTGCGTTCCTGGGCGTTGATCTGCAAGGGGACTTCATGACCCAGGTGCCGGAGTGTGCAGCGGGGGATCTACGCCCTAGCGAACCTTGCCGGGTTGCAACCGAGAAAGCTGGGCGATTTGAGGTGCGGGGGTTGCCGTATCTGCCTATTTCGCCGGGGTACAAGTTGTTTGCAACGGTGGATGGCGGGGCTGTTAGTCAGCTGGTTTTGACCGGGAATGCTAATAATTTGTATCTGGTTAAAGAGATGCTGACTGATAAGCTCGGGCAGCCGGCGACTAGCGGGACTCATTGGGTGAAGTTGAAGTCCGGGGCTTCGTATGAGGCTGAGGTTTATAGGTGGAATTCTGAAGGGGTAGCTGTGGATTTTGGCCGAGATCTTAGTGATCTTGGGCGGTATTCGGTTACTTTTTCGACTTCGATTGTTGGTGGGGATGTGGGTCAATTGGAGACCTTGCCTGGAGCAGAAAGCCCAAGCTTGTAAGCTGATGAGACCGGACTGAAGGAAAGGAGCTTGCAGCGGCAAAACAATGGGCTGCAAGCTATACGAGAATCTTGACGGGTGAGGCTTGCAGTTACTGCTCGGGTCTAAGAAAGACTATCTCAAAGTCACCGCCCCATGATCTTGCCAATCGGCTCTAACTTACAGCGGTATCCACGGCCGTCACGATGACTCGAAACCTAGCCCAACGCAATTAGGCTACTTCAACGCCTGCAATCCAGGCATCCCAAACGCCGCGACACGGCTTATCAAAAAAACACCCCGAACAGGTCGGGGCGCTTTCCATATGGGGTCTAGTCAAAAAATTGCAAACTGCCGACTAACGCCGATTAGCTAGATATCCCTCAACCGCTGTTGGTATACCCAGTCTACAATCTCTCCATCAGGCGTGTAACCACTCACTAATTCTCTCAGTAACTGGCGAACAACTGCAAAATCCTCGTTTTCGACTGCCTTTAACAACAGTGCCAAGCGCCCCCTAAGCACATCCCAGACTAGAAAATCTTCGCTTGCCGTCAAGATCATTGGGTGCTGAGTAGGGGACACGTTGTCACCAATCAAAAGCTCCTCGTATAATTTTTCCCCTGGCCGCAGTCCAGTGAATTCAATAGCAATATCACCATGAGGATTATTTTCGGACCTCACACTCAACCCAGACAGGTGGATCATTTTTTCAGCTAACGCAGCGATCCTTACAGGCTCGCCCATATCTAAAACAAACACATCCCCCCCGAGCCCCATTGATCCAGCCTGGATAACCAGTTGAGCGGCCTCAGGAATAGTCATGAAATAACGTGTAATTTTTGGGTGAGTGACTGTAAGCGGCCCACCAGCCTTGATCTGCTTATGGAAAAGAGGAATGACTGAACCCGACGATCCCAGCACGTTGCCAAAACGCACCATTGTGAAGCGGGTTTTGTTCACCCTGGCAACATTGGTAGAATCACCAAATAATACCGGTGCTACTTCCTTACTTAAAGCTTGCAAAATAAGCTCAGCCAAGCGCTTGGTGCTACCCATCACATTAGTTGGTCGAACTGCTTTATCGGTCGAAATTAGCACAAAGTTCGCCACATTAGCCTGAAGCGCCGCTTGTGCGGTATTCAACGTACCGACGACATTGTTTAGGACACCTTCAGCAATATTGTGCTCTACCATCGGGACATGCTTGTATGCAGCCGCATGATAAACAGTATGGACGCCCCACATCGTCATAGTATTGATCAAGTGATGCTGATTACGGATTGAACCTAGGAACGGGACCAAGCGTACAGGTAGGGACTCGCGGCGGATGCGCTGTTCCAGCTCACCGTGAATGCTGTAGAGATTAAACTCGCTGTGCTCGAAAAGAAGCAGTACTTTAGGCTCGAGCATTAGAATCTGACGGCACAACTCAGAACCGATTGAACCACCTGCCCCAGTCACCATGACTACTTGACCCTTAACGCAGTGAGCAAGTAGCTCCTCTTGAGCCGGAACTGCATCGCGGCCCAACAAGTCGGCGATATCAACCTCTTGAATATCGTCAACCCTTACGCGACCACTTGCCAAATCCATAAACCCTGGGACACTGCGCACATGCAAAGGGAAGTTTTCGAGTAACCCCAATATTTCGCGACGACGTGCACGACTAGCAGAAGGGATGGCTAAAAGCACTTCCTCGGCACCGGTAACATCAATCATTTTCTGGATGTCTTCGCCCCTAAACACTTGAAGTCCGGAAATGATTCGATCGGCAACACTCTCATCATCGTCGATAAAAGCGACCGGCCGCATAGCTCGACCAATACGAAGAGCAGCCACCAACTGATTTCCAGCCGCTCCCGCGCCGTAAACCGCGACCTTTGGCAAACCATTATCGCGACTGGTGAAAGGCACATGCTGCCTAGCAGCAAACCAGTCCCCGAGGAAATACTGTCGCATGATCAGACGAAGCCCGCCGATCAAAACAAGGCTCAACCACCAATAGTTGAACACAATCGAACGCGGCACAACCGCTGTGTGACTGCTATGCCAATAAACAACCAGTGCCAAAATAAGCGATGACAACGAAACAGCTTTACAGATAGCAATCAATGCGTCATTCCCAAAATAACGCATAACCGCTCGATACATACCAAACCGAACGAAAATCGGTATGGCTATGACCGGTGCTCCCATAAACAGCCAGTAGTGAGTCAGCAGCGGCTCATAGATTTCATCAATACCAAGACGGACCAAAAAAGCAAGCCAGAGGGCCAGCCAGACCAACATAACGTCAGTCACAACCTGGAGCGCGCGTTTGTAGCGCCTAGGTAGCAACAACATCCCCGTACGTAGCTTATCCATCATCCGCTTGCTCTCCTGATTCCGAACCAAAGCAGATCCCTTCCTATACAATTAATACATGCTTCCTGCTGTGGCAGCAAAACCACCCATTATCAGGAAAATCAAATCTGGGCAGTAAAAACTCGATGATACAATTTCCTACAAGCCCAAAGTGTCATTTAGCAGCTGCCTCGTGCATGACCTTAGTCAATACCTTACAGGTGTGTAATATCTCGGACTCAGTCAACGTTGGATGAACCAGGAACATCAAGCTTGTTTCGCCTAATTGATGAGCCGTAGGCAAGCTTTGCTCGGGTCGCCAGCCGGTACCATCGAATGCCTTCTCGAGATAAACCTCTGAGCAGGAGCCAGAGAAGCAAGGTACGCCAAGCGAATTGATTTCGTTGAGAATCCGATCACGATCCCAACCGTCCGCTAACTGATCGAGCTCAACAAAAACGTAACATTTGTAAGCAGCATGCACACTGTCGTTTGGGATGTCAGGAACTCGTAGCCCCCCCAACGCCTTAGCACATTCCCAAATACGACGAGCATTTTCCAGTCGAGCTTGGTGCCACTGCGGCATTCGCTTCAACTGAATCCTACCAATACCACCTTGCACCTCGAGCATTCTCCAGTTGGTGCCAAAGGTCTCGTGCAGCCAACGGAATCCTGGGCCATGCTGACGCTCGTACACCGCCTCCCAACTCTTACCATGATCTTTGAACGACCACATTTTGGACCACAGTTCACGGTCATTTGTGGTAACCATGCCGCCTTCCCCGCCAGTGGTCATGATCTTGTCTTGACAGAATGACCAAGCACCAATATCACCAATGGTACCGACAGATCTACCTTTGTACCGAGCGCCATGCGCCTGCGCACAGTCTTCGATCACTCGAATCCCATGTTCGGCGGCAAGGGCCATTATCGGATCCATGTCGCATGGCCAGCCAGCTAAATGAACGCAGACGACGGCTTTGGTTCGAGGGGAGAGAACCGCCGCTATCGTAGTTGCATCAATATTTTGCGAGTCAGCATTTACATCTGCGAATACAGGGATAGCGCCTGCATTGACGATACTGGAAACAGAAGCGAGGAAGGTTCGCGAAGTTACAATTACTTCATCCCCCTTACCTATGCCCAGTGCTAGCAGAGCCAAATCCAGCGCAACCGTGCCATTGGCGACGGCAACTGCATAATCCGATTCAGCCCAAGCGGCGAACTCACGCTCAAACTGACGACACTCCTGCCCAGTCCAGTAGTTAACTTTGTTGGACAAAATGATATCACGCGCGCAGTTTGCTTCCTCTTCGGAAAAAAATGGCCACGGAGAGAAGGGAGTATTCAGCATTGAAGTAATCCTGAGTCAAAAATCTAGCAAGAATGCCTACGAGTGCAGCAGACAGTCTACATCCACGGAGCCAGCTTTAGTGGAATTATTGAAGAAGACGAGCAGGTACGCCGACCACCGTCAGCCCCGCAGCCAAGTCATCCACGACGGCGGCCCCAGCCCCCACCACCACATCCGATCCGATCGTCACCATTTGCTTCACACAGGCACCGATGCCTATCCATGTCCTATCACCTATTTGCACGCCACCAGCCAACCGAGCGCCTGGGCTCACATGAACTGATTCAGCAAGGCTACAATCATGATCAACGCTACATCCTGTGTTCAAGATCCCACCCATACCGATGCTCGCGCCGGCATTGAGTACAGCGCCAGCAAAAATTACCGTGCCCACCCCTACTGTCGCATAGCGACTCACGCAGGCGGCTGGGTGAACAAGCGTAGCCAATGTAGCGCCGCCTTGCAGCAATGCGAAAAGCTTGGCCTGCCGGATGCCGTTATTACCTATCGCAACAGTTACAGCATCAAAGTCGTCAAGTTGCTCGAACAAGTCGTCGCTGGTACCTACGACAGGCCAGCTACCATTCGCAACACAAGATGGCCAGGCATCATCAAAGAAAACGATCTCAGTCCAGCCACAAGATTCAGCGGTATCAGCAACTACCTTGCCATGACCACTCGCGCCAAGAACCGCAAGCTTTTTCATTGCTTATTGCCCGTAAACTTAGACATTGTAACTTCGCCACTAGCGCTGACCCCATCTCTGCTGATGACCTTTTTTACTGTCAAAAGAAGGATCTTCAAATCAAGCAGTAAAGAACGGTTTTCTACATACCAGACGTCGAGTTCAAACTTCTGATCCCAACTTAATGCATTTCGCCCATTAACCTGAGCCCAACCGGTAACACCCGGCCGGACTTCGTGCCTTCGGCATTGCCTTGAGTTATAGAGCGGCAGGTACTCCATAAGTAAAGGACGAGGCCCTACAAGGCTCATATCGCCTTTCAGGACGTTCCAAAGCTCAGGCAACTCATCAAGACTTGTGGACCTTAAAAATTGACCAAATGGAGTTATACGCTCTGAGTCCGCTAATGGATTACCACTAGCATCGCAAAGATCTCGCATCGTCCTGAATTTGACCATATTAAAAGGTTTCCCTCCCAGCCCAGGTCGAATTTGTTGGAATATGACAGGCGAGCCCAATTTTTTTCGGATCATCCAAGCGACACAAAGTATAACTGGCGAAAGAATCAATAGACCCCAAAAAGCGGCAATTATGTCGAATGATCGTTTAATCATGCTACTGCCCCTTCCAGCCAATCTACAAATTTGTCGCTCAAATCCCTACGATCAAAGTCACGCTTAGCGAGTAAACGCCCGCGCTCCCCCATGGCTCGTAGCAATTCCCTATCATCAGCGGCCTGCTCAAGAGCATTCACAAATCCAACCGCATCCTCCGGAGGAACAGCAAATCCGCAAGAGTTGCTTTCAAGCATCTCGGACATCCAACCCGGATAATTGCATAGCACCGGAAGTCCCGCAGAAATATAGTCGAAAAATTTGTTAGGCGAAGTACCATAATAAAACGCTGGTACATTAGCCAAAACCTGCAGACCGATGTCCGCGCTAGCCATAAGCCCGGCCAAGCTTGCCTTATTGACAGGATCAAGGAAAATAATATTCCCCAACTGCTCTCGCTCCGCACGAGCCATCAAACTTGGCTTAAGCTTTCCTCCACCTATCAGAACAATTTTTATATCAGTTCTATTGCGACGCTTTAACTCAGCCGCAGCGTCCAACACCGCATCCAGTCCATTAGCGAGACCGTGTGTACCGGCAAAAACCGCTAATAAATCGGTCGGACTAACTTGCTTCGGCCGCCACCGATCCACTTCGCCAGAGAATATATCAAAATCGCAGCCATTAGGAATAAGCTCTATCTTGTTACGAGCAACACCGCGTTCCGCAATACCATTCACGATACCAGGAGAAAGCCCGATTACCCTATTCGCTGACCGATAACTTGCCCATTCCAAGACAGACATCGCCCACAAGACCAAAGGATTTTTTATTACACCCATTGCCTTGGGAAGCTCTGGCCACAAATCGCGAACCTCAAAAACAAAAGGCTTACGACGCACCCAACGCGCAAAAATACCTGGAATCCCTGCTGTTAAAGGCGTCGTGGTAGCAAATAACAAATCGTAACTTTCTTTAAACACCAACAACACACTGCGAAACGCGAATTTTAAAAAAGTACAACTGCGAGTTAAAAATCCGTCGCTATTCGAGTATGGAAGATTAAATTCAATAACTTCTATTCCATCTACATAACCACGCCTTACACCATCTTCAAATGGTACGTCGAGGCCCGTCTTACCTACTCCGGAACTCCCGCAAACAACAGTGACTTGATGGCCACGAGCCACTAGCCGGCGAGCCATCTCATAGGACCTAATACCTGAGGCCCCCTGGGGGGTCGTGAAATGTTGATGAAAATATAAAACTTTCATGGCGTCCAGCAATACTCCGTCGTTAATTTCCCCGGTTGATCGAACTCGATTTCGAGTACCGGCAGCTCTTCCTTCGCGAAATAGTACCGCGACTCCCAACCTGCCACCAGTACAAAGCGAGAAAATTTCATCGAACCATGTACTTTGAGTGTGTCGTTTCCTTTTTTTAGAGTATGACCTTCAAGTGTCCATTCTCCAGGCTCCAAACGCCAACGTAGAACTGCCTTTTCCTTGAATCCAGCCACTTCATCAATGACTGTAAGCTTATCACCCAGGCTAACAGTACGCGTGTGGGAAACTCGGTTCCTATCTGAATAACCAGCTGTAACCGAATCGTGGTGCGCTTGCCTAGAAATGCAAACGGGGGCCGATACCGTAAGCCAATGGCTGAATAGGAATCGACTAACTCTCGGCATCTGATCTCGAGAATCAAACTGAATCGTGTTATGACTGGCCGTGCCTGAGAAATAACCCAAAACTTCCGAATCGGTATTGTAGCTAAATGTACCGGCATCCCGGAGCAAGTTCCGCCCATTCATCCAGAAATCTACATGCAAAATATCTGCCTGGCTTGGCCTAAAGCGGAACCGAGGGTAGCGAAGCAAAGCAAATGTATTGTCGACACGCAATACTGCGAATCCACCGTCATCCATTAGCATAGAGGTTGGGCTAGGAGCTTTATTATTAGGCACGGTAATACCTAGCCACTGTAATTGACTGTTCCAGGGACCGTCCCCTGGATACGCCATAGCATCTAGAAAAATGCACATAGCTAACTGCACCGAAGGTCGGAAATCCCTATAATCGGTGTCAGAGAGCGGAAGTAAGCGAGCCCCATCGTTTGCGCCGACATTCGGACCATCACCGCTTATCGAGTCAATCATCCCATAGAGCCATAGTGTCGCAGCGGCGGCCTTCCCATAAAAGTTACTGCTGAACTTCGGCAGCTCAAAATGGCGGCGCCAGAACTCCGCCATTGACAACGTATCGAGCATAACTCGGTGGTAGTTAAGGGAGTATTGACTAAAGCTACCGGACTTCCCGATCAATCTATTTGCACGCTCCTCCAACCACTTTCGCCCAATATTTTGCCAGCGTCTGCCTTCTGCATGGCCTGCTGCGAAAAGGATGCTCCCGCCTATGAACAAAGCTGCCGCTTCAGAGGTACCATGGTTATTATCCTGAGCGATCGCATAGCTCAGTGTAGGCTCAATTCTTCTTAGATGGACTACTAAAAAAGAAGCGACATTCGCCCCAACCGGTTTAGTTTGGCGTAATAGAAAAGCAACCATGGCCATGTGCATGACTCTTATCGAAGCTTCCTGGCCACACTTCCAGTTAATACCTTTATAAGGAGGGTTATTCTTACACCAATCCTCAATCCAAGCATTCAGCTTCACTAAGGCAGTAGCGTCGCCCTGTGCTGCAAGCTGCGCAAGCTGAACAGCCCAGTCAAACCTGGACAGCTCCCAAATGATTTTTACATCACCTATTTCCTCACCGAAATCCGATATCGTCCACCAATCAGCATGTTGTTTTTTCGAGCTGACATTAGAGAACGGATTATAGTGCCAATCCGGCGGGTTTGCCGGCATAGGTAATTTTATATAGCCAAAATAGCACAGCGAAATATCTTTAGTTTCAATGCCATTAGCCGCCAAAGAAAATGCAGAGCTGGGTTGTAAAAAAAACTTACCCACAGGCGTAAAAGAACTTGATTTGAAGGCGGAACCAAGTCCAAATCTAACCGTTATCCGGTACCAGAAAACCCGAAGTACGTTTAGCACTCCGAGTTTAAATATCAAACTCAGCTTATCCAAACCAGTCACCCCACCTCAGTAAATATTTTCAAGGAGTTCATAAATTGACTGGTCAATAGTTCGCACTACGCGAGCAGGCGCACCGGCAACTATGGTATTAGCAGGAACATCTGTGACAACAACAGAATTGGCGCCAATAATCACATTATCACCGATGGTAATATCCCCTAAAATGCGCGCTCCTGCCGCAATATAGACATCATTACCTATAACAGGGACGCCATTGGGACTAAGTTTTCGACCCACCGTCACTCCCTGACCGATGATGACGCGCTCACCGATAACTGCGCGCCCGTGTAATACGACCCCAATGCATCCATAAGCAAAACGAGAGCCCTTACCAATTTTTGTACTGTACGGCACGACAGAATTAAACAGTAAAAAAATAGCTGCTTTACACATGAAAGGGACAACAGGTATTTTCTTTCGATAGCAAAAATTGGCAACTCTATATATGCCTATCGCATTCATATCCCCTACTCCATCTTATTAATTTTAATTAGCCAGCGGTTGCTTTTTTGCAACCCCCCAAAGAACTAGCAAAGCACAATATACTGTACACGCCGCTCCAAAAAAAAGCTGCATATTATCCAAGTATATAAATACCACCGATGAAGCTAGGGAAAACGCACACACAGCAATAATTTCCATCCAGCCCAAAACTTCCGAATACAACAACGTTAGATAGGGTGTCCAGAGATAAAGAGGCACATACCAAGCCACTTCTAAGAAAAACGACAACACTGCACTAGCGTTTTCACCCAGTACGACTTCCCCATAAGTCCTGACCCAAGGCAAGGTTAACCATATGATTAAGACACCGAAGTAAAAACACGAAAGCGGCAGCAATGTTAGCAATATTTTTTGGGCCCTAGAACGATTGGTAAGCATTGAGTAAAAGTGACCAATACTCAATGGGTTGCAAAATCTAAATGCGGAGCAAAATGAAATGACAACTCGAAACACTGCAGCTTTTGCCGGACCGAATACTGCTCCGATAATTATTACATACAAGTTATTGATGATGATATAAAACAACCTTGTGGATATCGCTCCCAATACTTTGCTGATACCGCCAAACTCTGACTGTTCCATTGTAAGTTTGCGACGAACAACAACAAGCCCCGCCAGCAATAACGGGAAAAAGTAGAGCGTATAAAAAAAGGTAACTAGCCAAAAACGCTTATCCAGAGTAAACGTCAGTGCGGACAAACACAATCCAGCGAGCGAAACAAAAAACACCAGAAGATATTTTTTTTCAGCCTGTAATATCGCGAGGAAATATATCGAAAATATATATTCCATTAGAAAAAAAACGCACAAAGCGATAATTTCAGCGTTAATGTAACCTTTCGGAAAGAAAAACACTAAATACACAATATATAAAAATGTCCCCCCCCCGATGATCCCAGGAAGCCAGTTACGAGGAATACCCGTCCCGCCTATGCAAAATCGCTGAACCACGGGCTCCCAGATACCGCCTATAATCAGTACGGGCACAATTAAAAACAGCCCAAACCCGTAATCCTCTAAACCCAGAAAGCGAGGAAAAACAAGCGCTTGGACCATGAGGAGGACCAAGTTAACAATTTGATAGCCTCCCCCAAAAACAATTGCTTTAGACATGGTCTACCTTAGACTTCAGCGTGCGATAGACGCACAAAAATAGTGAAACTGCAATTATACATTGGATTTGTTTGTGCGCAGCTGATGTTGTGAAGAACGTGAGCAAGCCTAAAATAGCCCAGACAGCAGTCTTCACATAGCCGTTCCGCGAAGCATAGTTACCATAATGCAAAACGCCGGAATATATCAGCAATAGAACAAATGGGAAGAAGAACGAGATACCGCCGACCATCAGCAAATAGAATGGGAAATTGTGTATATACGAAACACTATCGGATTCCCACAGATCTTTCAGTTCTGAATAGGCTGGACGCGTTTGGTCCAATGGAACATCCAATCCCAGGCCACCGCCGAAAACCGGGTTATCAACAAACACAGAGATGGCATACTTGATTTCTAGAAATCTGACTTCATCACCTCCACCGCCAATGGAAGATAACCGCTGTTCGATGTAGTCACCTGCTATCATCCACACACATAGGAATGCTATGGCCATACCAAAGCAAAGAAAAACTCGGCGCAAAATTCCCGGATAATGGAACGAGGAAAACAAAAAAAACCCGACTAGAAACAATAACTGCAACTTGTAGCCAACTGCCACTACAAAAATTAAAAAGAAAAAAACCAAAGCTGATCGAATCAATACCGATAAGCCTGGTAGGCAACTGGCAATTATGATACCCAGAAACGGATAAGGTACAACTGAGTCTTGCAGATAAAAAGTGAGACGCCCGCCACCATGAAAATATTCAAGAAATCTATCGTAATTAAACAAAACCAGAAATAAACAATAGGCGACACAGCTTAGCAAAAAATATATCCATATCTTGCGTACGCCTAACACCCGAATGTAAAACGGAAACCAGAGAAGCGTAATAAAAAAAGCGAGCGGTACAAAAGACCTCGCCCACTTACTGATAGCAACATCCTTATATAAAGCTATAATTATGTTTATCACAACAATAAATGACAGAACCATAACCCAAGCAAATTTAGAAATCTCTACTTTTTTCCACCAGTTAGAAAATACGAAAGCATATACGGAAAAAATAGAAAAAGTCGCTAAGAAAACATATAAGCTGGGTTGGCTCGGAGATGGCACATATGACATTGCAGAAAGCGCAATAAGCATCAGCAAAAGAAGATACTTCGCTACGCGATACTGCGGCAACATAGCCTCACCACTTACCATATACCAGACCTTCAATAAAAACGGCGCTGCATGATAGTAGCGCCGCATGAGTGTTTAATTAGCGGTTCCAGATACCACGAGTATCGATGACTATTCCATTATCTACATGTATATTCTTGAACTCAGAATGATCAACTAACATTAGTTGAATGTCCGCGAGATCGAGCGCCTCTTCTAAGTTCATCTTTACGGCTTTATTCAAGCTTTCTGGCAACGATGAGATGTTAGGTTCCACCACCAGAATTTTTCCCGGGTGTTCCGCCACGATATTTTTGACAATTTGCATTGCTGGACTTTCGCGCAGATCATCAATATCTGGCTTGAACGCAAGCCCATAACAAGAAATCACAACGTCTGTAGCATTTTTGTTGGGATTTTTCTGCAGGTAATCACCTATTGCAGACTTCAGTTTGCTCAGGACCCATTCAGGCTTACTATCATTTACCAGGCGGGCGGTACGAATCAACTTGGCGTCGGCGGGCGTTTTACTGACAATGAACCAAGGGTCAACAGCGATACAATGGCCGCCTACACCTGGACCAGGTTGCAGTATGTTTACGCGAGGATGACGATTAGCAAGTTTGATTAACTCCCAAACGCTAATTTCGAGCTTATCGCAGATAATCGAAAGCTCATTGGCGAACGCAATATTCACATCCCGGAAGCTATTTTCCGTGAGCTTGCACATCTCCGCTGTCCGCGCGTTGGTTACAATGCAGTCACCCTCGACAAAGACTTTATAGAGTTCAACAGCTGCCGCTGAACACTGCGGCGTAAGTCCACCAATGACTCTGTCGTTTTGCACAAGTTCACGGAGTACATGTCCCGGCAATACCCGCTCGGGGCAGTAAGCTATACGAATATCAGAAATGTCCCCGTGGGTATGGGGGAAAGTCAGGTCTGGTCTTTTCTCAGCCAACCAAAGCGCCATCTGTTCAGTAGTACCAACAGGTGATGTTGATTCTAAAATGACCAGGTTTCCTCTTGCTAACACCGGAGCGATTGCATTGCACGCAGCCTCGATGAACGAAAGATCCGGCTCATAGCTTTCTTTGAACGGTGTAGGCACAGCAATAAGGAACGCGTCTGCCGGTTCAGGGGTTTCTGTTGCCCTTAAGTAACCGCTGGTGACCGCAGCACTAACGATCATATCAAGATCCGGTTCTACTATATGGATCTTACCCTGGTTAATAGTGCTCACAGCGAGCGGATTGACATCTACACCTACAACCTTTTTTTTCCGGGACGCAAATACTGCCGCTGTAGGCAGGCCGATATAACCAAGACCAATTACTGAAATTTTTTCAAACATGGAAACCTACCAATAACCTTGATTAATAGACTTATGGAGCCAATGGAATAAGGGCTTCGAGTATCCGCTTGCAAGCGTTGCCGTCGCCGTAAGGGTTATGAGCGTAACTCATTTTCTCGTAGGCCTCTTTATCGTCGAGTAGTAAGGTTAACGCAGATACTATTCTGTCCGTTTCCGTACCTACAAGTTGTACTGTGCCAGCCGCTACCGCTTCAGGACGCTCCGTAGTGTCACGCATCACTAGCACAGGCTTAGCAAGAGACGGAGCCTCTTCTTGAATACCGCCGGAGTCTGTCAGGATCAGATACGAATTACTCATCAAATGCACGAATGGTAGATAATCCAGCGGCTCGATAAGATGGATATTCGGCAAATCGCTTAGTAGCCTGTTAACGGGCTCCCGTACATTAGGGTTCAGGTGTACCGGGTAAACGATGTCAACCTCAGGATAGCGTGTTGCGACCTCACGTAAAGCTTCGCAAATCCTCTCAAATCCGCCCCCAAAACTTTCTCGCCGGTGCCCAGTAACTAAGATGACTTTTCGGCTTTTCACCAAAAAACTGGTAGGTTCCGCAGCAATCTTTCTTAAATTAGCATCATTTTCTAACCGGTCCACCACACCTATCAAGGCATCAATTACAGTGTTACCGGTAACTACGATATCATTAGCACTTACGCCCTCACGCAGAAGATTCTCCTTCGAAGTTTGCGTGGGGGCAAAATGAAGTTTCGCTAGAGCGCCAGTTAACTTACGATTGCCCTCTTCCGGCCAAGGCGAAAATAGATTACCTGTCCGAAGCCCGGCCTCGACATGGGCGACAGGGATCTGCTGGTAATAGGCTGCTAATGAAGCGGCAAAAGTAGTGGCCGTGTCGCCGTGAACTAGAATAATGTCAGGTTTAAACTCGGAAAAAACCTTCTTTAAACCTTGTAAAATTGCGGTAGTAACATCCGTCAAATCCTGCCCAGGCCTCATAATATTGAGATCATAATCAGGCTGTAAGGAAAACAGCTCCAAAACCTGATCCAGCATTTCTCGATGCTGACCTGTCACACATACTTTGGCTTCAAAACGGCTATCTTCCGCCAGTGCCATGGCCAAAGGCGCCATTTTAATGGCCTCGGGACGTGTTCCGAATACACATAGAGTTTTCATTATAAATACTCAAAATTCAAGTTCATGCCAATATTTCGCTGAGCCAAGCACTACAATCCACCTAAGCTAATTGTTCAGCAGCTATCGTCTTGGAGAGAACTCGCGAATCGAGATCCACCTGATGAACGTATCGCATTCTCAACTTAAATATACCACGACACAATGCAATCACCAGACCAGCAATCAAACCAAGACAAATGCCCAGAATTAGAATGAGCCCTTTTTTTGGCCTGATTGGATCTGGATTCGAAACTGCCAACTGGTCTACATCTACTATCCGCAAATTTTGCAAATCAGTTTTGACATTTTTCAATCTAGCGTCTTCCGCGCGAAGGGATTCGATGCCTTCCAAAAATAGCATTTCATTTTCTCGGGCTTTCAGCATCTCAATATTTCTGTTAGCCTCGAGCATCAACAGTTTTTTTCGAATTTCTGCGATGCGCGGTTCGGTGAAGTCATCTGAACTCCGCTTACGCAAGGTATCTCGCTCAGCTTCGAGCACCTCGTAGCCCATGAAATATAATGGGATTTGTTGATTATAAACTTCGGTCTTGATAACGCTCCCCGTACTGGCTATATCGTCTGCCATAGAGGACGGTGTCGAGGGTTTACGAATACCTAAAGCACGCGCAATTGAAATCGCTTCTTTGAGTTGCGCTAAACGCGCTTCGCGCCTTAATTTTAACTGAACTCGAATACCTTTTAACTCATCCTGAAGTTGAGCTCGGTGAATAGCATCTTTCTCGGTGAGCCTTGCAATCTTGCTTTCTTTCTGGGCACCGTATTCTGCAACCGCAGTTTTTAGTTTGGCATCAACTTCATCTATTCGATTACCAATGATGATTTTTAGCTCAGTTTCGATCTGTGATCGTTCATTTTCTACAGCGTATGCTACGAGTGCGTTAAGAACCCTAGCCCCATCTAGCCCGTCGTCATAATTGAACGTGAACTCCAGATTTTTACGGAGCGATTTTTCTTTCTTAGTATCTGACTGGACGAGCCTTAAAGACTGATTAAACTTTTCGAAGCCTTGCTCGAGAGTTTTGCCGTGCGTTTTGTAAGCGAGCACAAGCTCTGGATCTTGCTTGAAAAAGTCGAACCGAGTCTGATATGACTCCAATGAGGCGCCAACGCGCATCAGCGCATCCTGAGGAGGGAGGGAGTAGACCACCGAACGATTAATTGCATCAAGATCATTTAAAGCAGGCGGCCTTAAAACGGTGCTTGCTTGATATACCGCAGTGGAGAAAAAAGCATACATCGCTGCAGCAGCAGTGACGAATAATGTAACTGCTAAAATCAGTATACGCCTACGCCACAATATTTGTGCGATACTGAAAAGATCAAATTCCATTGGCGAAACTGGTTTGGTAATGCGAGATACTGTAGTCACATCTGCAGCCTATCTGACGGGAAAAAAGATCACCTTGACAGGCTTTCTCAGGCTCAGAGGTTAAAACTGCCCCTCTATCCGTCAGCACATCCATGTCATCCGGTGACGCAGCCGGCATTCTCGCATTTTCTCACGATGAGTAACAGCTTTTAGCCATCTAGATGCAACCAGCTTTCGAAGAGCGTCGATGCAGAGACCCGGACAGTAGGGCAAGCGACACGGCTCTGCTGCCTTGCTCTCCCTACGCTACCCCAGTTGCCATTCCGTCTTCAAAAATGGCAACCAGGCATGCTTCACGGGACCCAAGCTATACCCCAAACCTAGCCTACTGTCAACGGTGTCTTCCGCTGCCGCTGCAAGGTAATCCTACCGATTGCCAGTGCGCCTCCGAGCCCCAAGCCCAAAACAGCGCTTAGCCCTACAATCAAGGCTTTTTTGGGCTGAATCGGTTTGTCAGGCTGTTCAACTGCTCCGTCTTGCTGATACACCGAAATCACAGATGGATCAATGCGTAAATTTCGGTAAAAAGAAATTTTCTCCTGCTTGCTACGTAAGTTACGAATAAATGGATCATCGGACTCACGAGATTCTAAATTTCCAATTTCAGCTTCTAAGGCTTTGCTCCCCCTCATATAGGTAAGGGCTCCATTCATAGCCGCAGACGCTTCAGACGTAACAGCTCCTGTAATCATTGGCGGCTTTTCTAGACCAATAGATTTAGCAACGACGAGCGCTTCTTTGAGTTGTGTAATCTGGTCCGCTCGCTGTTTTCGTGCGCTAGCTTGAGCACTTACAATTTGTTGCTCGAGGTTATTGGCTATCAGCGTTGACTCGCTTCGGACACTATTAAGCACTTCGCGCCTTGCCCTTTCTGCCGCCATCTCTGTATAGGCTGAGGCCCACCTGACTGTCACAATAGGATCACTGGCCTGAACGGTAATCGCATAGCGTATAGGCATATCCTTAGCGGCGACAGACACTGTTAATTTCTTGGTAAACTCCTGATATAATGCATCGCGCGTCTCACTTCGCTGGGACTCGCTCAGCGACGGCAGATACACCGATCTGAAGAAATTATTTCGAACAGCCTCTGACTGCAAGTTTTTCAGAAACGACTCATAGACATCCTTCGTCGTTAAATAGCTTAACCCGGAGTCCCCACCCCTTCCGTAATTCAATTGCTCAATTTCGTTTTGCGACGGTGGGAGAGTATATAGCTTCGCCTCATACGTGGGATTGACTAAGGTCACGTAAAGTACAGCTGATATCAGCGCTAGCGAAAAACAAGACAAAATCAATATTTTTTGTTTCCAAAGCTCATGGAAAAGCTGGAATAAGTCAAGATCGTCTTGTACATCTAGGCGCTCATATTCATTGCGCATTTATTCTGTTTTTCCTTGGGTCATGTCTATCCGCATGCTCGGGTCAGCCATCATCCGACCTCGGAAATTGGCGTTAGCCGCTCAGTGAAGCGTAGCGGCAATTTGCCTTTACGCTATGTGCGTGGCCTTTGCCTCGAGCATGAATCGGAAGTAGAGGTGACACATAGCAGAAAAGTTCCCCGATGTCCGACCAAAATCCATCGGAGCGCTAAACGGCACTTACGGTATCGTGACGAGAATCTCATTTCCTGACGACGCAGATCGATTTCGCAAGGAACGAGCCAATGCTTCCTTCGCATTCTTTTCTCCATGCACCAGCACTATGCGTCTCGGCGGACGAGCATCGCCGTGCGCGAACGCCACCAACTGCACCTGATCCGCATGCCCCGAGTAGCCACCCAGTGTCATCACCTTCGCCCGGATCTCATACATCTGCCCATCCAGATCAATCTGCACAAACCCTTCCGCCCCTTCACTCGCCTGTATCACCGCGCCCGGCGTGCCCTTTGCCTGATACCCGACAAACATCACCTCATGCCGCGGATCTCCCAGCATGGCCTTGAGGTAATTGACGATGCGCCCACCCGAGCACATGCCATTGCCGGCAATCACGATCGCCGGGCGGCCAGTGCTCTTGAGGTAATTGACCACCTGCTGGTGGCGGGCGTGGGTGTCCACGCTTATAAGCTGGCTGAAACCGAGCGGGTCGCGCCCTTCGGCTAGGCGCGACCGGGCTTCGGCATTCCAGTAGTCGTGCAGTTTCCGGTATACACCGGTAATGCGCTGGGCCAGGGGTGAGTCGAGGATGATGGGTAACTGCGCCCAGTCGAGGGGGTCGCCATCGGGGGCCGGGCCGGCTTTGCTCAGCAAGGCCTTGCGATGAAGAATGCTTTCGAGTTCGTACAGCAATTCCTGGGTGCGGCCGAGGCTGAAGGCCGGAATCAGCAGCGTGCCCTGGTCAGCCAGGGCGCGGTCGATGGCCGCTTCCAGCCGCTGCTCACGGTCGCCCGCAGGCGGGTGCAGGCGGTCGCCGTAGGTGCTTTCCAGTACCAGCACATCGGCCCGTTCCGGGGGTTGCAGGGGGCGCAGCAAGGGGTTGCCACAAGCACCCAGGTCACCGGAGAACACGTAGCGTGTGTTGGTTTGTTCATGCTGCATGTCGCATTCGACATAGGCCGAACCGAGCAGATGACCGGCGCGCTGCAGACGGATGCGGCAAGTGACACCGGGGCGCTCGACCAGGGTATGCCACTGCTCGAAAGGCAGGGGCACGATAAGGTCGCGGATGTAATCGAGGTACCTCGCCACGTGGGCGGGTTCGCTGCTGATGCTTAGTTTGTAAGCGTCTTCCAGCACCAATGGCAGCAGCTGGGCTGACGGCTCGCTGCACAAGATGGGGCCACGGTAGCCGGCAGCCAGCAGCGCCGGGATGCGGCCAACATGGTCTAGATGCACATGGGTGACGACCAGGGCCTGGATGCCCTGGACGTCGAAGCCGAGCGGCGCCGATGCCGCACCTGGCGCGGCATCGCTGCCCTGCTCCAGGCCGCAGTCGATCA
>Ga0268257_1001641_pt1 | contig 18426 bp, 10 predicted proteins | sample AgamicAtPrz_FD_200249 | JGI IMG/M metagenome (GOLD analysis project Ga0268257, IMG submission 200249) | Agave microbial communities from Guanajuato, Mexico - At.P.rz (v2) (version 3) | ecosystem: Host-associated > Plants > Phyllosphere > Phylloplane/Leaf | place: Guanajuato, Mexico | collected... | reverse complement strand
CTCCCCTGGCCCAGCATCTGCAGCAGTTCCGCCGCTGGTACAGCCAGGCCGGCACGCCCGTGCTCAAGGCCGTGGGCCAGTACGATGCAGACGCCCGGACCTATACGCTGACGCTGTCGCAAAGCTGTGCGCCCACCGTGGGTCAGGCCGAGAAACTGCCGTTCGTCATTCCCGTGCAAATGGGTCTGCTCACGGCCAGCGGCCAGCCCATCGCCCTGCAATTGCCAGGCGAAGATGCGGCCCAGGCAGTCGCCAGCCGCATGCTGGTGCTGACCGAAGCCGAACAGCGCTTTGTCTTCAGCAATGTGAGCGAAGCCCCCGTGCCCTCGCTGCTGCGCAGCTTCAGCGCCCCCGTGGTGCTGGAACATGAATTCAGCGATGCCGATCTGCTGACCCTGCTGGCCCATGACAGCGACCCGTTCAACCAATGGGAAGCCAGCCAGCGCCTGGGCCTGCGCTATGCCCTCAAGGCCATCGCGGCCAGCGGCGACGCCAGTGCCGAGATCCTGCCTGAAGCCTTTATCGAAGCCATGCGCCGCGTGCTGCGCGACGACAAGCTGGACGCGGCGTTCAAGGACCTGGTGCTCACGCTGCCGTCCGAGAGCTATATCGCCGAGCAACTGGCCGAAGTCGATCCCCAGCGCGTGCATGCCGTGCGCGAAGCCATGATCTTGCAGCTCGCGAGTGCCCTGCAGCCCGAGTGGGAAACCACCTGGGAGGCCAACCGCGACACCGGTGCCTACCGCCCCGACCATGTCAGCGCCGGCCGCCGTGCGCTGGCGGGCCGCGCCCTGTCCATGCTGTGCCTGCAGGCAGCCCGCACCGGCGACACGGTCTGGCCCGGCAAGGCCTACCAGCGCTGCAAGGATGCTGGCAATATGACGGACCGCATGGCGGCCCTCTCCGCCCTGGTCTACAGTGCCAGCCCGCTGGCCGAGCAGGCGCTGCAGCGCTTTCACGCGCTGTTCAAGCAGGATGCACTGGTCCTGGACAAATGGTTTGCCCTGCAAGGTGCAGCCAGCGATCGCGGCGGCGATGTGCTTCCGGCCGTCAAGGCGCTGATGAAGCATGCCGACTTCCAGATCAAGAACCCCAACCGCGCACGCAGCCTGATCTTCAGCTACTGCAACAATGCCGGCGCCTTCCACCGCGCCGATGCGGCGGGCTATGTGTTCTGGGCCGATCGCGTGATCGAGATCGACGGCATCAACCCCCAGGTGGCCTCCCGCCTGGCCCGGGTGATGGACCGCTGGAAGAAGCTGGCCGAGCCTTACCGCTCTGCGGCCCGCGAAGCCATCGCCCGTGTGGCTGCCAAGCCCGATCTGTCCAACGACGTGCGCGAGGTCATCACCCGCGCTCTGGCGGACTGATGGGTCTGAACATGCTTGCTCGACACGCGGCTCGGGGCATGAAGGCCCTTGCCGTCGCTGCGGCGAGCATGTCGCTGAGCACTCAGGCAGCAAAGCCTGATGCGGGATTCGAAGCCCGTTTTGCGCCCCTCTATGCAACTGTCTTCAGCGAAGGCGGCAGCTTCAGCGGGCGAGCCATGAGTGCCGATCTGCAGGCGCTGGAGCCGCTGTTGAAAAAGCCGGGGTTCGCTGCACGCGATATCTTCCGGCTCTACTACACACAGGCCAGCGTCTATGCGCGCCGCGGCATGCCCAAAGAGGCAGCCGAAGCAGCGCAGACGGCACTGACGGCTTTGTCCGGCACTCAGGACCCTGAGCTGTCATACGCTCATTTTTTCCTGCGCTACTCAAGCATCCGCTGGCTGGCAGATGCCGGGCATCACGCAGCGGCGCTCAAGCAGGTCAAAGCCTTTCAGGCTCAATACCCGCTGCCGCAGATTGCCGGGCTGCCCGCCGAAATGCGCTGGGACGAGAGCGTGAGGCCTGCACGGGCTCTGGATTTTCCGAGCCAGATGCAGATTCTCGGCGTCTATGAGGACGAAGGCTATCTGCTGCATGAACTGGGGCGATTTCGCGCGGCCAGGCAAGCCAACGAGCGACTGCTTCCTGTCGCACGTGAACGCCTCAAAGCCATGGGCAAGCTGCAGCAAATACGCGGTGTACTCACCAATATTGCGCAAAATTGCTATGAGCTGGGCGATCTGAATCAGGCTGCCATCTATCTTCAGGAGCGTCTGCAGATTGCGCAGGCGGCGCAAGACCATGCCACCGTCTACGACAGCTATTTCCAGCTCATGGTCCTTGCCCATGAGCAAAAGCAAGAACCGCAGGCCCGCCAATGGCTGGCCCGCTATGAACAATACGCGCTGAACCAGAAAGACAGCAAGCAGCAAACCCGCGTCAAGGAGCTGCTGACGGAACTGGAGCAGCGCAATGCAGGGCGTGCTGGCAAGTAATCGTGCTAGCCCCTGCTCTTTGTCCTTTTCAGATTTGCATCGAATTTCAAGGAGTTGAAGCATGAAAAAAAACATCAGCCTGACCCGCTATCTGGTCGAGCAACAACGTGTGGACGGGCTCATCCCCGGCCAGTTGCGCCTGCTGCTGGAAGTGGTGGCCCGCGCCTGCAAGCGCATCAGCTTTGCCGTGAACAAAGGTGAGCTCGGCGACGTCATGGGTACGGCCGGCAGTGAAAACGTGCAGGGCGAAGTGCAGAAAAAGCTGGACATCATCGCCAACGAGACCCTGATCGAAGCCAATGAGTGGGGCGGCCACCTGGCCGCGATGGCATCGGAGGAAATGGAAGGCATCTACGTGGTGCCCAACCGCTACCCTCAGGGCGAATACCTGCTGATGTTCGACCCCCTGGACGGCTCGTCCAATATCGACATCAACATGTCCATCGGCACCATCTTCAGCGTGCTCAAGAAGCCTGAAGGCCACCCTGGCGTGCACGACAGCGACTTCATGCAGCCCGGCACCCAGCAGGTGGCTGCCGGCTACTGCATCTACGGTCCTCAGACCACCCTGGTGCTGACCGTGGGCGACGGTGTCTCCATGTTCACGCTGGACCGCGAGCAAGGTTCGTTCGTGCTCATCGAGGAAAACGTCAAGATCCCCGAAGACACCAAGGAATTCGCCATCAACATGTCCAATATGCGCCACTGGGATGCCCCTGTGAAGCGCTACGTGGACGAATGCCTGGCTGGTGCAGACGGCCCACGCGGCAAGAATTTCAACATGCGCTGGGTTGCTGCCATGGTGGCCGACGTCCACCGCATTCTGTGCCGCGGCGGCATCTTCATGTACCCCTGGGACAAGCGCGAACCGCAAAAGGCCGGCAAGCTGCGCCTGATGTACGAAGCCAATCCCATGAGCTGGCTTGTCGAGCAGGCCGGTGGCATGGCTACCAACGGCCGCCAGCGCATCCTGGACATCCAGCCAACGCAGTTGCACGAGCGCGTGAGCGTCGTCCTCGGCTCCAAGAACGAAGTGGAACGCGTGACCAGCTACCACCTCGAAGCCGATGAAAAAGCGCTATAATTTATAGCTTATCGCCGGTGTAGCTCAGTCGGTAGAGCAGCTCATTCGTAATGAGAAGGTCGCGTGTTCGATTCATGTCTCCGGCACCAGAATAAAAGCCCCAGGTTCGCAAGAGCCTGGGGCTTTTTCTTTTGCAGCTACTCGGTTTCATCACGATTTGCGCATAAAAGAACAATGCTTTATAATCTGCCGGTTGCTGCATGGCACTTGCCCCGCGCAGTATCTCTCAGGCAGTTCTCACGTTGCCCACGCTTGGCTCCATACAGTCATAGCACTCCATGGCAAGAAGCTTAAGCCACCCGCAAGCGGCTGGCTTATTTGATCCCGACTCATCAGAGCTGGATTCCTTCATTTTTCATTGGTCGGCATACCCTGCCCTGGGTTTGTGCCGCCCGTTGACTCGATATGCACACAGAACAAATCACAGAGCGTGTCGGCAACTACATTGTGACTGCCCTCACCCAAATGACTCACTCCGGCAAGGTTGCTGCAGCGGTTTCCATCCGACGCGGAACCTATGACCGGATTTTCAGGTTTATCCGCCAGTTCGACACCCCGGATATGGCCAGCAAATATGCCCTCGCCGAGGGGCGCAGCATGGTGCTGGACAACCAGTTGAACTGACCTCTTTGTAGAAAGGAAATATTTTGGCCAAAGAAGAATTGATTGAAATGCAAGGCAGAGTGGACGAGGTTTTGCCGGACGCCCGCTTTCGTGTGACGCTGGACAACGGCCACCAGCTGATTGCCTATTCCGGCGGCAAGATGCGCAAGCACCGTATTCGCGTGCTGGCAGGCGACAAGGTAACGCTGGAGATGTCTCCCTATGATCTGAACAAGGGTCGCCTGACCTTCCGTCATATCGAGCGCTCCAACAACAGCAACCCTGCGCCGCAGCAGCGCCGCCACTAAGCCTCGGCGGTTGATCTGGTGCGCTACGGCGACCAGTTCGACATGCTTGTGTCAGCTGCAGGATCACGGGGCCGCGCAAGCACCCGGCCTGCAGCTCAATTGCAAGCTCTGCCTGCTCCAGATGCAGATCGCAGAGGTCAGCTCTGGCTCTTCGATGCTCGCACTGCCTTCAGCGCGTATCGATATGGATCGCGGAGGCACTCTCACGCCATTTGTTTGAGATTCCCACCGCCTGCACATCCAGCCTGACCAGCCGGGAATCAGGCATGCACAAAGTCCGCCACCAGTCATCGGTGGCATTGCTATCGCCGGCCTCATCCCAGCTCCTGCCCCTCGCTGTAAGTGTTGAATTTCCTTGTAGATCTGCGACCTTCCTGCACGTAGCGCTGGCCTCGATGCAGGTCATAACTATCAGAGCCAGCATCAACATGATGCCCTGTCGTAAATCATGCGATAGGCCAACCTGCCTGCGTTCGCGGGCACCAGTGTTCAGGCCAGATTCGCAGGAATACGCCAACCGGCTTCGGTGCTTTTGCTGCGTCCTGCGCCGACCTCCTGGCCATGGATCGACAAATACCTCCAGGCAGCGTTCCCCTTTGGCAAGACTACGGATTTGAAATGATGGCTCGCGCCCTCAGATTGCTTGAATGTCGTCCAAGGATCCGAGAGATCAGCTCCGACAGTTCAGCACTCGGCACGATTGCGCCCAGCCGCCTTGGCCCGATACAGGGCTTGATCGGCCGCTTCAACCAGATCCAGCGGACTCGCCAGTCCATGCCTGCCCTGCATGCTTGCCGCTCCTATGCTCACAGTGACATGGCCGAATTGGCTGGACTCATGGGCAATGTCGAGTCCTCGTATGCACTTCAGCAACTCCTCGGCAACGCGCATGGCGCCCTCCAGCGCGGTATTGGGAAGAATGATGGCAAGTTCCTCCCCGCCGTAACGTGCTGCCAGATCCCCCGAACGCTTGGCCGACAGCTCCAGCTGCCGCGACACCGCTTTCAGGCATTCGTCACCGGCGACATGACCATAGCGGTCATTGAAGCCCTTGAAATGATCCAGATCGATGAGCAAAAGCGAGAGCATCGTCCCGTCACGCGCGGCACGCCGGACCTCCAGTTGCAGTACCTCGTCGAAGCGTCGCCGGTTCGCCAGCCCTGTCAATGAATCCTGCGTGGCCAGCCGCTCCAGTTCGAGGTTGGCATCCAGTAACTTCTCACGCACTGCCATCAAGGATGTCTCTGCCTGCGCACGCTGTCGGATGAGCAGGATCAGACGCCAGCCTATCAGTGTGACAACTGCCAGCAGACCTAGCACCACACCTGCCGTCAGCAGCGCCTGACTTCGCCAGGCTTGCAGTGCCTCATACCGCCCCCGGGCCACCACCGTGAAAACGGGATAACGATCATTGCTCCTGAAGGCATATAGCCTTTCCGTTCCATCTATGCCGGACTCAAAGGACGCCGTGCCGGATTTCAGGTTTGAGTAATAGCGCAGAAAGTTAGGGGAGCGAGAGAAGTCACGCCCCAGATCCTGTTCACGAAATGGATAACGCACCAACAACTGTCCGCTGGTCGTTGCGAATCCGATAGACCCTTGCTCGCCGACATCGATCTTGCCGAACAAGTGCAGAAAGTTCTCTATCCCCAGCACGACAACGATGACCCCGGCAAAGTCCCCCTCTTGGTTCTCAAATCGCCGGCTGATGGTAAGCACCCATTCACCCGTAGAGCGGCTGCGTATGGGCGCACCGATGAAGATCTCGTGCGACGGGTTATCGCGGTGGTATGAAAAAAAGCGGCGGTCAGCGCTGTTGGTTCCCTCGAGAAATCCCCCTCTCGATGACATGAGCCATTTACCGCTCGCATCGAGGACGAGCAGTTCATTGAGCTGGGAAAGCAGATGTTCCTGGCGACCGACCAGCTGCTGCATGCGCACAAGATGCTCAGGCGTGGTGCCCTGCACCTCCAGGCGCTCAAGCATGCCGAGCAGCAGCATGGAGCTCTGGGTGAAGACCCCCTCGGCATAGGTGTTCAGCGTCTGTGCAAGATTGCGATTGTTGGTATCAATCTCGCTCAGAGTGCGCTGATGTGCCGACCAGATTTGCCAGCTGGTGGCTACCAGTACAGAAACCCAGATTACCAACAACAGACTGGTCGCCAGCTGCGCATCGCGCTTGGCAGCCAGAACTTTGCACCCGCCATCACGACTGGTGACGCTGGTCTCTCTCTTCTTCTTTCGACACCACACCTCGACATTCCTCTCATCGTCAACCTGGCAAGAACGGCACTTTTGCATTGCCTGCAGCTCCCCTGCTCAGATTGGACAGGGTAGGGACGAATTTTCCACCATCTCGTGAAACGGCACGGGACAGAGCCGCAGACGAGGCCGAACCTGAAGCCACGATTCAATCGCTGCCAACAGGGCCGCAGCGATCATTCCTGCTCAAGGAAACATGCGGCACAGCTCCCAGGGCGGCCAGGGCTGCGGCAGCATCCGACAGACTGTGCCTGGAGCCCATCGACAGAAGACATTCAGCCTGCTTGGCTTGCCGATGGAAACGGCTGGCAGACGGGTGATCCATTCAGTGAGCAGGACATGGGATCACCCCCCTGTGGCGCCATCGATCCGGCGATAGACAGCGCAAGAGCCGAGCCATCTCTTGACCGCACGCGTCGGCCAAGGCGACCAACGCGACACCATCATGGAACAGTTGCCCGCAAAGCAGCCCAGCACGTCTCAGAATTGCAACCCTGCAGGTTCAAAGTCTCTTCAGGCGCAGGTGTGTTCCGGGAGAAAACCGGCGAACCGGCCCAGCCCAAAACGGTCTTGCGAGGCGCAGCCAATCCTGGCGCCGGTTTGCGAGATCAATGTCCGTCTCCTGAAGCCATGGCATTCGAGTAGCTGTGTCTACTACCACGGTCCAGATCAAAGCAGTTATCCATTGAAAAGCTATCTTTTGAGTAGCTTGTTCCGCTTCAATTTACTTAATTTCAGATAGAAATCATGTCAAAGCTAATGTATTTCAAGCACAAGCCGCTCTCTTTTGCATAAGTACCAGCACCTCACGCACGTCCAGCGCACAGCCACAGCACAAATCTCGCTCATGAATTGATACAGTCTCTTCGGTGCATTGCGCTTATGCTCGCAGCGTTCTGAAACCGATGCGGCCATGGCTTGGGCCATGGACTGCCCCACCCACAATGAAGAAAATCCTTGCTCTTGTTTCCATCTGCCTGCCTGTGGTGCTGATTGCCACGCCACTGAGCAGCCAGGCACATGATCGTCATCACCATCACCACAAGCGCGAGCACAAGGAAGAGTACTGGGACGGCCACTGCAAAGTGGAGCGCAAGTGGAAGAGCAATGGCGAGTACAAGGAAAAGCGCAAGTGCAGAAACCGTCCAGATGCCTACTATGCGCCACAACCGGTTTATGTAGCCCCGCCCCAGCCGGTATATGTCGCGCCGCAGCCGCAAGGGCTGGTCATTGATTCACGCATCGTGCTCAGGCCCTGAGCCGCTATTCGCCCAGAAGGCCGACAGCCTCCGCTGCAATCAGATCCCAGACCAAATGCGCGACAGGCGATAGCTCACGCTGCTGGCGCTTGACCAGCATGATGCTGCGCTGCACCTTGGGCACCAGGGGACGGCTGACCAAAGCGGCACTGCCAGCTGCCGCAGTCGTAGCAGTCTGAGCTGCCCAGGCCGAGGGAATGGCGAGACGCGGCACCACGCTCAAACCCAGACCTTGCTGCACCATGCTGTAGATGGTGGCCGTATGCCCTACCTCCTGCACCACCGATGCAGCCGCGCCATGCGCCTGTAGTGCGGCATCGATCAAGCGACGGCTGCCCGATGCATGATCGAGCAGCACCAACGATTCACCGGCCAACTGTGCCCAGTGCACCTCTTTCTTGCGCGCCAGGCCATGCGAGGAAAGGCAGACCAGACAAAAAGGCTCGGTCAGGATGGTCTGTGCATGCAGATCCTGTTTCTCGGATGGGTCGATCACCACCCCAAAATCCACCTCGCCGCTGCGCACGCTGAGCAGCACATCGCTTTGAATACGATCGAGCAGCTGGATATTGACGCCCGGTGACTGTTGTCTGCCACGCGCAATGCATTGCGGCAGCAGATTGGCGGAAAGCGTGGGACTGCTGGCCACCTTCACGCGGCCCTTGCGCTGTGTCGCCAGGCCCTGCACTTCGAGCAGGCAGGCATCGAGATCCTCGAGCACGCGCGAGAGATTGCCCAGCAGCAGACGGCCTGCCTCGGTCAGTTCCACCTCACGCGTGGTGCGATGCAGCAGCAGCAAGCCCAAGGCCTGCTCCAGATCCGTCACATTGCGGCTGACGGCAGGCTGGGTCAATGCCAGAACATCGGCCGCACGACTGAAACTGCTGCTTTGGGCCACTGCCACAAAGGCACGCAGTTGACGCAGACTGATATTCATATCAAAAAATTATAGGTCTATCGAATAAATCCATTTCTCTTTTAAATGGATTGCGTGTCCAATACGCAGCCATCGCGCACCGGACCGGTGCTTTGCATGGATGGCTTCAGTTCAAGAATATGTCTCGCCCCCGCTTTGTCCCCGATAACTTCACGCTGGCATTGATTGCCACCGTCGTCCTCGCCAGTTTTCTGCCCGCCTCGGGCCAGGTCGCCAAATATGTGGAACTGACCACCACCGGCATCGTCAGCCTGCTGTTCTTTCTGCATGGCGCCAAGCTCTCGCGCCAGGCCATCCTGGCGGGCATAGGCCACTGGCGCCTGCATATCTGGATCTTCATCGCCACCTTTGTGCTGTTCCCCGTGCTGGGGCTGGCACTGCGCCCGGTGCTTTCGCCCCTGGTCACCACCGAGATGTATGTCGGCGTGCTGTTTCTTTGCACCCTGCCCGCCACGGTGCAATCGGCGATTGCCTTCACCTCCATGGCGCGCGGCAATGTGCCCGCCGCCGTGTGCAGCGCGTCCGCCTCTACCCTGCTGGGCATTTTGGTCACACCGATTCTGGTGAGCCTGATACTGCACAAGAATGCGGAAGGCGGCGATGCACTGCATGCCATTGGCAAGATTGCCGTGACGCTGCTGCTGCCCTTTGTCATCGGTCACCTGATGCGCCCTGTGATAGGCGGCTTTTTGCAGCGTCGTGCCTCCATCATCAAGCTGGTGGACCAGGGCTCCATCCTGTTTGTGGTCTATGCCGCCTTCAGCGCTGCCGTCATCAGCGGACTGTGGAAGCAGACACCCCTGCCCTCGCTGCTGGGCTTGATCGTGTTGTGCTGCATTTTGCTGGCCGTCGTGCTCCTCATCACCACCTGGGGTGCACGCCGCCTGGGCTTCAGCAAGGAGGACGAGATCACTCTCGTGTTCTGCGGCTCCAAGAAAAGCATGGTCAGTGGTATTCCCATGGCCAATGTGCTCTTTCCCGCTGCCTCCGTGGGTGCAATCGTGCTGCCGCTGATGCTGTTCCATCAGATCCAGCTCATGGTCTGCGCCGTACTGGCGCAGCGCTATGCCAGGCGTGTGCAGATCGCCGATCAGAGCGAAGCTCATTAAGAGCACAAGACCCATAAAAAGGGGCGCTTCATGCGCCCCTTGTTCTTTTCACGGACGATCCATCATTTCAAGTAAGCAGCGTCAGCGCGTTTTGCTGACGCAGCAGCTTCGCAGCCTCTGCATTAACGACATCGGTCACCACCACTTGAATTCCAAGCCCGGTCGCAGTCTCGACGATGGCCTGCAGCAGATGCAAGGCACCAGGGCTTTGTGCAGCCTGCTCCGAGAATTCACCACCCAGCTTCACATAGCGCAGCGGCAAGGTATGGAGCTTGGTCAAGCCCATGGGCTGCTGATCCAGGCGACGCAGCCCCACTCCCACGCCAGCCATTGCCATAGCCTGGCAAAATTCGGTGACTTCATCGGGATACGCCGCAAGTCCGTGCGCATCCAGCTCCAGACAGAGTAGCGGCAAGCGGCGTGCCCATCCCGGAGCGTTCAGCTCTTCGCGCAGTCGACCCAGAAAGTCCGGCTGGGCCAGCGAGGGCAAGGAGATTCGAATGACCAGTTCGCAATCGTTCTGCTCAAGCCATGCAGCCCCGAGGGCCACCGCTCGCAAATCGAATTCTGCCGACAAGCCCAGGCGCACGGCGACCGGCAGGAACAGCGACCCCATCAAGGTCTCGCCGGAAGCAGTGCGCAGCGAGAGCGACGCTTCGCCGCGCTCCTGCATCCCATTTCGGCCCTTGAATTGCAGTAGTTGAACGGACAGGGAAAGCGCATCCTGTGCCTCCAGGGCGGCAATCAGCATCTGACGCCACAGGGTTTCTCCGGCCAGATCGGAAACCACCTCATCATCGCCGTAAGCTACATATTCCACCTCTGCCTGGCCCGAACTCTCGGCTCGCATCAGACCGTAGTCCAGCCGCGCAAGCACACCTGTTACCGAACTCGATGCCGAGTAATCCGTCAGGGCAAAGCTCCAGCGGCACCATTGACCACTGCTCAAGGTCACACGCATGGACAGCAGCACCTGTCGGATCTGCTGCACCAGCGACATGGCCTGGGGCCCGGCCAGGGCCGGCATGAGAACCACAAAGTCCGAGCCATTGAGGCGCGCCAGTTGGGCCTTGCACTCGGCATGACTCTTCAACACCTGATTGACCTGTTCACCCATCGCAGCCAGCCATGCATCGGCACTGGCTCGGGACATCTGCGCATTCAGAGCCAGCAGATCACGCTGCCTGAACAGCATCACATGGCCATGTGCCGCAACGCCATCAGTTTCGCTGAGCGCGCGACGCAACTCATTGACAAAGTACTTGCGATTCGGCAGCTGAGTAACTGGATCAAGATTGACCTCCAGCTCCAGTGATTCGATACGCTCCATTTGCTCCTGCGCCGTAGCCTGCACCCGCTCTCGGGTGTCTGCAATGGCGCTGAGTACGGGCACCAGCTCTGCGACCGCGGCCTTGACGGGCTTCGCCGGTACCTCACTTCCTGCCTGACGTCCAATCGCCTGAACCTGTGCCGAGATTTCCTGCTGTAAGACCTTGCGAAACCATCTGAACAGCAAGACTACAAAGAAAGCCCAGGCCAGCCCGGCCAGCACCACCACACCCGCCAAGCGCACGCTGCTGCCCCACAGTGCCTGGCTCGCATAGCTGTTGTCCACAACCAGCGTCAATTGCCCAACCTGCTTCCAGCCATCGCTGATCACACGCTCTGCCTTTGGCGAACGCAGCGGCAGCACCTCCACAAACCACGGCGGAGCAGCGCCGTCCTGGAGCTTTGCAGCAGAGGCAGAACTATCGGTAATACCGTTGTCGCGCCTGCGCTCGAACAAGGTCTCGCCCTGCGGGGACGCCAGGCGGATCAGCTTGAACTGCCCGCCATCGAACAAGGCCATCATCAGCAGCTCCTGCGTGACCGGATCCTGGTTGGCCGGCTGCGACAGCGACAAGGCCAGCGAAGATGCGGCGTTCTCACTCTCGGACTGCAACTGCCCATCCAGATACTGGCGCGCAGCACCGATGCTAAAAGCCAGGGTGCCGATCAGGATAGCCACAATGGCCACCGTCACGCTGATCAAAAGTTGCTTTAACAACGACATCTTGCTGCCTTATCTGTGTCGACCATTCAACATGGCTCCGCTGCCCGCACCGCCAAACATGACATTCATGGCAAAAAACCTTCCTGCTTCATGCGCGCCAGCAGATCGCGCCAGCGCGTAATCCTGTCCACCGAAGCAGGCTGTGCGCCCGCGACATATACACCCTGTGCATTGAAGCTGAATACAGGAGTCAAGTCCTTGCGCTGGCTTGCCGGCATGATGTTGTCCAGCAGACTGTCCAGCACCAGCGGCTCGGCTGCAGGTGTCTCGTAATAGCCCAGCACCATATGCGCAATGCTCTGCGTACTACCCACGCCCCCCAGGCGGGCACGCACATAGATCAGGCGCAGTTTCTCTACTGCCACGCCCAGGCGCAGCAGCGAGAAATACTTGCCAATCACGTAATCCTCGCAGTCTCCAGCCCCTCTGCCCAGGGTTTCAAGGGGCGTGGCCCAATAGTCGGACTGGGACCAGAGGACGCTGTCCTCCGACTGCAACACTGCGCGATTCCAGAACGTGTTGACGGCCGGCAGCTGCTGCTGCAGCGACCTGTCTTTCTGGGCTTGCAGCATCGTCAGCCACTGACCCAGCCTCTGGACACCTGCGGCGCCATAACGAGACTGCATGCTGCTCTGCAGCCGCTCGCCGTCGAAATCCAGCGCGACGGCTTCAAACCCGTTCTGCAGCGCCCAGGCTCCGAGAATCGCCGAGCCATACAAAAGCATGCCTCTGCGCGACAGACGCTGCATTTTTTCCACGGGCTGTGGAAACAGGAGGCTAGGCGAAGTACTCAAGCGAGTTGCAAAAAGAGCAAGCGCGCAAGACATAAATTGCTTGAGACGCCTGTAAATATTGTGATGACTGCTATGAATCTTGAAAGGTCGATGAGAACGCAGTCAGGATTCAATGCTCACAAATGTAACCAATCAAGCAAGCTCTTGAAACAACCTACCGATCACAGCCGAGCGAAGATGCAGAAGACTTGATATTTCAAGACTTCTGCCTGACCTCGCCGGGAGCTGCTTATCAGCTGTGGTCGATCTTGAGCTTGCCTTGATCGATCAGCTCCTTGATCAAGGCGTTCTGATCCGCCGTGGTGGTCAACGAGTGCCCAGCGGTGAGATCCACTCCCTTGAACGTGATCAGTTGATCGTAGTTGGAGCCTGTAGCACCCAAATTTCCATCGGTGGAGACCTTGAGCACGGTATCTGCACCACTCTTGGAGAAATTCAGGAACTTGGACAGATCCGTGCTGCCCTCCTCCCCTTGCAGCAGATCATGCAGGTCCAGCACATCATTGCCGTTGACGTCGGAGCCGCCCTTGCCAAAGTCGTTGATCACATCCTTGGCAGGAGCCGCAGTGGTTCCCTGATCGCCCTTGAGCCACAGGAAAATATCATCTCCTTCGCCGCCAATCAGGGTGTCATCGCCCTTGCCGCCGACCAGCACGTCATTGCCCTTGCCGCCGTCCAGCGTGTCGTTGCCAGCGCCACCGTAAAGGATGTCATTGCCATCGTCGCCGAACAGAGTGTCGTTGCCGCCCTGACCGTAGATGATGTCGTTGCCGTTGCCGCCATGCAATTCGTCATTGCCGCCGCGCGTATCGCCCTGCACGTCGAAGATCGAGTGATTGTCCAGGATGAACTTGTGCAGGTCCGCGTCCGTGGGCTGCACGCCGCTCTTCAGCAGCAGGAATTGTTTCAGGCCATCCAGTCCAGCGCCGTCACCAAGGTCGGCCGGCTTGGCGGGATTGCCGTTCACGCCCCAAGGCAACTGATCGGTATTGATCGTGTCGCCGAACAGGATGTCATTGCCATCGCCGCCGAAGATCTTGTCGTTGCCGACAGGCGCGAGTACGTTGCTCGAGCTGCCGCCAACGAGGGCAGACTCCAGTTCCGACGGATCTTGCACGACTTGTGACGCGCCCGTGCGGCCCGACGTGTAGGTCCGGATGTCATCGATATCGACACGGAATTGCCCGTTATTGCCGGATCCGGAGCTGTTGTCGTTGACCGAGAACGAAAAGCGGTATTCGCCGGGGCCGTAGATCTGGGTAGTGGTGTCAGCCTGGGTGCCCTTTTCTACGACCTTCCATTGGCCATCAATTTTTTGCATCAGGCGCCATTCAAAGGTGTCGCCCGCGCTCTGGTTCGCCAGCGAGGCCTTGAACGAGAACGATGCGCTCGACCCGTTAGCCACGACCATCCGGTGGGCTTCCTGCATGGTCGCGGTAACAGGTTGACCATCCACGCTGGTGTCCGTGATGCGCATCTTGTTGCTGTTATTCGTCACGGAGCCCGTGCCGGTCTTCAGCCAAGCGGTAGCATCGTTCGCGCCAGTGTTGTTGTTGAAGTTGTACAGCACAGATCCGCCGGTCGAGAAGGTCGAGCCCGTGTTGTCGTACTTGTCCAACGTGGTCACGGACACGCCGTCGCCGATGCCGATTCCGTGCACGTCGCTAACGCCGGCCAGCTTGGAGAACTCCGTATCACGGTTGTACCAGTACTCGGAGCTCGGCTCGCCATCCGTCAGGAAGAACGTCAGATTCTTGTATGCCTTGCCGTTGCTGTCCACCGTGGGCTGGCCATCAAACCAGTTCTTGGCTTCATTGAAGGCGACACCATAAGGCGTGCCCCCCCCGGCCTGCAGACCGAGGAGGATATCGACCATCTCGTCGACGTTGTCAGGCGTGAGGCCCGAGATCGATTTTTGCAGGTTAGAGTTGCTGCCCGCAAACGTGATCAGCGATACGTTGATGGTGCCGTCGTGGGTCGCCAGTTGGTTTTCCAGCAGCGACTTAAGGGCCTTCTTCGCGGTGGCAAGACGCGTTTCCTGGCTGGAACCACTACCCCAGTAGTCGTCCATGGATCCGGACAGATCCAAGACCAACGCGATGTTGTAGCTGGCGCCCGGCGTCACGTTCTTCATCATGCCGCCCTGGTCGCCCAACAGCACATCGTCGCCGGAGCCGCCCTTCACGGTTTCATCGCCGTTATTGCCAGTGGTGAACTGGTCGACGTGCAACGTGAACGTCTGATCGCTGGACGTGTCCTGGCCGCCGTTGGCAATGCCGCCGGTATCCTTGACCTGGAACTGGAAGGACGCGCCCGCGTTCTCGCCAACATTCGAGGCGTTCGGTGTATACACCAGTTTGCCGCCGACCAGATCCGCCGCGCTGATCTCCTGGCCTTGCGTCACAGCCTGGCCATTGAGGTATAGCGTGCCGCCGGAAGGCAGTGAGTCGATGATCACCGACTTCATCGAATGGCCTTCCACCGGATCCGAGAAGGCGAAGTCCTTCGTGCCGAATACGTAGTCCTTGCCCTCGGTCACGTGGCCGAAACCATCCTTGGACACAGGCGCGTCGTTCACCGGCAGGACATCGATGTCCAGCGAGGAAGACACCTGGCCCGTGCCGTCCGTCACGGTGTAGGTGATTTGCGGCACCACACCGTTCCAGTTGGCGTTCGGCGTGAAGACATAGCTTCCATCGGCGTTGATGAAGATCGAGCCGACACCCACGATGTTGGCCGTGGCGCCAGCGGCATACTTCGTGCCATTGATGGTGAATTCGGCGACGCTCAGTGCATCGTTGTCCCTGTCGCTGGCGCCGGTTAGTACGTTACCAGACACCGTGTGATCTTCCAGGCCGTGGTTGGTCTGGGCCTGGATCACCGGCAGGTCATTGGTGCCGTTGATGGTGATGGTGATAGTGCTGGTGCCCGTGCCGTCAGCGGAGGCAACCGTGTAGGTCTCGACAATGGTCTGGCCGGCTTTCAGGAACTGAATCGCAGCGTTGTCGACCGAGTAGGTGTAGGTGCCATCAGCATGGATGACGATAGCGCCCAACTGGCCGCCGCTGTGCGTGCTGCCGGTGAACTTGAGGCTGCCGGTGTCGAAGGTCGACTCGCCCGCATCGGGGTCCGTGATCGTGACCGCACCCTTGACGGTGAGATTTCCGCCCGTGACGTTCACATCTTCAGTGACCGACTTCGCATCATTGGTCACCGTCGGCACGTCGTTGGTGCCATTGATCGTGATGGTGATGGTCGTGGTGCTGAAGTCACCATCTGAATCACGGATGGTGTAGGAGAACACATCCGAGAGCTTGTCACCTTGCCCCAGTTCATTGACGCGCGGATCGCTGTTGTTCAGGGTGTAGGTATAGGTGCCATCGGCGTGGATGGTGATCTTGCCGTACACGCCGTTGACCTCGGTGTCGACGTTGCCTTCGATTGCCTTGTTCGGGTTGGCCGAACCCTTGGCCACGCCAACCACGGTGGTTACGTCTGCGCCCACGGCGTCTGCACCGGTACCGGTGATGACGTTACCCGTGGCTTGCAAGGTCTTGTCTTCTGTCACGCTGGCCGTGTCCGGCTTTGCTTCGGGCGCGGTGTCGGTGATCTGAATGGTCAGGCTACCGCTGCTGCCGTGGCCGCTAGCATTCTTGGCGGTCACAGTGAAGTCGTCATGCACACTATCCTTGCCGTGAGAGTGATCCTGGGATTTTCCCTTCTCAGTATAGGTGTAGGTGAGCTTGCCGGTAGCTTGATCGTAGCCTGTTATCTTCAGCGTGCCCTTGCCTGTGGTCAGGCTGATAGGGTTGGCGTTCGTCGCCTTCGTGACGTCCACGCCATTTACGTCAACGCTCATGATGCCCAACGCTGCGGAGATCTGCATCGATCCCGAAACGGTGTCCCCAGTGGCTTCCGCCACCTTATTCGTTGCGCTCGTAACGGCGGGCTCTGCGGCGGAGGTCACGTTGAAATGCGTGGTCATCTTGTCGCCGTCACCATCGGTCCCGGTCACTCCAACCGTGAAGTCCATCGGGCCGGCGGGAACGCTTTCCGTATAGGAGCCGGTCGTGAGGAAGGACATCTTGACGCCGCTGCCCGCAGTGACATCGATGCTATCAAATTGAGAGAACGAGGGACTACCCTGGCTCAACATCTCCTTCGTGATGTGGATGGAGCCAGTCGTATTATTCACGGGTATGGCGATGACCTTGGAAACGCCATCGCTCCATATCGTGACATTGAGCGTGCCGCTTCCCTTGACTTCTGCGACATTCAGCGTGAAATCCGAGAGGGCTTTCTTGAAGTCCATGCGGAAGCTTTCGCCCGCATCGAAGGAGGGGTTTCCGATACCAAAAGAGTTTCCGTTGCCGAACGTGTTGGCGTTGAACACCTTCCCGCCGCCCGCGCTCAGCGTCGCATAGCCGAGGTCATAGGTGGATTGAGGGTTGTTGCTGATCGAGGAGGCCAAGTCGATCGACGCGGTCGTCCCGGGCCGGGCCTCGTGCTGGGTGACGGTATAGCCCCCCTCCAGATTCAGGGTCACCGTGAAGATCTTGGTTCCGTTGGGCGAGAAAATGTCGACCGAAGACTTGTTGAGTTCGCTGGTCGTCCAACCTTGTGGCAGCTGACCGACAGACGATACGACCAGCGTAGCGCCCACGGCGTCGGCACCCGTATGGAATTCCAGAGTGCCGGTGGCGCTGGTGACGGCGTTCTCCATCACCGTATTGGTGACGGCGCCAAAATCCGGACTGTCATCCTCGATATTGATCGTGATGGTGCCGTTGCTGGTGGCGTGACCATCGCTGACCTGCACGCCGATGCCCAGCTGGAGCACGTCCTCGATGGAATTCTGCGGATGATCCACCTGGCCCGACAGGGTGACGGTGTAGGCGCCCGCGTCGGTCATCGTGACGGTGATGACGGAGTTTCCGTGGACGTCCTTGCCGATCAGGGTGTGGCCATTGTCCGACAAGGTCCAGACGACAGGTTTCCCTTGCGAACTCAGGGCGTTGGCCGCCGGCTGCACCAGCTTGACAGTGTGGCTGTCGTTCACGTCCACATCGGCAATGGTCAGCTTGCCGGAGTAGGTGATGGCATTCGTTGTGTCGATGGTGCCCTTGTCGTCCTTCAGACCATGCGGCAACCCTTCTTCGGAAAGGTTGAGCGTGGCGCTGCTGATGGAGGGCACGTCATTGGTGCCGTTGATGGTGATGGTGATGGTGCTGGTGCCCGTGCCGTCAGCGGAGGCAACCGTGTAGGTCTCGACAATGGTCTGGCCGGCTTTCAGGAACTGAACTGCAGCGTTGTCGACCGAGTAGGTGTAGGTGCCATCAGCATGGATGACGATGGCGCCCAACTGGCCGCCGCTGTGCGTGCTGCCGGTGAACTTGAGGCTGCCGCTGTCGAAGGTCGACTCGCCATCGTCGGTGTCCGTGATGGTGACTGCGCCGTCCACGCTCAGCTTGCCGCCGGAGACGCCAGCGTCTTCGGTGACGGACTGCGCATCATTGGTCAGCTCCGGCACGTCATTGGTGCCGTTGATGGTGATGGTGATGGTGCTGGTGCCCGTGCCGTCAGCGGAGGCAACCGTGTAGGTCTCGACAATGGTCTGGCCGGCTTTCAGGAACTGAACTGCAGCGTTGTCGA
>Ga0268257_1001638_pt1 | contig 18493 bp, 17 predicted proteins | sample AgamicAtPrz_FD_200249 | JGI IMG/M metagenome (GOLD analysis project Ga0268257, IMG submission 200249) | Agave microbial communities from Guanajuato, Mexico - At.P.rz (v2) (version 3) | ecosystem: Host-associated > Plants > Phyllosphere > Phylloplane/Leaf | place: Guanajuato, Mexico | collected... | reverse complement strand
CAAGCTCCTTGAGCATCTGTGCCGTAGACACAATGCCTCCCAGCGACTGGTCACAAACCACCCAGCCCTGTCCGCTCTCGCGTAGCAAAGGCGCCAGAAAATCAGCCTGCACCATGCCGCCCAGATCGATCACCTGCACCCCAAGCAAGCTCTTGAGCGTGTTGACTACGCCCGCTGCAGCCGCAGGGCTGACTTCGCGCAGCATGCCCAGATCGGAAGGCCAGGCCAGAGTCACAGTGCCCGTGGAGTGCTTGGCAAAGGCCGATTCGATCAATGTCGCGTCCAGGCGGCGCGTATTCTGAACCGCATCCACAAAACTGAAGTCACCAGCGATGCCCAGATACAGCAAGCCATCGCGTGCAGGCAAGCCCAGATCCAGCAATACCGCATGTGCGGACTCATCCAGCGGCAGCTGACTTGCTCCAAAGGGCCGAGCAAGCTGTTTCTTGTTCTTGGCGCCTCTCACGTCATAGGCATGCATCTCCTGGAACATCACGGCAAGATGCGCTGCCAGCGTAGTCACTCCCATCCCTACACGTGCCCCCAGCAAAGGCAGGGAGAAACCTTTTGTTTCCTGCTCCAGAGCTACAGCCGCAGGCAGCTGACTGCGTACATGCATCTGATGCCTGATGGCGACGCTGGCCTCACTTTCGGACGCATCCCAGTCAATGAATTCAGCCACACCACAGCGCAGGGCTGCGCGCATGGACATTGGTTCTACGGCGGATCCAGCCCCCATGATCACCACCCCAGGGAATATGACACGCAGATCGCTGACCAGGGCGATGGCAGCCTCCGTCATGGGAGCCGAGAAATCCACTACCACCACGCCAAGCCCGGGCGCCGAAATCGCAGTGTGAAGCGCAGCCAGATCGCCTGCCACCGGTATCACTTCCGCATCGCTACCCAGAGCACTCGCCAGCCAGAAAGCGTGCGATGGCGACTGGGTGACCAGCACCACTCGTGCATTGCCTCTCGCCGCCCCTGGCTGTGCGGTATTGAGCTGGGATGAGTCCATGCGCATATTCATGCCTCTACCCGGACACTCAGCGCGAGAAGCCCGGCGCCACGCTGGACGACAGACCACCCGCCACCCATGGACCCCACACCGCAGGATCACGCTGCTCGGTGCGCCCAGGCAGCAGCGGCTCCACATTCACATCGCGCGCCAGCGGTTTGACAAGGCGCGGCGTCACCACAATCGCCAGCTCGCTCTCCTTTTGCTGAAACTCCTGACGCTTGAACAGCACGCCCAGAATCGGAATATCGCCCAGCAAAGGAACCTTGTCGGTACCTGATGTGGTGTTGCGGCTGACCAGGCCGCCAATCACAAAGCTTTCGCCGTCGCCCAGCTCCACCGTGGTATCGGCACGGCGGGTGGTAATCGAGGGGACAGTCGCACTATTCAGAACAATGGTGTTGGCGTAATCCAGCTCGCTGGCCTCCGGCGCCACCTTGAGCACGATGCGATCGTTGGACAGCACCGTGGGAGAGACCGTCAAGCCAATGCCGTAAGGCTTGTACTGAATGGCCACCATGCCCGTGCCCGCTGGCACGGGAACCGGCACTTCCCCGCCCGACAAGAAATTGGCACTCTGACCCGACAGAGCCACCAGCGTTGGAGCCGCCAGCACTCGCGCCAAATTGTTGCCTTCGAGCATGCCGATATTGACCCCGATGCCGGCCTTGTCGAACTGCATCAGCAAGTTGAAGGCCTGGGTCAAAGGGTTTGCTGCCGCGCCTGTGGTGGAACTTCCGCCGCCAGTTCCATAGGACCCACGTCCAAAAATGCCAAAGCTGAAACCCGAGCTGTTGGGCGCCGTGCTGAACAGGTTGAGGCCGACCTTCTTCATCTGGGTCTTGTTGAACTCGACCACCTTGACATCGACCTGCACCACATTGCTCTTGAGCTGGACGCTGGAGAGATCGACGGTCTTGGCCTTGTCGGCGGACTGCGCGTTCGCCAGCTCGCCGGCAAACTGCTGCTCTATCAGGCTGGAAGCCTTGGCCGTGCGCAATTCCACCCGCTGCTGCACATTGAGCATATAGGTCTGCGCCTGCGCTTCACCGCGCGGCCAGACCATGAACGATGTACTGCCAGGCTTGAGCGGGCTCAGCAGGATCTTGGCGGCAGCTCCCTTGCCTGCACGCTTGATATGCACCGCCGCAATCGTGTCGTCACCAATCGCAATACGTTCCACTCCACCGGGCAGGTTCAGCTCATGCTGAGCGCCCATCACCAGCTTGATTTCCCTGGCTGCTGTCGCTTGCTGCGCTCTGCTTTCGCCCGTATTGGGCACTTGCTGCGCAAGGACCGGGGCAGTGACAACACTCAAGGACAGGCCGCAGAGCAGATACAGCGGCTTCAGCGAAAAGGTGCGGGATGCGATTGAAACAGTCTTGTTGTTCATAGATCAGTACCGCACGGTTTGGGAGTTGGCGCCACGCACGAATTCAACGGGCAGGGAAGAGTCTGCGGAAGCGGTACGTGTGCGCGGCACTGCTGGCTTGGCAACCCCGGCTGTCATGGGCTTGGCCGCATTCATGCGCGCTGCCGAAGTGCCTGCAGACCCTGCCAGGCTACTCATGGCCACACCGGCCTGCGCTGCGTCAGCACCTTCCAGCGGCGCTGCAACAGCTCCTTTGGACATGGCCACAGTCAGCACGCCGGGCAGCGGCGCAAACTTTTCCATATCCGGCTCTGTCATATCCGTCGGATTGCGCAGTGCGAGTACCAAGCTGCCGTTGGAGCCTCCCAAGGCCAGTTGGCTCACCTCTGCCACAGGTACTGCAAGCACTGCAGTGCGGGCGTTGTCGGGGCCATTGGCCTGCTTGCCTTCTGCTTTCTCAGCCGTAGTCAGTGCATCGACTGACGCCGCGCCATAGGCCAGCACACGCTTGCGCGAGAGCAGCAAGCGCGCCTGGCTCTGGTCGATTTCATTGCCATCGCGGCGCAGTACAAAGAAGACATCGACAAAGTCCCCAGGGCGTATGCGATTGCCGGCGCCAATGCTTTCATCGACCTTGACCGCGACCGCACGCTCGCCCTCCGACAACTTTAGCGCCAGACCGGTCACCATCTGTCCTTGGAGTACCGGTGCGCCCTTGGGAATGTCCACCGCAGGAACGGAGCCAACAGCTGTCTGAATTTCGCCATAAGCACCATCGGGCTTGACGGGCAACTGCGTGAGTTGCAGATCCTCTGCCTTGAGTGTCTGACCCGCTGGAATAGCCTGCGCGGCCACCACCACGCTCATACCGGCATTGGGTTTGCTGTCGCTGGCGGATGCTTGATCCTGAGGGGGCGGAGCCTGAGGAGCCCTGGCGAGCATCCATCCATAAACACCCAGGGCCAATGCCACTGCCAGCAAAACCCCGACTGCGATCTTTGCGACATTCACCATAGATTCCCCTCTTCTTACTTTGCCTCAAAGAGCAAGGCTTTATCGTTTTCAGTCAATCAAGCTAATTTGTGCGACCGCTTGCCCCTGCAAAAGATTTGGAGTGGGTAGACCCAGAAAAGGTCCAAACAGCTTCGGAATCAGCGGAGCAGAGGCGTAGTTGTAGTTCACCTGCATGGTCACGCAGTTCACCTGACTGGTATTGCTGCTAGCTGTGAAGGACGCAGATCCGGTACCACACAGACCAGAGGTGGCATACAAGCCCGCTGCATTGCTGAGACCTGAGCCACAGGTCGTAGAGCCAAGGCCTGCACCGATTTGGGAAAGCCAATCAGTCGCTATAGCCGCACTAGCGCAGGCCGCAGCAAGACGATCCAGCAACTGCTTCTCCTTAGTCGCCGAACTGCCAGAGGACGGTGCTGGATAGCGCACTGCGGCTCTTGCTCCTTCGGCGGCAGCCAAAGTCAGAGTCTGCTGTGCAGCAAAGATCAGGCCATAAGTGATGATGGCGTAGAAGATCAGAAAGAAGATGGGAAAGAGAATGGCAAATTCAATTGCGGCTGCGCCTTGCTGTCTTTTGAATTGCATAATTCCCTCCTTTTTTCTTGCTATTTATTCAGCATCAGAACAATTACCGTTGCCATGGAGAGATAAGTCACATAAGGAATGAACCTTCTCTTGTTTTTTTGAGTGCCATCGTCCCAATTAATCTCTGGAGAGAAAACATACTTCAAATGATTTCGCTCAACGAATCCGTGAGCCACAGCAAAACCGCTACTCAACGCCCAGGCTAGCAATAAAAACTCCCAACCCAGCCAAGCGCCAAGCGCTGCTGCGAACTTCACATCTCCTGCGGCCATCATTCCAAAAAAATAAAATACCAGAAGAATCAATAATGCCAAAGAAAAACCCAGAAATGCACCTCCCATAGAAATACTGGCAGGGCTTGCTTCAGGAAAAAGGAAGGCCTTAATAAATGCCAACCCTAATCCTGAAATAGATAAATAATTGAAACATTTTCTATATCTGGCATCACAGACTGCCGAAATGCACAGCCATGCCAGAAATATCATGCTCATGATGGTATTTATCCACCAATCGCGGTAAGAATAGTATCCAACAGCGTATTGATCCGAGTTCCAAGAAGTGTGACAGTACCCACAATGACAGCGGCAATCAGCCCCGCAATCAACCCATACTCAATCGCCGTTGCACCTTCTTCATCACGCCAGAATTTGATGATTTGGTCTTTCATGACTAGCTCCTTCAACAATCAGGTTTGTAGATCGCTGTGGCTGTTTTCGACCACCGCGGAACCAATCTTACGAAGCCAGAAACATCTTGAAATATTTGAAATAGCTATCAACAACTATGCAACATAGTTCTCGGCAATTTCAATCAATGTGCAAGCGAGTACTCCCACAGAAAAACCCCAATAAAAACAAAGACTTCAAAAAACACCGAGACGCATCTGCAATTTTCTTGACTCTTCCCTCACATATGTCTTCCGGTTCAATCTACGCAATCTTCATTTATTTCCTACAGATTAATAGATTTCGTCCTACATTCAATAATCGGGTTAACCCTTGTTTTTAAATGAAAAAACAAAAAGGCCTGCAGATAGCAGGCCTTTCTGAAACAAAAGAGATTGCTCAATAAAGTGATTCGGAAATCACTGCAGAGCTTTAATCAATTTGAGAGCAATGTCCTGCAGCGGTGGCTGCAGTTTTCTATAGGAGTCGAGCAAGCGCTGCTCATCGCTGGGTAGCGATGCGGTCTCGGAATGCAGGCCTGCCATCAATTCCAGCGCCGTGGTCTGCAGCGCGACGGCCAGTCTTGCCAGCGTGTCATTCTTGAGAGTGCGAATGGCTCCCGACTCGATCTGCGAGATGGCGGATGCAGTGACATCCGCCATCTGCGCCAGGCGCCCCTGACTCAAACCCAGCGCCTGTCGCCGGGCGCGTATGCGTTCACCTAAATGCGTCATCTATCCCACTAACTCACACTGCACGCAAATGCCTGCGCAAATATCGCGCGACTTTTTGAGCACCCCAACAACCGAGACGCTTTTATAGAAGGCCTTTGCAACCCTAACTCGGTGGCAGCAAGCAAAGACCGCCCTGCGCCCCTTGGGGGAAAGCGCAAAGCGCCTCAGGCGATGGCTCTGGTCAGGCTCCGTGGCACTTCTTGAACTTCTTGCCGCTACCGCAGGGGCAAGGGTCGTTACGGCCGGGCTGCTCGCCCTTGACGATGGTTTCCTGGCGTGGGCCCATGCTCTTCCACAGACGGTACAGGTCATACACGGCCCAGATGGCTTCGCCAAAGGCATCCACACGTTCCTGGCTGGTCGAGGCAGGACCGGCTTCGTCGTACAGATTCAGAGCCGGCTCGTCCGTGTCGTCCTCGGTCAGGTTGACGATGAACTCCATGGCCGCGTCCAGCAACTGGGCTGCTTCCTTGTCGCGTGGCGCGGCCCATTCGTCGGCCCAGTTCTCCACCACGAACATGAAACCCAGCGCCCAGACCTGAGAGAACGACGGCACTTCTTCGCCAGCCAGCTCGGCCTGTTCGGCTTCGGGCAGGATGGCGATGGCACCACGCGTGTCCAGCGCCTCGGGCTGGAAGGCCGCGTCGTCGGCCAGGGACTTGATGTCGGCGTCCAGTTGCTCGCGCACTTCGGCCAGGCGCAGCTCGAACAGTTCCATGAAACGTGCCTGCTGGGCCTCGTCCTTGAAGACTTCCAGCTTGGGCAGAGGCTGGCCTTCGGGCACTTGCAGGGCTTCGCCATCGCCCAGCAGCATGGGCATGTATTCGGCAGCGGCAATGGGACGGCGTGTGCAGACCAGAGCGGTCAGGAAACCGTCACAGAATTCCCACTGGGGAATTTCGTCGCCGCGGGTGCGCAGCTCGTCGAGCAGTGCGTCCAGCTCTTCGAGCTGATCATTGCTCAGCGCGCCCTCGGGCATGTCGGCGAGAGCCGCGTCTTCTGCGGCGGAGTTAGGTGCTTGTTCTTGCATAGGGAAAGGCTTTTATGATGGCCCGAACCATTTCATCACTATCGAAGTGCAGGGCCGGGCGATGGATCAAGGGGACAAAGCATCCAGGATGGATGCCCCCGTACAGGCTGAATTTTAGCGGGCCGCCATCAACACACCCTGCCATGGGAGTATCTGCAGTGCATCGCTTCTTCAATAGTCTGCCCCTGCGCTATGGCGCCCTCTTCATTTCCGCGCTCGTGCTAGGCATTTCGCTCTACACGCTGACCACGGCAGGCAAGGGGCTTGGGTGGTTGATTGCGTCTTTGCTGCTGGTGCTTCTCGGCATCTGGGATCTGCTGCAAAAGCAGCACGCCATACTGCGCAACTATCCCGTCATGGGGCATATGCGCTTCATCTTCGAGTTCATACGCCCCGAGATTCGCCAGTACTTCATCGAAGGCGATACCGAGGCCCAGCCGTTCTCGCGCGCCCAGCGATCGCTGGTCTATCAGCGTGCCAAGGGTCAGGTCGACAACCGGCCGTTCGGCACCCAGCTCGACGTGAGTCAGCAGGGCTATGAGTGGGTCAACCACTCCCTGCAACCCACCAAGCTCAGCTCTCATGACTTCCGCCTCTGGATTGGCGGCACGCAGGAGCAACCAGCTGAAGGAGTGGATCCCTGCACCCGCCCCTATCACGCCAGCGTCTTCAACATCTCGGCCATGAGCTTTGGCGCGCTGTCGGGCAACGCCATCCAGGCGCTGAACCAGGGCGCGAAGATGGGCGGCTTCATCCACGACACGGGCGAAGGCTCAATCAGCCAGTACCACCGCATGCATGGCGGCGATCTGATCTGGGAAGTGGCTTCGGGCTATTTCGGTTGCCGCAATGCGGACGGCACGTTCAGCGAAGAAAGATTCGTCGCCAACGCCACCGATCCGCAGGTCAAGATGATCGAGATCAAGCTAAGCCAGGGCGCCAAGCCCGGCCATGGCGGCATGCTTCCCGGCGCCAAGGTCACTCCCGAAATTGCAGCAGCACGCGGCATACCGATTGGCGTGGACTGTATTTCGCCCTCCAGTCACAGCGCTTTCTCCACCCCTGTGGAGCTGATGCAGTTCATTGCCAGGCTGCGCCGTCTTTCAGGCGGCAAGCCCACGGGCTTCAAGTTCTGCGTCGGTCACCCCTGGGAATGGTTTGCCATGGTCAAGGCCATGCTGGAAACCGATATCACGCCCGACTTCATCGTCGTCGACGGTGCCGAGGGCGGCACGGGCGCAGCGCCTGTGGAGTTTGTCGACCATGTGGGCGTGCCTCTGCAGGAAGGCCTGCTGCTGGTGCACAACACCCTGCTGGGCGTGAACCTGCGCCAGCGCATCAAGATCGGTGCGGCAGGCAAGGTCATCACGGCCTTTGACATTGCCCGCATGATGGCCCTGGGTGCCGACTGGTGCAATTCGGGGCGTGGCTTCATGATGGCGCTGGGCTGCATTCAGGCCCAGAGCTGCCACACCGGCACCTGCCCCACGGGCGTCACCACGCAAGACACCGTGCGCCAGCAGGCGCTGGTCGTGCCCGACAAGGCCACGCGCGTCGCCAACTTCCACCGCAACACCCTGCATGCGCTGCAGGAGCTGGTTCAAGCCGCCGGCCTCAGGCATCCCAACGAGATCACAGCCCACCATATCGTGCGCCGGCTGGACGACACCCAGGTCAGTCTGCTGTCCAACCTGATACTGCGCGTGGAGCCAGGCTGCCTGCTCCAGAACCTGGAGCGCCAGCACAAGGTCTTCCAGAACTACTGGCCGCTGGCCACGGCACAGAGCTTTCAGCCCCTGCATGAACCTGTATTGCGCCCATCAGCTGCGGGCGGCGCCGACAACACGGCACAATCGCAAGCTTTTCCCCAACGCAACGGTATCTGGACCTGAGAAGCCAGAGCCTCGCGCCCGACAGATCCCACGCCGTGCCATCTCAGGATATTTCCGCTCAAGAGCAGATGCCCTCTGCGCAGAACGCCATCGATTACCAGGCATTTCTGCGCGAGCATCTGGACCAGCCTCACAGCATCATGCGCTATGAACTGGCGCATGAAACCCTTTGGGTCAAGCGCGCCAACAAAGGCAACCCGGCCCTCAACTACTGGCTGCTGAGCACGCTGGCCAAGCTGTTCAGGGCCGCCGTGCTGCAGCCCGTGCCCAACCCCGGAGGGACCGAGTCCCTGCAAACCGAGGTGCGCCGCCTGCGCAGTTTCAAGGCCAAGGGGCTGCGCGTGCCGCAAGTGCTGGCCACGGACGACCAGGCCTTTGTGATGCGCCATCTGGGCCGCCCGGGCGAAGAAGCTCCATCGCTGAGCAATGCCATCGAAGATGCGATTGCCCGGGGCGCGCAGCCCACGCTGGAGCTCTGGCAAAAAGGCCTGGAGGCCATCCAGCAGGCACATGCCCGCGGCGAGGTGCTGAGTCAGGCCGTGGCGCGCAATATGGTGGTCTGCGCCGACGGAGTCATAGGCTTCATCGACTTTGAAGACGACCCTGCAGCCCATTTACCGCAAGCCGTCTGCATGGCGCGCGATGCGCTCAACTATGCCCAGTCCACAGCGCTGTTTCTGCAGCAGGCTGGTGCGCTGGAGCAGGCCCGGGAGGCCTGGCAGCAGTTTGTGCAGCAGCTTCCCGCCGAGGCCCGGCAGGTGCTGGAGCGCACCGTCAACAAACTGAGCTGGGTGCGCTGTCTGCCCCGCAGCAAGAGCCTGGGGCGCGACACCCTGCGCGTGCTGGCTGCCCATGACTTGCTGACAGCGCCCCCGCTCTCCGCCTGAACGCAATCAAATCAATAGCTACCAGCACTCTCCCCGATTGGGCTTGAAGCCTGAAACCCATGAAAAAAGCCCCGACCATCAGGTCGGGGCTTTTTGGATTGAGGCCTATGCGCGCGCTCAGGCGTGAGCGGACACCGCCTCGTTTTCTTCCTTGCCTGCCAGAGCAGCATCCAGCTTTTCGTAGTCCAGCGCGTTTTCCCACTTGGAGACCACCACGGTGGCGACGGCGTTACCGATGAAGTTGGTCAGCGAACGGCATTCGGACATGAAGCGGTCCACACCCAGAATCAGTGCCATGCCGGCCACGGGCACCTCGGGCACCACAGCCAGGGTCGCTGCCAGGGTGATGAAGCCAGCCCCCGTCACACCCGCCGCGCCCTTGGACGACAGCATGGCAACCAGCAGCAGCGCGATCTGGTGGCCCAGGGTCAGATGCGTGTCGGTCGCCTGGGCAATGAACAGCGCAGCCAGCGTCATGTAGATATTGGTGCCGTCCAGGTTGAAGGAGTAGCCGGTAGGCACGACCAGACCGACGACGGACTTGCTGCAGCCGGCCTTTTCCATCTTGTGCATCAGCGAAGGCAGGGCCGATTCGGAAGACGATGTGCCCAGCACCAGCAGCAGCTCGTCCTTGAGGTACTTGATCAGCTTGATCACGGAGAAGCCGCAAAAGCGCGCCACGGCACCCAGGATCACCAGCACGAACAGGGCCGAGGTGATGTAGAAGGTCAGCACCAGCTCGGCCAGGTTGACCAGCGAACCCAGACCGAACTTGCCGATGGTGAAGGCCATGGCACCAAAGGCACCGATGGGAGCGAACTTCATCACGATGTTGACCAGCTTGAACACGGGCTTGGTCAGGGCTTCAAAGAAGTTCAGCACGGGCTTGCCGGCCTCGCCGACCATGGCCAGGGACACGCCGAACAGCACGGCCACCAGCAGCACCTGCAGGATGTTGTCGCCCACGAACGGACTGATCAGCGTCTTGGGGATGATGTCCATCACGAAGCCGGTCAGCGTCATCTCGTGCGACTTGGCCACATAGCCCTTGACGGCCGTCTGGTCCAGATCGGCAGGGTTGATATGCATGCCGGCACCGGGCTGCATGACATTGGCCACGATCAGGCCCACGACCAGCGCCAGCGTGGAGAAGGTCAGGAAATACGCCATGGCCTTGCCGAACACACGGCCCACGGCGCTCAGGTGCGTCATGCTGGCAATGCCGGTGACGATGGTCAGGAAGATCACCGGCGCGATGATCATCTTGATGAGCTTGATGAAGGCATCGCCAAAGGGCTTCATGGCTTCGCCATAGGCGGGCTCGAAATGCCCCAGCAGCACGCCCACGATGATGGCGAACACCACCTGGAAGTAGAGCTGACGGTAGAACGGCAAGTGCTCGCGCGGAGCAGATTCTGTGGGCAGAGTGTGCACGCTGCATCTCCAAAATTGCGGGCGCACCACCGTGGTGCGCCGAATTGCTGCCGTTTGTACTCCCGCGCCCTTTTTGTGCCGATAACCCATTGGTATTAGGTCCGTACGCGCTCCCTGGGAGAGCATGCACCAACTTAGGGAAATCCCTAGGCCTCAGAATTCGCACTGAACCGGCTCCAGAGCCACACTGGACTCCTTGATCACCCACTCTCGTCATGCGTCTTGCGCGAAACCTTGCCCGAAACCGACTGTTTCTGACCCTTGTCATCGTGCTCAGCGGCATGCTGCTGAGCATGTGGGCCGCCAGTCGCGTCGCGCTGCAAACCTCTTTGCACGATGAAAGCGAAAGCGTGCAACGCCAGCTCACGCTCTATGCCCAGGCCATGGTGCAGCGCGTGGACCGCTACCGCACCCTGCCCGAGGTGCTGGCGCTCGATGCCGAACTCAAGAACGCGCTCAGCCACCCGCTCAGCGCCACCGAGGTGGACAGGCTCAACCACAAGCTGGAGCAGGCCAACGGCGCCAGCCGAGCTTCCACGCTGACCCTCATCGACAAAAGCGGCAAGGCCCTGGCCGCCAGCAACTGGCGCGACTCGCACAGCAATGTGGGCGAGGACTACAGCTTTCGCCCCTATGTGACCCAGGCGCTGAGCCAGGGCAGTGGCCGCTTCTACGGCATCGGCATGACCACGGGACTGCCCGGCTACTTTCTCTCTCAGGCCATTCATGATGATGACGGCTCGGTGCTTGGGCTTATCGCCATCAAGATCCTGTTTCAGGAGCTCGAAGGCGAGTGGAGCCAGTCGCCCGACATCGTCTTTGCCTCGGACGAGCATGGCGTGGTCTTTCTCTCCAACCGCGACGAATGGCGCTACCGCCTGCTGGAGCCGCTGTCCAGCAGCGACCAGCAGGAGGTGCGGGACACCCATCAATACGCGGGCCAGGCCCTGATTCCGCTCGGCTATCGCACCAGCCGGCAGCCTGCGGGCATCGGAATGCTGGCCCATTTCAGCCAGCCTCCGCTGGTCGACCCCATGCTCTGGCTGCGCATGGAACTCCCCGAAAGCCAATGGCAGCTGCACCTGCTGCACGACATCGTCCACAGCCAGACGGCCAGCCACTGGGCGGCAGTGGCCGCCGGCGGCCTGTGGCTGGCCGCATCGCTGCTGGTGCTCTACATCCGCCAGCGCCAGCGCCTGGCGGCCCTGCGCCAGCGCAGTCGCAAGGAGCTGGAGACCGTGCTGCACCAGCATGCGCAGGAGCTGCGCACGGCCCAGGACGGCATTGTCCAGGCCGCCAAGCAGGCCGACACCGGACTTTCGCGCAGCCTGCAGCATCTGCCGCAAGGCGTGGTGGTGGTGGACCCACAGCTGCGGCTGGTGGCCTGGAACTCGCGCTATGTGGAGCTGTTCCGCTACCCGCCCGAGCTCATGCATGTGGGCCAGCCCATCGAAGCGCTGATACGCCACAACGCCAGGCGCGGCCTGCTGGGCAAGGGCGATGTGGAGTCTGCGATCCAACGCCGGCTCCAGCATCTGCGCAGCGGCAGCCCCCATCTGCACGAGAGCGCCAAGGGCGACGGCACGGTGCTGGAGATTCGCGGCAACCCCCTGCCCGATGGCGGCTTTGTCACCAGCTATGCCGACATCACCAGCTACAAGAACACGGCGCGCGAGCTGCGCAATCTCGCCGATACGCTGGAAAAGCGCATTGCCGATCGCACCCGAGACCTGGCCCAGGCCAAACAGGAGGCCGAGCGCGCCAACCGCTACAAGACCCGCTTTGTCGCCTCGGCCGTGCATGACCTGCTGCAGCCGCTGAATGCGGCGCGCATTTTCACCAGCCTGCTGCCCACCTATCTGCACGATGAGGCCGGCCGCCAACTGGCCCAGCGGGTGGACAAGGCACTGGCCTCTCAGGACGCCATCCTCACCAGCCTGCTCGACATCTCGCGCATGGAATCGGGCCAGCTCGAAGTCCGCGTGCGTGACTTCGCGCTCAGCTCCTTGCTGGAAGTGGTGCACAACAATTTTGCGCTGCAGGCCGAAAGCGAGGGCCTAAGCCTGCACTGCATGCCCAGCCGGCTGATCGTGCGCAGCGACGAAGCCCTGCTGCGTCGCATACTGCAGAACTTTGTCTCCAACGCCATCCGCTACACGCGCAAGGGCCGTATCGTCGTGGGCTGTCGCCGCCAGGGCGACCAGGTGCGCATCGAGGTGCATGACCAGGGACCGGGCATTCCCCAGAGCCTGCAAAAAGAGATCTTCGAAGAGTTCCGCCGCCTCGACGAAGGCCATGCCGACGACCGCGGCACCGGCCTGGGCCTGGCCATCGTGGAACGCCTGGGCAGATTGCTGGACCATGAGATCGGCCTGCGCTCCACCCTGGGCAAGGGCAGCGTCTTCTGGGTCAAGGTTCCACTGGGCCAGGCCGCTGCATTGACGCCGGTATCGCAGCAGCCTTCTCCCAGCGCCCGCGTGGACAGTCCGCTGCAGGGTGGCACCGTCTGGTATGTGGAGGACGACCCCGCCACCCGCGACGCCACCTGCGCCCTGCTCGAGCGCTGGGGCTGCGATGTGCCGCTGGCCGCCAACGCCCCCGAAGCCCTGGCCTATGCAGCGCCCGGCAATGCCCCGCAACTGGTGCTGCTCGATGTGCATCTGGGCCAGCTCTACGGCCCCGATATCTATGCCCAGCTCTGCGAGCGCTGGGGGCAGCAGCCTCCGGTCATCCTGCTGACCGCTGAAGGCGATAGCACCCTGCGCCGCCAGGCTGCTGAACGCGGTTGGGGCTTTCTGGCCAAGCCGGTCAGGCCGCCGGCGCTGCGGGCGCTGATGAGCCAGACCTTTTTGCGCGGACGAGAAGGCGGCAGCGCCTGAAAGCCAAAGTCACTTCCAGCTGCTGCGCTTTCAGTGCATTGCGCTATAGCTATGAATTCAGGAGCTAAATCGGTCTGCACGCCATGACTGTACAAGCCGAGTGGCGGATTCTTCGATATGCTGCATCAGCCTCTGCGGCTTTCAGGCACGCGGGCCGTTCAACCCTGACAGAGACAGCATGCACCATCATCCCGTTGAATCCGCCGTTCCGCCCGGCAGCCGCATCGCACAGCGATTGGCCGGGGCCAGCTTTCACGACTCCTGGAGCATCGTCTCGGACGCCAAAGGCCTGTCTGCACTGGACCACTTCATTCTTGCCGCGCGCAAAACGCCGCGCTGGATTGAAATCTGCATGCGTGCGCGCAATCTGGTCGGCGGTCTGGTGGGGCTCAAGAACCTGGGCACCTTGTCGGCCCTGAAGCCCGGAAAACCAGCAGCCAGCTACGGCCCTGGCGATAGGGTCGGCATCTTCACGGTGTTCGAGAACACCTTTGATGAAGCCCTGATCGGCGACGACGACAAGCATCTGAAAGTCGTGCTCAGCATTCACCGCAAGAGCGACATCAGCTCCCTGGACACCGTCATCACGGTCACAACCGTCGTGCATGTCAAGAACGCACTGGGCCGCCTCTACATGCTGCCCGTCAAACCCATGCACAGGCTGATCGCTCCTGCCGTGCTGTCCTCCCTGGGAGGACGAACCCATGCTGCCTAAGGAGACACACCTCTTCATGCCTGCTCTTGCCTAGACGGTTGCCAAAGACATGCGCGACTACGACAGCCTGGCTCATCGACACAGCAGCAAAGACATGTGCGTGGAAAAGCCCATGTCACTCATTGCCAATCTGATCGGCTTTGCACCCGCAGAGGAAGACTTGCACTATGCGCTGGGCTTTTATGCCGGAGGCAGCGGCATTGACGACCGCCTGGCTGTGCGCTGCCGGATCGATCTCGCTCATTGGCCCGATGTGGTCAGCAGGCTGCGTCTGAAATCCGTGCATGAAGTATCGTGCGACGCCGACTGGCAAGAGGATTTCCTCTGGCTGATCGATGCGCAAGATGCCCAAGGCCCGCTCCAAGCCCATTGTCATCGCTTCATCAATGCGGCGAGACAGGTTTTTCAGGACCAGGTCGATCATCGCTGGGAGATCTTTTTCTCCCACGGCAGCGATATCAATGCATGGTGTGCGGTCTGGCGTAGCCAGGAGCATCTGAACTATCTAAGCTTCGATCAAGGCTGACATCCCGATGGCAGCCCGTCTCAACACAGGGGGTCGCCAGATGCTGAAATCCTATCGTGCCAGCTGCCATTGCAGCCGGGTTCAGGTTGAAGTCGGCCTGGACCTGAGCCAGCCCAGCTATCGCTGCAACTGCTCCATCTGCAGGCGAAGCCGGTTCTGGCCCGCCATCGCCAGCCCCGAAAATTTCCGCATTATTACGGGCGAGAAGGAACTCACCCTCTATGTGTTTGGCTCGCAAAAGAACCAGCATTTCTTCTGCAGGCGCTGCGGCATCCGCGTCTTTGGCGTGGGCCACGACACGCCGATAGGCCAGATGTACGGCATCAATATCGGCTGCCTGGAAGATCTGTCGGAAGAGGAGCTTTCGCGAATTCCCGTCACGTATGTCGATGGCATGCACGATCGCTGGGACGCGACGCCGGAGTTTTTCGCGCACTTGTAGCCATCGAACTGCGACGACGGCTTGCAGCGGCAAGCTGCGCAGAAAAGAGGGCAAAAAGGCCTCAATCCACGACCAACAAAGCGCAGCAAGCTATCAAGACAGATGACTCTTGAGGCACCAGGGCAATCAAACCTCGTGATCGTTTTCCAGGCTCTTGACCAGCACTGCCGCCTGGGTGCGTGAATAGCATTCGAGCTTCTTGAGAATCGCCGTCACATGGACCTTGACGGTGTTCTCGGCCAGGCCCAGTTCGTGCGCAATCTGCTTGTTGAGCAATCCGTCGGCAATGCACAGCAGCACACGAAACTGCTGGGGGGTGAGCTGGGCCAGACGAGCGGCCAGGGCAGCATCGGCCTCCGAGCGCTCGGCAACCATGGAGGGAAAGCTGATATCCCCGCTCAGCACATCGTCAATGGCGGCACTCATATCGTCTGCCGCCGCAGACTTGGAGATAAAGCCTGCCGCCCCGAACTGCTGGGCGCGGCGGATGATGCGAGGGTCGTCATTGGACGAGATGATGATTACCGGAACCTGCGCATATTCGCCGCGCAGATGCAACAGGGACGAGAAGCCGCGCGCTCCGGGCATGGCCAGGTCCAGCAGCACCAGCTCGATTTCAGGATTCTCCTGCATCGCTGCGCCCAAGGTCTGGGCGCTGGCCGCCTCCACAATGCGAAATTGCGGAAAGCGGTCGTGCAGCACCTGGATCAACGCTGCGCGAAACAGCGGGTGATCGTCGGCAACGAGAAGAGTGGGCTCGGACATGGCCCGGAGTCTGCCACGGCTGGCACGGCACTGCATCTGCAAAAACGCATATCCCGCAGCGCCCGGGCCTGTCCGTCACCCAGGCTGCGGCCCACTGAGTCCGGTTCTCAATCGAGCTTGATGTTGTTGGCCGTGATCACACGCCCCCATTTGCTGCGTTCGTTGCTGACAAATTTCTCCATCTGCTCGGAGCTGCCGGGCATGGGCTCGACCCCCATGGCTGCCAGACGGGCCTTGGTGCGCGTGTCGGCCAACGCAAACTGCAGCGACTGGCTGAACTTCTTGACCACCTCGGCCGAGCTGCCCTTGGGCACGACGATGCCCTGCCAGGCATAGCCTTCGAAGCCCTTGAGGCCCTGCTCCTGCAAGGTGGCGACCTTGGGCAGCACATCGATGCGGGCCGGGCTGGCCACGCCTATGGCCTTGAGCTTTTTCTCGCCGAGGAAGGGAATAATGGTGGCGCTATCGGCCCACATGGCAGGTATCTGGCCGCCGATCACATCCTGCACTGCGGGCGCAGCACCGCGATAAGGAACATGGGTCATATTGCCCAGACCGGCTTCTTCGCGGAACAGCTCGCCAACCAGATGATGAGGGCTGCCCAGGCCGGCCGAGCCCCAGCTCACGCCGGTCTTCTGCTGCTTGGCCCAGGCGACAAACTCGGTCAGATTGCTGACCGGCACGTCGTTGTTGACCACCAGCAGCATGGGAAAGCGCACCAGCATGCCCACGGGCTTGAAGTCTTTTTCGGCGTTGTAGTTGAGCTTGCGGAACAGAAATGGATTGGCAGCCAGCGTGGCGAAGTCGGCCGTGAACATCAGGTTGCCGTAGTCATGCGAGCGCGCGCTGTACTCGGCCGCGATATTGGTTCCCGCACCGGGCTTGTTGTTGATGACGATGGGGCGCTCCAGATTGCGGCCCATGGTTTCGGCAATCACGCGGGCCACCACGTCGGAGCCCCCGCCTGCGGCGTAGCCTATGACCCATTCCAGGGGCTTTTCCTGCGCCATGGCGGCCGGCCCTGCAGCCCATGCCAGCGTCGAGCAGGCCAGCGCGGCCAGAAACTGTTTACGTTGCATCATCCTTGTCTCCTTGATTCATGGCCCCTTGAATAGATTTTGGTGACGGGGCCTTTAGGGGATGGCGCAGCTGCCGCCAGGCCGGCGGCTTGCTGCATCTCAAGCGGCAGCGTGTACCGGGGCAACCGGTGTCACGGCACCGCGCTCGGCCGGGTCCGCACCGGCAGGAGCGAATCCTGCGCTGGCGCGGGCCAGTTCGAGCGCATGCAGCAAGGTCTCTTGATGGCCGATGTGATTGGCCAGCAGCAGCACCAGGCGGGCATTGAGGGCGTGGCTTTGCGCGGTTTCCAGGCCCTGATGCGTGGCGATCAGGGCTTCATAGAAATCGTCGCAGGCCTGCAGATTCGGGTGAGTGGACAGCATGGCGGTCTCCTTAAAAAGAGGTGAATTCTCTGGATGCGTACTCCACCAGAGACAGCGAGCAAGGGCCTGGGCCGACTGCACCGCCCCGCAGCGAAGCTGTCGTCGGTTGCCCGCATGCCCTCTCCCGCGTAGCAAGAGAGGACGCCTCAGGGGAAGCCTTCATTTCAACCGCCGGCGCGCTGCAGCGCGGCACGCACGGCAGCCTCGTCGGGACGGCGCCAGCGCGCGCAGACATGCTGATCGGGGCGCAGCAGGTAACTGGTGCCGGGGCGCGCATCCAGGCGCTGCGCGGCCAGACCCTGGGCATCCAGCAGATCGGCTTGCACGGCCCCGGCATCGCCCTCGGCGGCTATCGAGAGATTGAGCACACCGGTCAGCTCGCGCGCCCAGGCCGGCGTTGGGCCGAAATGCAGCAGCGTGAAGTCCGGGCCCAGGGCGCGCAGCAGCCAGGTGGTCTGGCTGTCGCCGGGACGGCGCATGGGCGCATCGCTGAGCACGGCGCCGGGCAGTTGCGAACCCGCGAACGCCTCGCTGTCCGGCGTGTTGAGCGAGGAATGATGCAGCGTGGCCGGCACCGACAGACGACCGCTGTTGACGATGCGACGCGCAAACTCATGCTCGCGCGCCAACTCCAGCGCCGCATCACGAAACAGGCGGCTGATCTCGCTCTTGGGCGTGATGAAGTCGGTGGCGCGCGTGGAGTTGCGGATGTTCTCGTCGGCCGCGTATTCGCGCTCGACGCCATAGGTCGCGATCAGCGCAGAACCGGCCTGACCGCGCAGCACGCGGTCGAGCTTCCAGGCCAGGTTTTCGGCATCCTGCACGCCGCTGTTGGCACCGCGTGCGCCGAAGGGCGAGACGCCATGCGCGCTGTCGCCCGCGAAGACCACGCGGCCGTGGACGAAGCGGTCCATGCGCAGGCAGGCAAAGGTGTAGACACTGGCCCATTCGAGCTCGAAGTGCGCGTCCTTGCCCAGCAATGCGCGGATGCGCGGCAGGATGTTCTCGGGCTTTTTCTCCTCCTCGGGATCGGCCTCCCAGCCCAGCTGGAAGTCGATGCGCCAGACATCGTCGGGCTGGCGGTGCAGCAGCA
>Ga0268257_1001635_pt1 | contig 18523 bp, 17 predicted proteins | sample AgamicAtPrz_FD_200249 | JGI IMG/M metagenome (GOLD analysis project Ga0268257, IMG submission 200249) | Agave microbial communities from Guanajuato, Mexico - At.P.rz (v2) (version 3) | ecosystem: Host-associated > Plants > Phyllosphere > Phylloplane/Leaf | place: Guanajuato, Mexico | collected... | reverse complement strand
GGTATGATGCGCGGCATTGGAGAGATGCCGGAGTGGTCGAACGGGACGGATTCGAAATCCGTTGTACTGGCAACAGTACCTAGGGTTCAAATCCCTATCTCTCCGCCATACAAGATGAAGCCCCTGGGAACGAAAGTTACCAGGGGCTTTTTCGTTGTGTGGCGCGAAGTTGTTTGTAGCGAGCATCCCAATTGCGCGGGCGAGTCTATGAAGACGCGGGGAGCTTCTTGAGCGGCCTGACGGTGAGTTCTACGCCCAAGGCAAGCATCAGCTTCTGAATTGTAGAAAATCGGGTTTTATCGCCGCCCTTCAAAGTTTTGTAGAGAGACTCGCGATTGACGCCAGCGTCTTGCGCAAACTGGTTCACGCCCTTGGCTTTTGCCACTTCACCCAGGGCATGCATCAGGATTTGAGCATCGTTAGCCTTCATAGCCTCAGCCAGAAATGCTGCGATGGTTTCTGGGCTGTCGAGAAACCGGGATGCCTCGAATCGTTTGGTATTGCTCAAGTCCAGATCAAGGATTGGCATGTCTTCAGGGGTGGACTTGTCGCTCATCGTTTTTTACCTCGTACTGCATCAAGGATTTCCTTGGCTCGTTTGATGGCTCTGTGTTGATCCGTTTTATCGCTGCCATAGAGCATCAGGTAGCGGGTTGGGCCCGTTCGTACGAAGTAGATTCGATATCCGGGGCCGACAAACACGCGCATCTCACTGACACCATCGCCAACCGATTCGGTATCACCGAAGCTGCCATTTTCGGCTCTGGCAATCCTTGAGGTGACAGCACCTCTGCCGATTGGGTCTTTTACGCCATCCAGCCAATCTTCAAATTCAGACGTTGTGTCGATCTGATTCGGCATGCATTAAATGTAGCCTAGTGGCTACTCCTTGTCGATGAATGAGTGACCGAGTGGTCCTGTGGAAACGAGGTGGAGGCCATTACGCAATGGTTGGTTGCGCCTAGCCCGACGATCGCCTTCCTGCGTTGGTCTTGAATGGCGATGAAGAGACGAGGCTAAGGTGCGGGCTGTGCACTGGCAACGAATACAGCGGGTTTGCTGTTTGTTTGGGAAATGGACTACATCGCGATGGAAGAGGTCGTATTACCGCATGGGGCCGGAGCGTATTTGGGTGTGATCGCGACGAGATGCGATGAATGAAGCCCCTGGGTGTTTTGCGTTTCCAAGGGCTTCTTTTTTCTTATTTTTTCATCATCCCCAATTCAGCATCATCCAGCAGCGCCTTGGCCATCGCACTCAGGTAATGCGAGGCCCAGATCAGCTTCTGGTCGCCATCCATCAAACCGGTGATGATCAGGTCGCGGACGTAGCCCATCAGTTCGGATGCCTGTTCGCGGGCGTCCTGGCAGGGGATGCCGGGTTCGATGCGGAACAGCGGGTAGGTGTTGTTTTCGCCTTGGTAGAAGCAGGTCTTGCCGACTGTGGTGGGTTGCTTTGTGTCGTCGGTGGGCATTGTTTTTCTCCCTGGAATCTTGGGTGTCTGGGCCGGCCTCTTCGCGGGCGCGCCCGCTCCCACAGGTACGGCGCAGTACTTGAGGGCAATGATTACCCTTGTGGGAGCGGGCGTGCCCGCGAAGAGGCCAGGCCTGCTAGTGCAAAGTTCGTGGCTCAGCCGGTAAATGGGCCTGCATCTGCAATTGCATCAATGCCGACTCGACCAGGCCCTGTACCGCCTCCATTTCATGGATCACGGCCTGCATCACGATCGAACTCGGGGCTGTGGGTTTGAGTTGCACGGATTGGCGGGCCACGAACAGGGCGCAGAGTACGTACTCTGAGGACTGGACCAGGGTGTCTTGCAGAGCCTGGGTGGAATCGAGGGAGTGGGGTGGATCGGGGACCATCTTGCGCATAGTTAGCTCCAGAGTCAGTCGAGCTGCTACGGACTTGCTGTCAAACAAGAGGGTGGCAGCGGTACGCGGGTTGACAGACCGAGGACTCCGGAGACTCGGCGCACACGAGGTGCCCCACGTACTGCCGCCATAACGGGTGTACGTGCACGGAGAAGTTGTCGGCCTGTCAAAGCCGGTCGTTGAGTTGACAACGACAAGCCGAGACTAGAGCGCGACCCAATCCGTCGCAACAGTTTGAGCGGGTTGGCAGTATGTTTGGGAAATGGCCTACAGGGAAGGGGATAATTCTGAGTTTCAGCTGTAGGACCGGGGGCCGCTTTGCGGCCCATCGCGACACAAGGCCGCTCCTACAGGGGATCGCGCACAGGTCCAGCCTGGTGCGATCGCTTGTAGGAGCGGCCTTGTGTCGCGAAAGGGGCGCAAAGCGCCCCCCAGGGCCTTCAGCGCATTGCCGCCAGTTTGATGCCGAACCCCACCAGGCAAGCCCCCGCCAGCCGCTCGAACATATTGGCAATCCGCGGATTGGCGCGCATGCGTTCGGCCAACTGGTGCGTCAGCACCACGGCAATCAACCCGTACAGGAAGGTCACCACTGCCACTGTCGCCGCGAGGAAGCCGAAGGTCACCAGCCCCTGGTGCTTCACCGGGTCGACGAACAGCGGGAAGAACGCCATGTAGAACATGATCGCCTTGGGGTTGAGCAGGGTGATCATCATGGTCTGGCGCAGGTAATGGCCGTTGTCCATGCGGCTGGCCCGCGGCGCGCCACCGGGTTTGCTCAGCAGCATGCGCAGGCCCAGGTAGGCCAGGTACGCAGCACCGGCCCACTGCACCACGTGGAAGGCGGCAGGGTAGGCCGCCAGCAGGGTGGCAACGCCAGCCACCGCCAGCCACAGCAGCACCTGGTCACCCAGGATCACCCCGCAGGTCGCGGCCATGCCGGCCTTGATCCCGCCCTTGCCGGTGGCGGTGATCAGGGCGAAGTTGCCCGGGCCGGGGATGGCCAGGACGATGATGAAGGCGATGACGAACGCGCCGTAGTCGGTGACGCCGAGCATGGGGAACTCCTGTTGGTGGTGCGTAGGCAGAGCTCAAGACTATCGTCGCCACCGGCCCGCTTTTCAACCGTCTACCAGGAAATTGGAAACAAGCTCTGAATTTTCAGAAGTGCGAGAAATCTCCTACAAGGGCAACTTGTTGTTGCACACGTGCAACCAGCCAGTGCACTTTGCGACTTGGATCCAATGCCTAGGTTCTGTATCATCCCGCCGCCATCAGAATGATGGCCGAAGATGATTCATTTAAAGGACTTAGTATGAAAAAGCTGTTCAAGGCTACCGTAGCCGTTGCCGTCGTTTCGGGTGTTGCCCTGCTGTCGGGTTGCACTGGCCAGGTTTACAACCAGCCGAAAAACTGCACCTACGACTACCTGTTCCACCCTTCGGTTTCCATCTCCAAGATCATCGGTGGCTGCGGCCCGATCGATAAGCTGCCTCAGCAGCAGTAATCTTGGCGGTACCCTGATCGCGACGCTTGCGGCGTGATCCAAGGCCCCCGGTCATTTACGTGATCGGGGGTTTTTGTTTTTCCGCGTGACAATCTGCCACTGAGGCAACCCGTCGCCTTGACACTCCGGGTGGCAATTTGTTTGTGCTGGCATTTGAGCTACAATCGGAAAAACGATTCAGCCTTGTCGGTCAATTCGACAAAAGGCCGAGTCGTTTTCTGGTTCTCTGGCTGCTGAACAATGATCAACAACAAGCCTGCGCTGCAGAACATGCTTTACTTGGGCCAGCCACAGGCCCACCCCCTGTTCTCCTGACTGGAATCGATCAATGTTCAAGAAAGCTGGCAAGACCTTGCTGGGTCTGGCTGTCGCTGCAAGCGTCATGCAAGCGCACGCCGCAGAAACCAAGAAAGTAGATGTGCTGCTGGTCGGCGGCGGCATCATGAGCTCGACCCTGGCCGTGTGGTTGCACGAGCTGGAGCCAAGCTGGTCGATGGAAATGGTCGAGCGCCTGGATGGCGTGGCCGAAGAAAGCTCCAACGGCTGGAACAACGCCGGTACCGGCCACTCCGCGCTGGCCGAGCTGAACTACACCCCGGAAGACAAGGACGGCAACGTCAATATCACCAAGGCCATCGAAATCAACGAGGCCTTCCAGATCTCCCGTCAGTTCTGGTCGTGGCAGGTCCGCCAGGGCGTGCTGAAGAACCCGCATTCGTTCATCAACACCACGCCGCACATGAGCTTCGTGTGGGGCGATGACAACATCAAGTTCCTGAAGAAGCGTTACGACGCACTGCAGGCCAGCCCGCTGTTCCGCCCGATGCAGTACTCCGAGGACCACGCGCAGATCGCCAAGTGGGTCCCGCTGATGATGGAAGGCCGCGACCCTAACCAGAAGCTGGCCGTGACCTGGACGCCAATCGGCACCGACGTCAACTTCGGCGAGATCACCCGCCAGTTCGTCGGCCACCTGAAAACCCAGGAAAACTTCGACCTGAAGCTGTCCAGCGAAGTGCAGGACATCACCCGCAACAAGGACGGCTCGTGGCACGTCGAGTACAAGAACCTGAAGGACGGTAGCGAGTCGGCCACCGACGCCAAGTTCCTGTTCATCGGTGCCGGCGGCGGCGCACTGAAGCTGCTGCAGAAGTCGGGCATTCCTGAAGCCAAGGAATACGCAGGCTTCCCGGTGGGCGGCTCGTTCCTGGTGACCGAGAACCCGACCGTGGCCATGCAGCACATGGCCAAGGCCTACGGCATCGCCTCGACCGGTGCGCCACCCATGTCGGTTCCGCACCTGGACACCCGCGTGCTGGATGGCAAGCGCGTGATCCTGTTTGGCCCATTCGCCACCTTCTCGACCAAGTTCCTGAAGAACGGCTCGTACCTGGACCTGCTGAGCAGCACCACCACCCACAACGTGTGGCCGATGACCAAGGTCGGCATCGATCAGTACCCGCTGGTGGAATACCTTGCTGGCCAGCTGATGCTGTCTGACGACGACCGCTTCGAAGCCCTGCGCACCTACTTCCCGAACGCCAAGAAGGAAGACTGGCGCCTGTGGCAGGCCGGTCAGCGCGTGCAGATCATCAAGCGTGATGCCGAGAAGGGCGGCGTGCTGAAGCTGGGCACCGAGGTGGTCGCTTCCGAAGACCGCACCATCGCCGGCCTGCTGGGTGCATCGCCAGGTGCTTCGACTGCGGCACCGATCATGCTGAACGTGCTGGAAACCGTGTTCAAGGAGAAGGTCGCTACCCCTGAGTGGCAGGCCAAGATCAAGCAGATCGTGCCAAGCTACGGCACCAAGCTGAACGACTCGGCGGCGGCCACCCAGAAAGAGTGGAACTACACCGCTGAAGTGCTGCAGCTCGAGAAGCCACCGGTGATCGATGAGAGCGTCGGTACCACGGTTGCACCGAGCCAGCCGGTCGAGAGCAAGCCTGAGAATGACATGGCGCTGTAATTGGCCATTGTTGTGATAGAAGCCACGGGGGAGACCTCGTGGTTTTTTGTTGCCTGTTCCGGCCCTTTCGCGGGTAAACCCGCTCCCACAGGGACCGCGCTGGCCACAGGCTTGGCGCTATCCCTGTGGGAGCGGGTTTACCCGCGAAGAGGCCAGTTCAGGAAACCACTGATCGGAAACCCAGCTCAGCCCCAATAAAAACATATTTTGATGCTTAAATTAATCTTGTCAGTCGATCCCCCTCCAGGAGGGTGCCGTCATGAACATCAAGATTGCCGCCTTACTGCTGCTCGCCCTGTGCGCCCAGCCGGCATGGAGCCAAAGCTACTCCTACTCAAGCGAAACCCCCGCCGCCAAACCCGCCGAATCTGCTGCAATGACCACGCGCATGGCCCTGCGCGACCTTTGGGTCGAGCACATCTTCTGGGTGCGCAACTATGCTGTCGCCAACCAGGCTGGCAACGCCAAGGAGGCTGAAGTCGCTGCCAAGGAAGTAGTCACCGACGCTACCAGGATCGCCAACAGCATTGCCCCGCTGTACGGCCAGCCCGCCGCCGATCAGTTGCTGAAACTGCTGGCCGGCCACTGGGGCGCCATCAAGCACTACAGCGACGCCACCGTGGCCAAGGACAAAAAAGGCCAGCAAGCCGCGGTCAATGAGCTGACCAGCAATGCCAAGGCCATCGCTGCGTTCCTGGCCAAGGCCAACCCGAACCTGCCCGAACCGACCCTGCTGACGCTGCTCAGCGCCCACGGCGGGCACCACGTGGCCCAGATCGACCAGCTGGCGGCCGCTGACTACGTGGGCGAGGCGCGCACCTGGGCGATGATGCGCGAGCATATCCTGACCCTGTCCGACGCCCTGGCTGCGGCGTTGGTCAAACAGTTCCCGGACAAATTCTGATGCTCGAAGGCCTGGGCCGTACTCAACAGGACCTGCTCCATGCGTTGCTGCTCCAGTCGGCCGGCATGAGCATAGACGACCTGGCGCAGGCCCTGGCCATCACCCGCACGGCGGTGCGCCAGCACCTGGCAGCGCTGGAGCGCGACGGCCTGGTCAAGCGTGGCGCTACCCGGCCCACCGGGCGACGCCCGGAGCAGTTGCACGAGCTGACCGAACAGGCCCGCGAACTGTTCCCGCGGCAGTACCCGTTGCTGGCCAACCTGCTGATTGCGGAAGTGGCCGGCTTGCTGGGGCAGGAGGCATTGCTGGCGCTGATGCGCCAGCTGGGGCGCAAGCTGGCGGCGGACCTGGAGCATCAAGTGGTGGATGAAGCACGCATCGTCGAGCACATGAACAATGCCGGGTACGAGGCGCAGGTGTTCTTCCGCTCGGGGGGCGAGCCGCAGATCGTTGCGCACAATTGCGTGTTTCATCACCTGGCCAAGGCGCACCCGGTGGTGTGCGAGCTGGACCTGGCGCTGATCGGGGCCTTGGGTGGGGCCGAGGTCAGCCATGAGGAGTGCATGCTCAGGGGAGGGCAGGTGTGCCGGTTTGCCCTGGGCAAGAAAGAAGATTGATGTTGCCTGTTCTGGCCTCTTCGCGGGTAAACCCGCTCCCACAGAGATCGTACAGGTCTGGAAGGCAGTGATTATCCTGTGGGAGCGGGTTTACCCGCGAAGAGGCCGGCACAGGAAAATCACTGCTGCCGCAGAATGCAGTCCAGCAACCCAGGAAACCGCTCCCCCAGCATCTCGCTACGCAACGAATTCATATGGGTAGTCCCCACATTGCGGGTATGCACCAACCCCGCATCACGCAGCACGCGAAAATGGTGGGACATGCTCGACTTCGGCCGGCCACCGTCCAGCTCGCCGCAGCTGGCTTCGGCCACGCCCGCCAGGTGGCGCACGATACCCAGGCGCACCGGGTCGCTCAGGGCATAGAGCAGGCGTTCCAAGGTAAGGTCTTCAGAATTGGGATGTTGATAAGTTCGCATGGTCGTCATGATAACGGGGCTATCATTAATTGCCATAGTTCGATTATGATCGAACTATCGTAATCATACAGCCCGGGAGCTTGCTCATGTCCGCCTTGTTCGAACCCTATACCCTCAAGGACGTCACCCTGCGCAACCGCATTGCCATTCCGCCGATGTGCCAGTACATGGCCGAGGACGGCATGATCAACGACTGGCACCACGTGCACCTGGCCGGCCTGGCCCGTGGCGGTGCCGGCCTGCTGGTGGTCGAGGCCACTGCCGTGGCACCGGAAGGGCGCATCACCCCCGGTTGCGCCGGTATCTGGAGCGATGCCCACGCCCAGGCTTTCGTGCCGGTGGTGCAGGCAATCAAGGCCGCCGGTTCCGTGCCGGGTATCCAGATTGCCCACGCCGGGCGCAAGGCCAGCGCCAACCGCCCGTGGGAAGGTGACGACCACATTGCCGCCGACGACGCCCGCGGCTGGGAAACCATCGCCCCGTCCGCCATCGCCTTCGGCGCGCACCTGCCACAAGTGCCGCGCGAGATGACCCTGGACGACATTGCCCGGGTCAAGCAGGACTTCGTCGATGCCGCCCGCCGCGCACGCGATGCCGGTTTCGAGTGGATCGAGCTGCACTTTGCCCATGGCTACCTGGGCCAGAGCTTCTTCTCCGAACACTCCAACAAGCGTACCGACGCCTACGGTGGCAGCTTCGACAACCGCAGCCGCTTCCTGCTGGAAACCCTGGCAGCGGTGCGTGAGGTTTGGCCAGAGAACCTGCCACTGACCGCGCGTTTTGGTGTGCTGGAATACGACGGCCGCGATGAGCAGACCCTGGAAGAGTCGATCGAACTGGCGCGCCGCTTCAAGGCTGGCGGCCTCGACCTGCTGAGCGTGAGTGTCGGCTTCACCATTCCCGACACCAAGATCCCATGGGGCCCGGCGTTCATGGGGCCGATTGCCGAGCGCGTGCGTCGTGAGGCGAAGCTGCCGGTGACCTCGGCGTGGGGTTTTGGTACGCCGCAACTGGCGGAAGCGGCGCTGCAGGCCAACCAGCTGGACCTGGTATCGGTAGGGCGTGCGCACCTGGCAGACCCGCACTGGGCTTACTTTGCGGCCAAGGAGTTGGGCGTGGAGAAAGCCTCCTGGACCTTGCCGGCACCGTATGCGCACTGGCTCGAGCGTTATCGCTGAGTGATGCCGGGGGCTGCTGCGCAGCCCTTTCGCGACACAAGGCCGCTCCTACAAGCGTACGCGGTCCCCTGTAGGAGCGGCCTTGTGTCGCGAAAGGGCCGCACAGCGGCCCCCGAATCTAGAACCGATCCAACCGGTAAGCCGCCATATCAGCCCCACTCTCCCTGTCAGCCAACCTCCCCACCCATTCCGCCGTCACCGCCGCCTGGGTCAACCCCAGGTGCTGATGCCCGAACGCCAACAGCACCCGCCCATCACACACCCGGTCGATCACCGGCAACGAATCTGGCAACGAAGGCCGGAAGCCCATCCACGGCGTCGCTCCCTCAACACTCAGGTCCCTCCGGAACAACCCCTTGCTCAAGCGGTGCAACTGCCACGCCCGCTGCATGCTCGGCGGCGCGTCCAGCCCGGCGAATTCCACCGTGCCGGCCAGGCGCAAGCCCTCGGCCATGGGCGTCATGATGAACTTGCGCTCCAGCGATGTAACGGCAAACGGCAAACGCTGATGCTCGCCAGGCAACATCAGGTGGTAGCCGCGCTCGGTGTCCAGTGGTACCTGCTTGCCGGTCAGCGCGCCGGTCAACCGCGCAGAATGCGCACCACAACTGATCAGCACCTGGCGGGCCTCCAGCGTGCCCTGGTCGCTGGCCAGGCTGACCCCGCCGCTGTGCAGCCGCCCGCCGTCGACCTGCGCCTGGATAAAGCGCACGCCACTGGCCTTGGCCGCTTCGAACAGTTCGCACACCACCCGGTAGGGGTCGATGAAGTGCCCGGTACGTGGGAAGAACAGCCCACCCTGCAACGACGGGCTCAGTTGCGGCGCCGCCTCGCGCACGGTGTCGGCCGACCAGAAGTCTACCGCCACCGCCTGCTGTTGCATGCGTGCGCGCAAGGCCTCCAGGGCCTGGCGCGACTCCGGCCGCTCGAATACCAGCAGCGAGCCATCTTCCTGGAACAGCTCGCTGCGCCCGATCGAACCCAGCAGCCGCTGCCAGGCGCCCAGGCTGCCTTCGTTCAACGTGCGGATGCCGGCCACGCTGCGCTGAAACGGGCCTGGGCGCAGGTTGAGCAGCAGGCGGGTGAACCACGGCATGGCCTTGGGCAGGTACTTCCAGTCCAGGCGCAGCGGGCCCATCGGGTCCAGCAGCATGCGCGGCAGGCGTTTGAGAATCGACAGGTCGGCAATCGGGAATACCTGCTCGGTGGCCAGGTGCCCGGCGTTGCCGTAGGACGCGCCCTGGCCGGGTGCCTGGCGGTCCACCAGGGTTACCCGGCGGCCCTGGCGGGCCAGTTGCAGGGCACAGGCGACGCCGACAATGCCGGCGCCGACCACGGCGATATCGGTTTCAGCGGTTTCGACCATGCTCAGCCTTCCCGTTTGCCGTCGAGCAGGCGCCGCAGTTGCAGCGGGTTGCCGTGTTTCAGCGCCTGCGGCAGCAGGGCATCGGGGAAGTCCTGGTAGCACACCGGGCGCAGGAAGCGCAGGATCGCCGCCGTGCCCACCGAAGTGGTGCGGGCATCGGAGGTGGCCGGGAACGGCCCGCCGTGGACCATCGCGTCGCATACCTCTACACCGGTCGGCCAGCCATTGACCAGGATGCGGCCAGCCTTGCGCTCAAGGGTCGGCAGCAGCGCGCGGGCGCTGTCGATGTCGGTATCGTCCAGTTGCAGGGTGGCGGTCAGTTGGCCTTCCAGATGCTCGGCCACCTGGCGCACTTGCTCATCGTTGGCGCAGGCCACCACCAGCGACGCCGCACCGAAGACTTCGGCCTGCAACGCCGGGTCGGCGAGGAACGCTTCGGCCTGGGTCACGAACAGCTGCGCCTGGCACTGGTTGGGGCCTTGGCCGGCCTGGCCACTGGCGGCGGCCTGGGCATTGGCGTTTGTGGCCAAGGCGCCGACACCGGCCTGGTAGGCACTGAAGATGCCCGGGGTGAGCATGGTCTGCGCCGCAGCCTGGCGCACGTGTTCGCTGGCGGCGTCGATGAAACGCTGCAACGCCGGCCCCTGGCGGGCAATCACCAGGCCGGGGTTGGTGCAGAACTGGCCGGCACCCTGGGTCAGCGAGGCGACGAAGCCTTGTGCCAGTGCCTCGGCGCGGGTTTGCAGGGCGGTGTCGAACAGGAACACCGGGTTGATCGAGCTCATTTCGGCGTACACCGGGATCGGCTCCGGGCGTGTCTGGGCCGCCTGGCACAGCGCAATGCCACCGCTGCGCGAGCCGGTAAAGCCAACGGCCTTGATGCGCGGGTCGCTGACCAGCGCAATGCCCACTTCACGACCGGAGCCGTACAACAGCGAAAACACACCGGCCGGCAAGCCGCACTGCTTCACGGCCTTTGCCACTGCCTGGCCGACCAGCTCGCTGGTGCCCGGGTGGGCGCCGTGGGCCTTGACCACCACCGGGCAACCGGCGGCCAGGGCCGAGGCGGTGTCGCCACCGGCCACCGAGAAGGCCAATGGGAAATTGCTGGCGCCGAATACCGCCACCGGCCCCAGGGCCACCTGGCGCTGGCGCAGGTCGGCACGCGGCAGGGGCTGGCGCTCGGGCAGGGCGTTGTCGACCCGCACGTCCAGCCATTCGCCGGCCCGCACCACACGGGCGAAGGTGCGCAGCTGGGTGCAGGTGCGGCCACGTTCGCCCTGGATGCGCGCCTTGGGCAGGCCGCTTTCGGCCACGGCGCGATCGATCAGGGCATCGCCCAGCGCTTCGATCTGCGTGGCGATGGTTTCGAGGAATTGTGCCCGTTGCTCGAGCGAGGTTTCGCGGTAGGCATCGAACGCCGCCCAGGCCAGGGCGCAGGCCTGGGCCACGTGTTCGCCGGTGCCGCCGAGGTAGGCCGGTTCCAGCGCCTGGCCGGTGGCCGGGTCGATGGCACGGATGGCGTCGCGGCTGCCGGTTACCGGCGTCTGGCCGATCAGCAGGTTGCCTGTGAGGGTCATGGAGCCTCCTTTGGAATCAATATCAAGGGAGACCGCGGCCCTTGTGGGAGCGGGTTTACCCGCGAAGCAGGCGACTCGGTGCCTGGCACCGGCTTCGCCGGTGTTCGCGGGTGAACCCGCTCCCACAGGGGCTGCGGCTCGGCCTGGAATCAGGTGATCAGACCAGGTTCTGCTCAGCCGACCAGCTGGCGTACCAGCTGCGGAACAGCGCGTACTGCTGCTCGGCATAGTTGCGCTGGGCGTCGGTCAGCACGTCGGTCTCGTTGAAGTGCAGGCTGTATTCGCTGTCCCCGTTCAGCACCATCAGGTGCTTGTAGTAGAGCACCAGGTCGCAGCCTTCATCGAACGACGACAGCACCGCCAGCGCCGCCTCCAGCTCACGCGCCAGGCGGCGGGCCTTGGCATCACCCTTGGCCGCCTGTTTGCTCAGGCTCACCAGGTGCAGCACCTCACGCGGCAGAGCGTTGCCGATGCCGGTGATGGCGCCGGTGGCGTTGCAGTTGACGAAGCCATGCACCACCTGGGTGTCGACGCCGACCATCAGGGTCACGTCGTCATCCTTGGAGGTGATGTGCTCGGCGGCGTAGCGCAGGTCGGCGCCACCGCCGAACTCCTTGAAGCCGATCAGGTTGGGGAACTCGCTGCGCAGATCGAAGAACAGGTCGGCGCGGGTGGCGAAGCCGTAGTACGGGCTGTTGTAGATAACCGCCGGCAGCTTCGGCGCGGCTGCAAGGATGGCCGAGAAGTGGTGCTTCTGGGCAATCAGCGAGGCGCCGCGGCTGAGCACGCGGGGGATGACCATCAGGCCGGCGGCGCCAACCTTGGCCGCGTGGGCGGCGTGAGATACCGCCTCACGGGTGTTCACCGCGCCGGTGCCGACGATGGTCGGGATGCCGGCGGCCACCAGGCGCGCTACACCTTCCTGGCGCTCGGCTTCGGTCAGCAGCGGCCAGTCGCCCATCGAGCCGCAGTACACCACGGCGCTCATGCCGGCCTCGATCAGCTCGCGGCCCTTGCGCACCAGGGCGTCGAAGTCCGGCTTGCGCTCGGCGGTGCAGGGGGTCATCAGGGCGGGCATGGTGCCGGTGAAGATGTTGTTGGTCATTGTTGTCACTCCTCGCGATATTCGATTTTTTGGAAAAAGCCGGGGTCAGATGCCCCAGGCGAACGGGTCCTGTTCGTCGATCAGCAGGGTGCTGTCGGCGGTCATGTAGGCGCGGCCGGTAATGAACGGGCGAATGCGTTCGCCGTCGCGCTCGTAGCGGCCCTGAAACTGGCTGCCGGTGATACTGGCCTGTACCCAGATCTGGCCTTCGTCGAGCTTGCCGTCGGCGGCCAGGCAGGCCAGCTTGGCGCTGGTGCCTGTGCCGCAGGGCGAGCGGTCGTAGGCCTTGCCGGGGCACATCACGAAGTTGCGGCTGTTGGCGTTGGCGTCGTCGGCGAACAGTTCGACGTGGTCGATGGGGGCACCGTTTTCACCGGTGATGCCCTGGGCTTCGAGGGCCTTGAGCATCGCCCAGGTGTATTCGGTCAGCGCCTCGCGGTTGCCCAGCTCGATGCGCTGGCCGTGTTCGGAGACGAGGAAAAACCAGTTGCCACCCCAGGCGATGTCGCCGCGCACCAGACCATGGCCGGGCACGTCCACCAGCACCTGCCGGCGGTAGCGGTAGGACGGCACGTTGCCGACGGTTATGGCGCCGTCTTCATGCAGGGTGGCGCTGACCTGGCCGACCGGGGTATCGATCTTGTGCACGCCCGGTGCGATCAGGCCCAGGTGCTGCAGCGAGGCGACCAGGCCGATGGTGCCGTGGCCGCACATGTTCAGGTAACCAGCGTTGTTGAAGAAGATCACCCCGCAAGTGGCGTCGGCCGATACCGGTGGGCAGTACAGCGCACCGACCAGCACATCGTTGCCACGTGGTTCCAGCAGGCAGGCGCGGCGCCACTGGTCGTGCAGCTCGCGCAGCTCGTCGCGCTGCTCGGCCATGCTGCGGCCATGCAGTTGCGGGAAGCCTTTCATCACCAGGCGGGTCGGTTCCCCGCCGGTGTGCGAGTCGATGACGTGAATCTGTTTCATGAGCTTGTCCATTCTTTGATCAGCCAAGTCTTGTGCTGTTTGTGCGGGCCTCATCGCCGGCAAGCCAGCTCCCACAGGTACTGCATCGGCCTCTGGGTCAGCGCGGACCCTGTGGGAGCCGGCTTGCCGGCGATAGGGCCAGTAGCCGTTACGGAGCCAGTGCAGCCGGGCGCTGGCCTACCAGAGGTTCATGGCTGGCTTCGCTTTCGTCCTCACCTTCCAGGCGCACCAGGTGGGCAGGCACGCCGGTGGCAGCGCCCCAGTAGTAGATGCCCAGCGCGCAAGCGGCCACGACCACGGTGTCGAACGGGTGGCCGAGTACTCCCAGGCCGCCGAAGCTGCCCAGCCACGACAGCAGGATGGTCACCGCGTAGAAGCCGATCAGCCACGCCGACGAGCGCACTTGCTGGGCCAGCGACAGGTGCTGGGTCGGCACGAAGCGGCCGCACAGCAGGTACAGCACGAACATCAAGATCTGCAGGGCCAGCAGCCACGACACGGTCTTCCAGCCCGACCAGTACACGATCAGCGCGGCGATGATGAACGACAGCGGGCCGAGCACGCCCATGCCCTTGACCCGGAACGGGCGCGGCATGTCGGGGGCGTTGCGGCGCAGGGCGGCGACGGTGACCGGGGCCACGGCGTAGCTCAGTACCAGGGCGGCGGAAACCACGTTGATCAGCGCTTCCCAGGACGGGAACGGCAGGGTCCAGAACACCGACAGGCCAAAGGTCAGCCACAGCGCCGGGCGCGGGATGCCGGACTCGGCGTCGATACGGGTGAAGTACTTGAAGAAGGTGCCGGTCTGCGCCCAGCCATAGACCACGCGCGGGGTGGCGTTCATGTAGATGTTGCCGCAGCCGCTGGGCGAGATCACCGCGTCGGCCACCACCAGGTAGGCCAGCCAGCCCACACCCAGGGCCAGGGCAATGTCGCGATAGGGCAGGGCCAGTTCCTTGGTCACTGCGGCCCAGCCGTTGCTCAGCATTTCGGTCGGCACGCTGCCGAGGAAGGCCAGTTGCAGCAGGGCGTAGATTGCGGTGGACAGCAGTACGGAGAGGATCAGCGCGATGGGGATGGTGCGTTGCGGGTTCTTCACCTCGCTGGCCACCGAAATGATCGGCGTCAGGCCCAGGTAGGCGAAGATGATGCCACCGGCCGATACCGCCATTTCAACGCCGGACAGACCGAACGGGGCAAAGCCCTGGACCTCGAAGTTTTCTGGCTTGAAGAAGGTGAACAGAACGCCGATTACCAGCAGCGGCACGATGAACTTGAACACGCTGACCAGGTTGTTGGCCTTGGCGAAGGTTTTCACGCTGCGGTAGTTGAGGAAGAAGAACAGCCCCAGCAGGGCGAACTGCACCAGCCAGCCGAGCACGGTCGGGTCGCTGGAGCCGGCCTTGGTCAGCCCGGGGAACCAGGCGGCGGCGTATTGGCGCGATGCGACCACTTCGATGGCGATCAGGCTGGAAAAGGCGATCAGGGTGATGAAACCCATCAGGTAGCCCAGCAGCGGGCCGTGAGAGTAAACCGGGTAGCGCACCACGCCCCCGGCACGCGGCAGGGCAGCGCCCAGTTCGCAATAGACGATGCCCAGCAACAGAACGGCGAAGCCGCCAAGGAACCAGGACAGGATGCCGGCCGGGCCGGCGATGGCCGAGACGTGGCTGGCGGCGAACAACCAGCCTGAGCCGAAGATGGCGCCTAGGCCGATGAAGGTGAGGTCCAGCAATGACAACTGTTTTTTGAATTTGCCTGACATGGGTTCGCCTTTTTGTTGGTTATTGGATAGGCAGGTCTGATGTCACGAGATGCGGCTTTTTGGGCCGCGCTCTTGTAGGACTTGGGGCGGCTTGCGTGGGGCATAGAGTGGACCGATCGGGGCGGCGGTTCTTGATGGTTTTCTGCAAGGGGGATGACGAAATCGGCACAGTTGCAAAAAAACAGTGGTGGGAGGGAAGGGCGGTGGATAGGCTGTAAGCCATACCGCATAAGGGTTGTAGACATTTATTCGCTGTGCCGGCCTCTTCGCGGGTAAACCCGCTCCCACAGGTATCTCCGCAGCTTTCGAGGGCTGCGCAGTACCTGTGGGAGCGGGTTTACCCGCGAAGAGGCCGGCACAGCAAACCGAGATAGAGCAGATGACCAACACCCCCCTGACAACCCTGTACCAGTCCCTCGACCAGCACCGCCCCGCCAACCTCGAGGCCCTGCTCGCCGGTGTGTCCCTGCTGCTGCCGATCCTCGACGCCATCCCCAACGCCGCGATCTTCATCAAGGACCCGGCCGCCCGCTATGTGCTGGCCAACAACACCCTGGTCCAGCGCTGTGGCCTCAAGCGCCTGCAACCGCTGCTGGGCAAGACCAGTGCCGAAGTGTTCCCGGCACAGCTGGGCCCCGGCTACACCGAGCAGGACCGTCGCGTTCTCAAGGAAGGCCTGGTGCTGGAAGACCAGCTGGAGCTGCACCTGTACGGCAGCCGAGAGCCTGGCTGGTGCCTGACCCACAAGCGCCCGCTGTACAACCAGGCCGGCGAGATCATCGGCCTGGTCGGCATCTCGGTCGACTTGCAGTCAGCCGCCGACAGCCACCCCGCCTACCAGCGCCTGGCGGCGGTGGACGAGCACATCCGTCGGCATTTTCACCAGCCGATCAGCATGGGCGAGCTGACCCGTATCGCCGGCATTTCCGTGGCCCAGCTGGAACGCTACTGCAAGCGGGTGTTCCACCTCACGCCACGGCAGATGATCCACAAGGCGCGCCTGGAGCACGCCCACCGTTTGCTGCACTCGGAACTGCCGATCACTGAAGTGGCGATGTGCTGCGGCTATACCGACCACAGCGCCTTCAGCCGCCAGTTCAAGCAACTGACCGGCTTCACCCCGCGCCAGTACCGCCAGGCTACGGCGTAGTAGACGCGGTGAAGCTGTTATAAACGGTTTGCGCGCGCTGCATGCGTGACAGCTTCAGTACCACCAGCACCAGGCCAAGAAACAGTATCGCGGACACAACCGCTAGAAACCAACGCTGGCCCTTGAGGCCTTTTTCAACTTCCAATGCGTAGTCGGGGGCCATGAAGAACGAGCAGATTGTGTCCAGATTTTCTTCCGGCATGTAGCGGGTAAAGGGCGCCAGTTTTTCCGAAGACCGGCACTGGTCCAGCGTCAGCTTGTCATCCGGCAACCACATCTCAAACTTGATGTCCTGTTGCGACAGGTAGAATGCAGGCGAGTCCGGCTCGTTTTTCAGCCATACCATCATGTACGGCGATTGGCTTGCCATCGGCAAGGGGGCCAGCAGTACTCCCAGTATGGCCAGCAGTGCAATGAAACACCTGAAGCGCTTCGGTGAAAATTTGTCGGTGGCGAACCTGGGGGCGTTGAAATCGCTCCAGTCGATGTAAGCGCGGTTGCGGCTCAGGTCGCCGGGGGCCAAGCCGTTGTCGACGATCCAGCGATGGGCAAGGTTGGCCTCGTGCAGGTTTTTCGCTGGGATGTTGAACTCATAGCGAAAGTACTCGATTTCCCGTAGCTCCTTGCGCAGGGTGTCGAACTGCGATTGGTTGTCGAATTCGGTGGTGCCACCGAAGATGCGCCAGATGAGGTCTCGAAGAAAGTACAGCGAACCGGCTCGCCTGTAGATAAACCACAAAAGCAGCCCCAGCAGTACTGGCGCGCCGACGCCGGCCAAGGGCACCAGGTTTTCTATGCTCCAGAACGATGAGGCCAGGTTGGTGGAAGTGTTCATGTCAGCTCCTTTAACGAAGTAAGCAGGCCTTGTGCATACGCTGCCGGCCGGCGGGTCCGATGAAGCGACGATGATAAAGGCGCTTAATCCGAACTGTCGTTAGCGAAGCTTCTGTGTTGCTTGTGGGAATTTTCTGCTTGCTGGGCCGGGCTCAGGCGTTGGTGAACAATACCCGCGCCTCATCGAAGCACTGCTCGGCAATTGCCGAACGCGGTTCGCTGCGGCGCAGCAGCAGGCCGACCGGGCTGTGGATGGCGGCGTCGGCCACCGGCAGGATGCGCAGGTGCTCGCTCAGGTCTTCCAGGCCGCAGCCCAGCGGCATGACCGCGCAGCACATGCCGGTGTTGATGGCCTGGATCAGCTGGAAGCTCGAGTCGCTTTCCAGTACCGCATTCGGCTCCAGGCCACGGCTGCGGAAACTCAGGTCCAGCGACTGGCGGTAGTGCATGCCCTTGCTCAGCAGGCCCAGCGGAATGTCGCCCAGCTCGTCCCAGCGCAGGGTGTCGCTGGCGAACTGGAAGTGCCGGGTATCGTGCAGCAGGCCCATGGTGGTGGTGCCAAGTTCGATCACTTCGAAGAAGCTGGTGTTGACCTGGTCCAGGTAGCAGATGCCCAGGTCGAGCTGGTTGCGGCTGAGCCCGTCGATGACCTGTTCCGAGCTGAGCGAGCTGATCTGGAAGTGCAGCTCGGGGTATTTTTCACGCAGCGGAAGCAGCAGGTGCATGGGGTTGAAGCTGGCCAGCGGCACCGTGCCCAGGCGCAGGCTGCCGACCACCTGGCCGCGGCAGCTGGCGGCCTCGGCCTGCAGGCCGTCGTGGGCGGCGAGCAGGGTACGGGCCCAGGCCAGGATGCGCTCGCCGGCCTCGGTGAAACCTTCGAAGCGCTGGCCGCGCTTGACCAGCACCAGGTCCAGCTCGTCCTCCAGGTTGCGCAGGCGCATGGACAGCGTCGGCTGGGTGATATGGCATAGCGCCGCCGCCTGGCCGAAGTGGCGTGTCTGGTCGAGCGCGATGAGGAATTTGAGCTGCTTGATGTCCATGGAAGTGCCTGGTATCGGGTTATGCAGACCTTAACCCACGTCTGCGATAGATGTCATTGATCAGTCGGTACGCCATATCGATTGGACGACCCCGGGCCATGCCTCTAGCGTGGCGGCACTGCCACTCGAGGAGCCCCACCGTGCGCGTCCAACCCGACGCGGTCTTCGTACCGCTCAACATCGCCGTGCTGACTGTCAGCGACACCCGTACCTACGACAACGACACCTCCGGTGAGCTGCTGGCCA